>Ga0247610_10005668_pt1 | contig 13113 bp, 8 predicted proteins | sample 174DNAGHGhighgp2_FD_193483 | JGI IMG/M metagenome (GOLD analysis project Ga0247610, IMG submission 193483) | Sheep rumen microbial communities from Palmerston North, Manawatu-Wanganui, New Zealand - 1742 DNA GHGhigh gp2 | ecosystem: Host-associated > Mammals > Digestive system > Stomach > Rumen ...
AATTTCCAACATTAAATAAATAAGCATTACCATTAATTAATACTTCAAATACATTCTTTCTATCGGTATCTGATGTACCTATACCAATAGAAGATAATGTTTTATCTTGTGTTGATTTATTATATTTACCTTCTGCATGTTCAGCGGTATTATAAGTTTGAGTATTATAACCTTCAGTATGAGATGAATTACCATTTGCTTGTGTTGATTGTCCTTCTGCATGAGCATTATGGGCATTTTCACCAGTTTGAGAATATCTTCCTTCCGCATGAGAATTATTTCCATGTGTTATTGTACCAAGACCTTCAGTATGTGAATTTACTCCATTAGAAATAGTTGCATTACCTTCTGCATGTGAAGTTTCTCCAGATGATATTGTTTCATTACCTTCTGCATGAGATGTTAATCCTTTAGCAAATGTTAATCTACCTTCTGCATGAGTATTAGCACTATATGCTGTTGTTGCATTACCTTCTGCATGTGCAAAATGCCCTAATGAATTATCATCATCTGGTGTTGGAATATATCTATTATTTGTTCCTACATCTTTAGCAAAACCAGTTATTGTTGCATGTCCTTCTGTATGAGATACATTACCATTTGCCGTTGTATTTAATCCTTCTGCATGTGATATATTACCATTTGCATGGGTTTCATAACCTTCTGCATGTGATATTTCTCCAGAAGCTATTGTACCACTACCTTCTGCATGAGCTCTTATATTTATTGCATGTGTTTGATAACCCTCAGCATGAGCATTATTATATGTAGCACTTGTTTCAGAACCTTCTGCATGAGCATTTATACCAGAAGCAACTGTCATTTTACCTTCACTATGTGAAGATTCACCACTAGCTGTAGTATCAAATCCTTCAGCATGAGAAGCATATCCTAATGCTTTTGTATTTATACCTTCTGTTGTAGATGCATCTCCTTCTGCCAAAGTGGATTTACCACTTGCATGTGAATATGAACCAAATGCTATATTATGTAAACCTTCTGAATGTGAATAACTTCCACCTGATATATTATCTTTTCCTTCACTATGTGAAGAAAAACCATAAGCCATATTAAATTTAGAAATATTATCCCATGTATTTATTACATTAGATAATGTTTCTAAATTATTGTTTTTAATTATATCATATCCACTTGAACTACTTCCTTCTGAATGAGATGAATCACCAAAAGCTAATGTATATTGACCTTCCGCAATACTATATGCACCTTTAGCTATACTTCCGCTATTCTTTAATATTGCTGAACTTGCACTTCCATTAGCACCATTTTTAGAACTAAATATAAATGGATAATCTATATGTGCAATACCAGAATTATATGTTATTTTACCATCGCTTAGTTGTTGGATATTTGAAACATATGAAATATAAAAATCATTACCACCAAATGATGTTGCTACTGTTGATGAAGTGGTTACTGATAAATTCTTTATTGTATATGTTAATTTATTTTGATTAGTTGGATCAACATATAAATTTGTAATAACACCAGTTGTATCACCAGTTCTAACAACACTATCAAGACCAACAGAACTACTTGCATGGCTTGATTCATCAATACTGATTGTATTATACATATATGTTAATTTACCATCAGCACTTAAATTAACCTCTGTAATAACTTTTGTTCCATTATTACCTATACCTATTGATGGACCAGCTGAACCTTCAGTACTATGATGTTGCTGTTCTGAATATAAATATGTATATGAATATGAAATCTCAGTTTCAAGACCATTCTGATTTAAACTTACACCAGTTAATACCTTTAAACCACGTTTATTTCCACCATTTCTTAAAATATTCTGAGCACCATTATTTTCAACTTCACTAGCTGCGGTATATTTATCGGTATTTGTTTTAACACTTAATGAATAATATGAATAACTTAAAGTACCATCATTTGTAAGATATACACCAGTTAAAACTTTTTCTGATTTAGAATTATTAAAATACTTATTATCTGGTGAAATTGTTCTTAAATCAATATTTTGATTAATAATGTTCCAACCATCTATTGAAAGATTTCTATTCAAATTATTATCCCAATATGAAATCATCATATCTCCAGCTGATACTCTTTCACTAAATATATAACCAGTACCATTAACTTTATAAACAGCACCAGCATCATAATCTGGATTTGAATGGCCAGGATGTGTACCGGTAGTATGTGTAAATGTTATTGTTCCATTAGGATTTGTTGATGGTGTAACTGTACCACAATATCTTAAAGCATCATTTGCTCTAAATTGGTCATCAACATATTTCTTTGTAGGAAGTCCAGAAATTTGATATGCTATTGTATGAGAAGTAGCATTTCCATTAGATGTTGAAACTCCGGTTAAAGCATATACAAAATTTTCATCTCCTTGATATGTTACTTGAGTTATTCCTAAATCATGATATTTGAAATCATTTAATGGATCTATATAAATACTATTATATGTCTGATGAACTTTACCAGTTGAATCAATATATGTATAAGAAACAGTTTTTAATGGTGATGAAGAAGTATATGATATTATATTAGATTTACCATCATTTAAATATGAATTAGTAAATGTTCCTTTAGAAACCGTTACTTTACCATCATTTGTTTGGCTAAATCCAGTTAAGAAATTACCACTATCACTACCTGATAAATTTCTATAATTATAACTTATTTTACCAGTTGAATCAATATTTAAATCTGTTATTACATGTGATTGAGTAGTAGTTCCTTTATCTGTACCAGCATATGCAAAGGTACCTTTAGAAACAGATATCTTACCATCTTTAGTTTGTGTATATCCAGTTACAAAATTTCCAGAATCAGTACCACTTAAATCTCTATAATCATAATGTATTTTACCAGTTGAATCAATATATGTATAAGTAACTACATAATTTTGTTCACTAGTTTTATTATGGCCACTTGTTGTAAATGTTCCTTTAGAAACAGATATTTTACCATCTGCACTTTGAGTATAACCAGTTAAGAAATTACCACTATCACTACCACTTAAATTATGATATGTATAAGATAAATCTCCATATGAATTAATAGATATATTATTTATAACATGGCTTCCTGAATTATTTACAGTTCCATTTTGTGTTATAGGTCTATTAATTACTTCTTGTAATGATTTAGATGAATTAAGATTATCTCCAGTATAATTACCTACACCATAAAGATATGAATTACCATTTGTCAATACTTCAAATGCATTTTTTCTATGTTGTTCATCTTCTCCTATACCAATAGAAGATATTGTTTGTTCAATATTAGATTTATTAAATTTACCTTCTGCATGTTCGGCATTATTATTTGTTTGTGTATTACTACCTTCAGCATGTGATGATTCTCCAATTGCCGCGGTAAGTTTACCTTCTGAATGAGAATAATTACCGATTGCACCACAATTAGCTATAAATATTCTATCTCCATAGCTAATATTTCTTCCAATATTTATATTTCTATCTAAAGTAATTTCACAAGTAGAATAATTATAATTTAATATATGATAAATTTGACCATTAAATACAATATCTGGTTTACTTTTAAATATATTAAAAAGCATATCATTATCATAATCAAATCTATCTTGATCAAAACTGATTTTAAAAACATTTGAATTATTATTTCCAAGTATTTCAAATGGGTTAATAGAATCATAATTACCTAAACCTTCTGCATGAGAAGCATTTCCTAAAGCTAAAGTATTTTCTCCAGAAGAATGTGAACTAAAACCAATAGAGCATGTGGATGCACCATGAGCGATACTATGATATCCATATGCTATTGGATGGTTATAATCTGCTGTAATTAATTGTGCACTATATTCTCCTTCTCCTCTTTCCCAAATGTTTGTCCTATTAAATCTATTTTGGAATGTCTCTGCTTCTTTTGGATTAGTACCATTATAATTTCCAATGTTATAGATATACATATCACCATTTTGCATAATGCTGAATGCATTCTTTCTATCATTATTTCCAGTACCAATACCTATTGTATGTATAGTATTATAACAATATCCAAACTCTTCATTATCTTTAGTATGTGATAAATTGTATAATCCTTGAGCATGCTCATATGAATTGTATGTATATGTCCATTCACCTTCTGCATGACTTTTAATACCAATAGCATATGAGAAAGCACCTTCAGTATGTGAGTCAATACCATATGCATAAGTAAAATATCCTTCTGAATGCGCGCTTAATCCTAAAGCATATGTATTGCTTCCTTCAGAATGAGATGTATTTCCTCTTGCAAATGTATGTGAACCCTCAGAATGTGAATTTGCTCCAGTAGCTTCTGTCCAGAAACCTTCAGCATGTGCTTGCTGATTTGATGCTGTTGTATGATAACCTTCAGCATGTGTACGTACTGCACTTGCAGTTGTTCCTTCACCTTCTGAGTGAGAAGAATTTCCAGAAGCTGTTGTATCTTTACCTTCAGAGTGTGAACTAAGACCTGAAGAAGTTGTATTTTCTCCTTCTGAGTGAGAAGAATTTTTTGTTGATTTAGTATTATTACCTTCGGCATGTGAATTTTCTCCTGATGCTTCAGATTTCCAACCTTCAGCATGTGAACGAAGTCCAGAAGCTGTTGTAGATTTACCTTCAGCATGAGCACTATTTTGTGTTGCTTTTGTTTCACTACCTTCAGTGTGAGAAATATTACCACTTGCATTTGTTTGCTGACCTTCAGCATGTGAATAATTACCATTAGCATTAGTATTATTACCTTCAGCATGTGAATCTTGTTTTGTGGCAACAGTATTATTACCTTAAGAATGTGAATTGTTTCCTTTGGCTTTGGTATAATTACCTTCAGTATGAGAATTATTTCCTGAAGATTCTGTACCATATCCTTCCGCATGAGAATGTGCAGCACTTGCAATTGTATTTTCTCCTTCAGCATGTGTTGCATTTGCACTTGATTGAGTATTTTCTCCTTCAGCATGTGAATATTTACCACTTGCCAAATTACCATAACCTTCTGTATGTGAACCTTCACCAGAAGCTATAGTATTTATACCACTTGCAAATGAAACATCTCCAATTGCTACTGTATTTCTACCAGAAGAAATTGAATATGTTCCTAAAGAACGATTATTACCATATTTTGTTGTAATGCTATATGATCCTTCTGAAGGAATCCAAACAAAAGAATTTGCTAATTCATCATACTTTGATTTTCCAACGCCAACATATGTATCTATAATAGGTACATATATCTGTTGTTCATCTCCTATAAATATTAATGAAGATTCATAAATTTCTTTTACTTGGTCAGTTATATCTGCACTATGTTTTACATAAGTAAAAATCTTATTTCTGATATCATAATTTGAATTGCCCATTAAAACTTTAAAATATATACTGTTTTATAGATAAAAATAAAATTTAATAAAATATTATCTATAAAAAAAGAGATTTGTATAAAACAAATCTCTTAAAATTTAGGCATATTAAAACTTGGTATTTTTGGCATATTACTTGAAGCAGATTTCATCATGGAATTATAATTTGGTGTTCTTCCAATATTTCCATATCTCTTTTCTTCTTCTCGATTTCTCTTTTCCTGTTCTTTATTTTCCTTATTAATATCTTGAAGCATGTATTCATACTCAAAATACATCATTCGGTCAATTTCAGAAGGTTGAATATGCCAATCTCTACAAATATAGAGTTTACTTCTTACCAAATTTCTTACGTCCACCTCCCATATTGAATAGAGAACGGATTCCATCTTGAAAGGAAATCTGAGCGGTTACCTCCTCACCACAAGTTGGACATGTTGTTACAAGTTTAGTACTTGGCATAACTGTAATATTGTTAATTACTTCATCCATAAAACTAAACATTTCTGTATCCCAACTCTTAAATTTAACTTCATATTCTCTGATTTGTCTTTGAGCAATAGTTAAATCTTTAGAAATTTTTGGTGCAAGCCAAGGAAGGAATTTGATAAATACCTGATCAACTTTCTTCTTATTCTGTACTCTATCAATAAGCCATGCTTTGATATTAGCATCCTTTTCAAGAGTAGGAAGATAAAGAGTTATTGGTTCTGGCCATTCAACATCGTATTCATTAGGATCAATTAACCAGTTTTGGTCTTCTTCAGAAAAATACTTCATTACCTCTGGATCTGGATAATCATACATAAGGCTTTGTGATGTAAGATTAAACTTAACTGGATTATCACAATTAGGACAATCATCGGTAAATTCAACTTTCTTTTCACCTTCAACAAAAGTATATTCTCTAATAAGAAGTACAAAGAAGAATCTGTCCCATGAACGGATATTACCCCATGGAAGTGGTCCGGTAGGAGTTACTATAGTAATACAGCTTTTAAGAATTTCATTGAAAACATCATCAACAGAATTAGGATTTTCTTCATCAATAGTACTCCAATTTCTAACGGCTTCTACTGTTGCTGGACGAATTCTGAATTGCCAATCAGCTGGATAAAATTTAGCTCTATCTCCAAGAAGTCTTTTATCAACATCTATCCAACCATCTCTGATTTCTACATTCTGTCCAATTTTTTCACCAATTCTTGAAAGGTGTTTTTCTTGTACTAAATTTTTATCTTCATCTTTATTAGTTTCACCATATCCACCAATTTTATGACCTAATTTAGTACCAATAAAATCAGAAGCTTTAATTACTTCATCATGAGGAGCAGTATTTTCTTCAATACCAGTAGAAGGAGCCTGTTCAGTATAATCTGTTATTTGTTCTGAAAGGTTTTTTTCTACATCATCAATATTAACTTCTCTCATTTCTATATATAATATATTTTTGGTTTATATAATTTATAATAATATTTACTATTAAATTTTAATGATTTATTAATCAATTTCTGCTCCACAATAAGGACAGAATTTAAATTTTGTATTTAACTTATGTCCACAATTTGAACAATAAATTTTCTTTGCATCATTAACTGTATAAGGTTTTCTTGAATAAGGTAAAATCTTAAGTGTTTCTGTTCTGAATGGAAATGATTCTAAATCAATATCTATAGTTATAAATCTTTGATCAGATTTACTTCCTTCACTTACTCTACCTGTTTCAATAGTATTCATATCTAATTCAAGAGAATCATTAGTAGAAGTACTTGCCCATGCTACAGAGCTTCCATCAGCATAATCATATCCACCATCAGATGCACTACATGATATAGTACTTATACTACTTGCTGATGGCATACTCATATCTCCAGTTAATGAATCTAATTTGGTATTTATACCCTTTGAACAATTTGCACTTAAATTAATATTACAATTGATATCAGTTTTAGCATTATTTGCATTTAATACATTATCACATGAAAAAGTATTATAATACATTGGCTGCCATTTCCACCAATCATAAGTGTTATCATGTACATATATAGTATTGTTATATATATGAACCGGTTCACTAATTTTCTTTTTGTAGAACTTTACTTTAATTTCTCCATTATGGGAAATTGCATCTGCTACTTCTTTAGAACCTCCATCAACACTATATGTTCTAAATCTAAATTTCTTTGCTTTATCTGTATATCTTTCCAACCACATTCTTTCACCTGGATTTAAGATAATAAGATTTGAAAGTGGTTCATCATCAATAAAGATTTCAGCGGCAATTTCAGTTGTTAATGGATTAAATAATTGAATTTGAAATTCATCTCCGTCATTAAGATAAACGGTTCTTGTACAATCAGATGTTTTGTACTCTTTAAGGATTGATTTACTAATTGCTAATTTAGCATAATTACCATCATTGGTTTTTGTTTTTAAAGTATTCATAAAAGTTTAAAATATATTTATAAACTCTATAGGAATGTAATCTATTCTTTTACAAATATCAACGGAAGTAATAATTACTTCTGAACAAACCTATAAAATAATATCTTCAATTAAAAATATAAAAAATATTTAAATATTTGCGGTTTTTTATAATTTTTTATTTAAAATTAATTTTTTCATACTTGGATGCATTAACCACAATATCACCAAGTTTTTTAACATTTATCTTTTTAGGAACAAGTGAAACTCTTATCTTATGTGAGAAGAAATCATCACTCATTTCAGCATGATTCATAATAAATACACTCTTATCTTCATCAAAATTATCTTTGATAAGACTTAACATAATATTTCTAGAATCACTATCCATATTACTAAACAATTCGTCAAGAAATATTATATTGAAATTAACATTTGCAATGATATTTTGAAGAATACCAAATATAATAGCTATATCAAGTGTTTTCTTTTGACCAGTACTTAAATTACCATATGCGATTTCCTTTTCATATGTATCTACAAAAATATGACATTTAAATTCTTGGTCATACTTTACTTTATATGGTTGATCAAGTTTATTTATATAAAATTGTATTGATTTATTGATATGAGGAATAAGAGTATCAAGAAGATTATATCTAAGAGTCTTAGTAAATAATTCATTCATTTCATTCCATTCACCAATTTCAATATCATTACTATTAATTTTTGCCTTTACTTCAATAAGTTTTTGTTCTTGTTCATTAATAAGATCATCATAATTAGAATTGATAACTTTAAGATTATTTTCATAAATCTTCACATCTGAATCAATACCATTTATTTTCTTTACTAAATCCTGAATCTTTTTATTTACATCATCAAGTTTTGGCTTATATTCATCCTCTATGGTATCTATTTTAGTCTTTAAAGAACTTTTTTCTGTATTATAATTATTTACTTGTTCAGCATATTCCAACATCTGTAATCTATGTTTTTCAATATGTGATTCATCAATCTTACTACCACAAGTTGGACATACACCGCTTTTAAATGTTGTATAATATTGTTTTTCTTGTCTACCAAGAGTTGAAGCTTCAGTAATTTTTCTTTCTATTTCTTTAATTTCTTTATTTACCTCTTTTATCCTTTCATCTCTTTCTTCTTCAATATTACTTCTTTCTTCCTTAAGTTTTTTACCTTCTTCAACATATTCAGCTCTTCTTTTTGAAAGTGCATCAGTATCTATAGATGTTTTAATTTCTTGTTGCTGTTGCTCTTTCTTTAGTTTAAGTCTTTCAATCTGGTTTTCGGTTTCAGTATATATTGCATTAAGTTTAGTAGATTCATTAATCTGATTTTTTCTTTCTATAACAATTTCATTATTATAGTCTGTAAATAATTTAAATCCAAAAATATCATCCAAAAATTGTTTTGTCTGTGCTGGATTCATTTTTGCTAAAGAATTACTGAATTCATTAAAAGATATGATACACATCTTTGTTACAGCCATCTTTGGAACATCATATAATTCTTCTTCAAGAATCTCTTGTGTATTTCTTTTACTTGATGCAGAAAGAGTTTTTCCATTTACTTCAATTATAAGTGGTTCAATAGAATTTCTTATAATATGTATATCTTTATTTTTCGATACTAAATTCAATTCAACAGTACAACTTTTCATATTCCATGCAACAAGACTTGTATTTGTCTGTCCATTAATCGTACCGTATAATCCATATAAAATCGCTTCAGCTAAACTAGTTTTACCACTACCAATTGGACCGGACAATTTAATAAGTCCAGTCAAATTTTGAAAATCAAAATAATTTTCTCCATATAGTGATTTAAAATTAGTTATCTTTATATCTTTTATTATCATATTTTCTAATTAATTTTTGTTTTAAATGTAAATATATCAACTCCAAATTTATCTTCTATTTCTGGAATCTTTGCAATAAGATCTGGATTAAGAACAAAGAAATCTCCAATCTTTCTATAATATTCTTTATTATATTCTCCTTTATCTTTTAATCTATTATAAAATTCTTCAAATGATTTAGTAATATAATGATTAATAAATATATCATTAGAAACAAAATCTTCAGTATCTATAAATCTATGAGGATAACCAGGTGAAATCAATGAATCCATTTTATCTTGATATTCTTTTAAAAAATACTTATATTTTAATATTGATTTTCCAATCCTATAATTATTTGAAGATGTATTACTATCAAAATATGTTGCTAAATTATCAACATCTATAGGTACAATATAAGTATCTCTTAAACTATATATATCATGTGATGGTTCATTAATAAAACCATTTGCATTATATAATTTCCACATAAATGTAAGTTGATGAATATCATCTGAAATATTATATAATAAATCATCTATTGTTTGATTTTCTGGTAATACAATATATTCATCTGGATCTAATTTAATAATCCAATCAATATTGTTATAATTTTTAATAATATGTTTAAAACAAGTTAAATCTTTAAATTCAAGACTATCTTTTTCTAATACATAATCATAAAAATCAATATCAATAATATCATGATATTTATCAATTATATCTAAATGAGAAATACTTCCACTATCTTCATATAAGATAAATTTATTAAATCCAAGTCTAATATGATAATTTATCCATTCTTCAAGATAACGGTGTTCATTCTTTATATTTGTAAAAATACATTTAATCATTTGAAAGTTTTTCTTTAATCAATGTATATTTATCATTAAGATGGTCTGGAATATTGTTCTCAATATATTGATGAATATTTGTATTAAATCCTTCAACATCTAATTTATTATCAATGAACTCTGCATCATCAATAACATGAATCCTAATATAAGAATCTGTATATGAAGTTTTTATTAATTTAAGTTGTTCGATATATTGTGCTTTATTTATATTATTTGAATTAACACATATTTGCATATATGAATTTTCAAAATCTTCGGCACTTACATTAAAAATATCATCATTATAAATTCTTTTAAATTTAGGTGTAGTTACATTTGGTATTCTTTTTACGATTTTAAAATCTTCAAGAATATATAAATCTCTTGTTTGATCTATATCTCCAAATGTTAATTGAAGTGCTGCACCAAGATTATGAAGATTACCAACGGTATCATCATATAAATAATGAATATGTCCACTATATACTGGAATTCCTTTTAAAGAAGATATTCTACCACCAGGCCATACTGTTAGATCTGCATGACAATATATTGCTTTTACTTCAGTACCAAATTTGTATTGATATAATAAATCATCAAAATGAGATGGATTTTCAGTCCAATACCAAGGTAAAAACAAACCACCATCTGAATCCAGATATGGTTCTTTATTTACAAATCTAACATTTGGATAACATTTTCTAAATTCGGGTCCAAATACTAACTCATATGCATTATAATTATCAAACTCCTCAAGTGGAGAATAATAATCATGATTGCCTGCTAAAAATATTATTTCTTTTGGATATTGGAATTTATTACAAAGTTTACGAATGAGATTTTTTACTTCAATTCCAATTTGCTGATTTATTGCATATCTAATATCAAAAAGATCTCCAAGAAAAACAATTCTATCGATATTTTCATCATCTATTATCTCAAATATCTGTTTTTCAAAAAATTCTTTTTGTGTTTCTAACCAAAATAATGAATTTGATTTAATCCCAAAATGTAAATCTCCAATCAACAATTCTCTCACGATTGATATTAAGATATATTTTTATTAAATATAGAAATTTTAGGTGAATTTTAACAATCTTTTTGATTGAATATATTTTTTTAAAATTCTATAATAATTATATATATAATATAGAAATATGGCTGCTAATTGTTTTATAGCAATTAATATCATTTCAAAAAATTTAGATGTCAATAATATCTTAAATCCTGGTGGAATACCTATAATATTTTATTGGGATGGAGTAAGTGATATTATTGATGATATTGTTTCTAATGATAAATTTAATGATATTATAAATACATATATATTAAATCCTAATCAATATGATAAATCATTTATAAGTATGATTTATATAAATGATACTGAAAATGATACATATAACACAACTAAAAGAATTCCAATTCAAGATTTATATAAATTAGATGATTCACATGAATTCTATTTATCATATTTAAAAATATCAATGTTAAATTTATATAAAAGAATTTTTAAAGAAGAATATAAATTTGATGATGATATAGAAAACATAGATATCAAAGATGATATTAATAAAATATTTAATAAAATTAAAGAAGAAAATCCAGAGATTTTAGATAATACAATATTTTATTATATTTTGAATGATATTAATGAAAATACAAAATTAAATTTTGAAAATAAACGATATTTAATAAATAAATTAAAAGAAATTGTAAAGAAGAGTTAAAATACCATATTTTAACTCTTTTTTCATAATATTAAGTTCTTAAAAATTATTTTTATATATAATATATTAAATAATTTTTGAGTAAGTATGTCAACAACAGTAGGTACAAATATAACTAATAGTAGTTATACTAGTTCAACAACAATTAACAAATTAACAAATACCAATACAAATTCTAATGAAATTTTAGATACTAATTCATTATTATATTATATTGATAATCCTAAAACACCAATAAACTATAATAATGATACTTATTTTGCCGTTTATTTATGTTCTAAAATTTTTCATAATGAATATTATTGGAGTACTGTAACATTTTTACAAAATCTTTTTAATATAACAAGCGTACAAGCTAATTTAATGATACGTTCAGATTATGGAGAATCTGAATATAATTATTATTTCTCTAGTGATCAAACAATTCCAAATTCTTTAACACCTCTTGAAACATTAGTATTTATAAATAATATTAATTTTTCATCATTTATAAAATATATAAATGATAATAGAAATACTATTTCAATAAGTGTTAATGGAAATAGTCCAAACATTAAACTTCAAATTGAAAAAACAACAAATAATTCTGACAGAATTATAAAATTTGAAATTTTATTAAAAAGATCTTATAAATTTTTATCTTCTAATGTTGACTTAAATAAATATATAAGTTTAAAAAATAATACTTATTCTATATCTTTTCAGGTTGATAAAAAACCTAATCAAAATCAAAAGGGTATACAACAAGGATTAAATATAAAATGTTCAGATGTAAAAAATTATATATGGTTTAGTGTTGAATCATATAAAAAATTATATAGAATTGATTTTACATTTAATAATGATTCTACTATTCATAGTATTATATTTGATACTGATTTAGATTCT
>Ga0247610_10005669_pt1 | contig 13110 bp, 12 predicted proteins | sample 174DNAGHGhighgp2_FD_193483 | JGI IMG/M metagenome (GOLD analysis project Ga0247610, IMG submission 193483) | Sheep rumen microbial communities from Palmerston North, Manawatu-Wanganui, New Zealand - 1742 DNA GHGhigh gp2 | ecosystem: Host-associated > Mammals > Digestive system > Stomach > Rumen...
ACCGCCATCACCGAGGCCGGTGAGTTCTGGGATATCTACAAGCTCGATGTCGTCGAGATCCCGACCAACCGTCCCGTCATCCGCAAGGACATGAACGACCGCGTCTATAAGACACAGCGCGAGAAGTACAACGCCGTAATCGCCGAGATCGAGGCCATGCGCAACAGCGGCCGACCCGTGCTCGTTGGTACGACATCCGTGGAGATCTCCGAGCTGCTCTCACGTATGCTCTCTCTGCGTAAGATTCCTCATCAGGTCCTCAACGCCAAACTGCACCAGAAGGAGGCAGACATCGTGGCTCTCGCCGGACAATCGACCAACGGGCTCGGAGCCGTCACCATTGCCACCAACATGGCCGGTCGTGGAACTGACATCAAGCTCTCGCCCGAAGTGCGCGAGGCAGGCGGTCTGGCCATCATCGGCACCGAACGCCACGAGAGCCGCCGCGTCGACCGCCAGCTCCGCGGACGTTCCGGTCGTCAGGGCGACCCGGGCAGCTCCGTCTTCTTCGTCTCCTTGGAGGATAAGCTCATGCGTCTGTTCGCCTCCGAGCGTATCGCAAAAGTCATGGACCGTCTCGGTTTCGAGGACGGCGAGATGATTGAACACCCGATGATTAACAACAGCATCGAGCGCGCACAGAAGAAAGTCGAGGAGAACCACTTCGGTGTGCGTAAGCGCCTGCTGGAATACGATGATGTGATGAACAAACAGCGCACCGTCATCTACGAGAAGCGCCGTCACGCCCTTATGGGCGAACGTCTCGGCATGGACATCGCCGACATGCTCTACGACCGCGTCTGCAACATCATCGAGAACAACGATTACCAGGGCTGCAAGGAACAGTTCATCGAGATTATGGCGATGGAAGTGCCCTTCACCGAGCAGGAGTTCAACGACATGAAGCGCAACGACCTGGCAGAGAAAGCTTATCAGGCCGTACTCGACCGCTTCAAGCAGAAGACATCTCTCATCGCATCCGAGGCCTACCGTGTCTTCAAGCCCATCTACGAGGGCGAACACGGTCAGGAGTGGGCCGAGCGCCCCGTCATGGTGCCCATTGTCGATGGCCGCCGCGTGTATAACATCGGCAACGGCGTCACCCTGCGCCAGACATGCGAGACCGAGGGCCGCATCCTCGTCACCGCCTTTGAGAAAGCCATCATGCTTCACGTCATCGACGAAGCCTGGAAAGAGAACCTGCGCGAGCTGGACGAGCTGAAACACAGCGTGCAGAACGCCTCGTACGAGCAGAAAGACCCGTTGCTTATCTTCAAGCTCGAATCCGTGCAGCTCTTCGACAAGATGGTGAACCGCATCAACAACCAGACCATCAGTATCCTCATGCGCGGCTCTATTCCCGAGCAGACAGCCATTGCCAACGCCGAAGCCGAACAGCCGCGCCGCCCGCGTCAGCAATACACCGAGAGCCGCAGCGACCTCACCGACCCCGCCCAGCGCGCAGCCGCACAGCAGGACACCCGTGAGCCGCAGCAGCGCACTCCGTTCACTGCCGAGAAACTGCCCGGCCGCAACGACCCGTGTCCATGCGGTTCAGGCAAGAAATTCAAAAACTGCCACGGTCGCGGATTATAAACAAAAAAACATGGGAAAAGCTAAATGGATAGGAGCTTTCTTCGGGCTGCTTTCGGGCGGCCCGTTGGGAGCTCTTGCCGGTTTTGTCTTCGGAGCCATCTATGACAGCATGGAAGGCAGCGGCATAGACCCGATGTATGGAAGCTACAACGGCGACAACTACGGTTCGATGCACGATGCCTTCGCAGGCAACCGACAGACCACCGAAGCCGGCACACGCAACGGTTTCCTCTTCGCCTTGCTCACCCTCGCCGCATATATCATCAAAGCCGACGGGCGCATAATGCACTCGGAGATGGAGGTTATGCGACAGTTTCTGCGCCAGAACTTCGGCCCAGAAGCCGTAGGCGACGGCGAAGCAATCCTGCGTCAGCTATTCGACAAACAGCGCGATACAGACCAGCAGCAGCCGGGAGCCTACCGTCAGACCATCGCCGACTGCTGCGGCCAACTGCGTATGGTTCTGCCCGAAAGTCAGCGCCTGCAGCTCCTCGCCTTCCTCGTCTCTATAGCCAAGGCCGACGGAAACCTGCATCAGACAGAGACCGAAGCCCTACGGGACATCACCCGCCTGCTCGGTCTCTTAGATGCCGACCTGAACTCCATGATGGGACTCGGCAGTACCTCGCTCGACGACGCCTATAAAGTGCTGGAGGTAAGCCCCGACGCCACCGACGAAGAGGTCAAACGCGCCTACAAAGAACAGGTAAAGCGCAACCACCCCGACCGCGTTGCCCAACTCGGCGAAGACGTGCGCCGCGCCGCCGAAGAAAAGATGAAACAAATCAACTCCGCCCGCGACATCATTTATCAAGCCCGCGGCCTCAACTAAGGATTTTTCACACCTATACCTCTTTTAGCAGAAACGCCATGTACATTGGCAGGGTCAGTAACTGATCCTTACGTCCAATATTATAGTCGCCAATTTTTATGGCATTCGTCACATGGTATTTCTCCGGATGACTCATAACGGTACGCATAGACTTGGCATTGCCTGTAGTAGCCTTACATTCCACGGGTGTGCACTTGCCCTTATAGCGCATAAGGAAATCAAGTTCAACACCACCGTCTTTATGAAAATAATACAACTTACGCCCCATCTTACCGAAAATGTCTGCCATAAAGTTCTCTTTGATACCAGTGGCTTGTGAGAGGCGTCATCCAGCCACGATTGGAGTACGTTTTCTATCTTTCTTTTATACATAAACCCACATTTTCATACCGACTTTCACACTTAACAAACACATTTTCATACCGACTTTCGGCGCAAAGATACACATTTTCTTTACATATCAATACTGTTTAAGGCTGAAAATGAGATTATTAAGTCAGTTTAACTATTTTCCATGACCTTTTCCCGTCACTCTCAGCCATATTTTTCTCAATCGCCTGCTTTTTGCATCTTTAACGGGGAATTCGTACGATATATAAAATATATGTTGTATATTTGCCCCCGCAAAACGAAATAATTTTTCACTACAGAATCCCGAAAACAATCTATAATATGGAACAGGTCATAGGATTGAACAAGGCACAACTGGGCATTATGCGCCTGCTGTCGCATTTCGACCGCGAAGAACAGGTGCAGGAACTAAACGACCTCATCTGTTCGTACTATTCGCGCAAGGTCGATGAAGAAATGGATCGTCTATGGGCTGAAGGCAAATGGAGCCAGGAAAAGATTGACGAAACTTTGAACGAGCATCTGAGGACACCTTACCGTTATGCACAACGATAGAATTGTACTCAAGCTGAGAACGTTCCTTGAACGATTAAACAACCAGCTATAAGCCCCGCAGATGCTCTCCAAAATCCGCAAAGGCATCACTTTCGACGCTCAGCAATAGAAAAACTCTGAACTTTTTCGTTAAGTCAAATGAGCAATGCAAAACTTGTTTTAGCATTGCCATGACGAGAAAAAGTCATACGAAGTATGAAACTAGTTTCATATTTTCGCCCTCGGCATCCGATTTCTGGATTTTGCTGATGGCTTTTTCGTGAAGTTTTTCGTAACTTTGCGTCCAATATCAAACAAATATCGCAACGATGAAACAACAATACGCTGTAGTGGTGCTCTTTGCACTGATAATTGCATCGAGCATGGCGAGCCTGACCTGCTATCAAACAACGGAGGAATTGGTGACCGAAGACTTGAACCAAGCATTAGCCAAGGCCCTGGAAGAACAGCAGTCGGATGTCATCAGTGCTGATACGATTCAAGTGTTCAACAGTCATCTGCGAATGGAGGCTTTGAGAGGCAGGGCCGTGTTGGCTGTAGATACAAAACGGGGATTCTGCCCTCGTCCGCAGGTCTCTACGGCAACAATTCTGTCCCTGTCTGACCAACGGCCAGCGATGGTGCTATGGTCGATGGCATTGCTATGGGGACTATTCTGTATGTATAGGTATCGGCGCAATATGACTTTGGGATTGTATGGTGGGTTGACATTACAGGAAGGTATTTTCTTGGATGCGAAAGGCAGTATAGTAAAATTAACCCCTATGCAGCAGCAACTGATGGAGATGTTGTGGCTGTCGCCCTCCCACAAACTTTCGAAGACAGAGATATGTGATGCCCTTTGGCCCAAGAAAGAGGATGCCAGTGAGACGTTATACACGCTTATCCGGCGTCTAAAACCCATAATTGAAGAACATTCTGACCTTAAAATAGAATCAGACAGAGGAAAATCATACGGATTGAAAATCAAGTAGATAGACGATTGTCAGCAAAATGTCAGGCAAATGTCAGACATTATTTTTTGTGACAAATAATACTCTTCATACCTTTGCAGCAAAAAAGAAAGCAATAGTATGAAGAGTTCTTTTATTAGATTTAAAAGTTGAACGATTCCGTAAAAAGTGTGTATATATAATAACGAATAAAACATATTATCATGATGAAAAGACTGATTCTATTTTCAATGATGTGCCTCGTGGCGATAGCCTCGACAGCACAAAGCATCAGCGGACGTGTTATCGACGAACTGTTTCAGCCGATGGCAACGGCAAACGTCATGCTACTTAACCGTGCCGACTCGACCTTCATTGCAGGGGCCGTGACAAAGAACGACGGAACTTTCTGCTTAGAGACCAACAGAAAGGGAGGAATTCTGAAAGTTTCAAGCATGGGATATATAACAAAGTATATAGATGCACCGAAGGATAGCGTGGGCGATATTCAGATGCAACCAGACACCTATACAATCAAAGGCATACAGGTGAATGGCGAACGTATCATCGTCAAGGCAGAGAAAGGCCATTTGACATATAGCATCCCGCAACTTTTGGATATCCTGCCTGCCGATAATGCGTACGATGCCCTGACACGCATCCCGGGTGTGATGGATAACGGCGACGGATTGACTTTCACGGGTCGCTCCGTGACTCTAATCATCAATGGCAAGCCGACAACACTGAGCGCAGAACAAGTCATGGAACGACTGAAGCAGATGCCGGCGACACAACTGGCCAAAGCAGAGATACTGCCATCGGCTCCGGCCAAATATCATGTACGCGGAATGGCCATCAACGTGATAACTAAAAACTATGCTGGGACTCATCAGCTGTTAGGACAGTTAGAAGGCTTCTATCGTCAGAACAAATATGGCTACGGACAGGCTATGGGCAATCTGATATATCAACATGGCAACTTTGGTTTAGATGCCTCATACGCTTTTGGCTACGGGGATGCTTATGGTAAGACGGAACATCAGGCACATCATCCTTTGGGCGATCAGCGGGTCAATTACTCAGACAAAACCGAACGCACGAGCAGCAACATCAGCCACAACTACCGCTTAGGGATGGACTATACCATTGCCAAGAACAGCCAGCTAAACCTTGCCTATACGGGAAAGTGGCTTTCATCCGATGCCACCAATACCAGTACTGGGGTTGAGACCGCTGTGCAGAAATCAAAGCTCCATAACTACCTGCATAATGTGGACGCCAGTTATTCGGCCCCGTTCGGTTTGCAACTCAGTGCATCATACACCAACTATCAGCACCCACGCACACAGCATTTGGATAGCAAGCTATACGATGAGACACGCAACCTGACAGCCGACAGCCGACAACGCATCAGCAAGTGGCTCCTCACCGCCGACCAGACACACGAGCTGCCCAAAGATTGGGAACTGAACTATGGCGTGGAAGCACAATTCACGTCCAATGACAGTTACCAAACAACGCTGGATGAGAATGGGAACAATCTGCCCGATGCCACAAGCCACGCCAATTACGATGAGCGAATCTTAAACATCTATGCAGGATTTAGCAAGCAGTTCAGCACGGCATTCAGCCTAGAAGCATCGGTAGCTGCAGAGAATTATCATGCCACGAAGTGGAACGACTGGCACATATACCCTTCACTCAATGCGATGTGGAACATCAACGAGAAGAACCTACTCAACTTCTCGCTCAGTTCCGAGACCGTATATCCCACCTATTGGAGCACGATGAGCAGCATCTTCTATTCGTCGGCCTACAGCGAGATATGGGGCAACCCAGATTTGAAGCCATCGTCAGTTTATAAGTTCGACCTGATGTGGCAACTACGGCAGCGTTACACCTTTGGGACCTTTGTCAGTCTTCAGCCCGATTATTTCGTGCAAATGCCCTACCAGCCCTCCGACCGCTTGGCTGTTATCATGAAGGAGACCAATTTCAACTATTCTAACCTTGCGGGCATCTATGCCTCGGTACGCTTCAATGCAGGTTGGTGGCTGAACGGAACCGTCAACGTCACAGGACTCTACAAGCATGATAAAAGCAACAACTTCTTCGACCTTCCTTTCAATCGTCGTCACCTGTCACTCATCCTTGGAGGACAGCTTGCCGCCAAACTCTCACGCCGACATAATATCATGTTGATGCTCAATCCATTCTTCCAGTTGGGAGCTATTCAAGGCGTTTACGATATCGCCCCGTTCTTCCGCCTCAATGCCTCGCTGCGCTGGACCTCGGATAACGGAAAATGGAGTGTCATCGCCGGTGGGAACAACATTACCAATAGTCATACCGACACACACTCCAACCTGGCCAATCAAGATTTCTCCCTGCGTGTATGGTCAGAAGTCCCCAATGCTAGACTCACCGTCATCTATCGCATTGGCAATTACAAAGAGAAAAAGACAAAAGCCGTTGATACCTCACGTATGGGATATTAAAAATCGCATCTTGTAGCTTTTTCATGCCGTTTCCATAACTTTGTGGCTGAAATTGAGAAAAAGATGGTACGATAGTGTAATAATTCGGGAGTTTCGGTGTCTTAATTATGATGACAGACAGAGAACTCGCATATCAAGTCACGCAGCACGGCAACCAAAAGGCGTTCGCGGAGATTGTTCACCGCTACTCGGGGATAGTATTCTCGAAGGCTTTGGGTGTTATGCGAAGTGAGGAAGGTGCTGCGGAGGTGACTCAGCAGACCTTCGTACGTGCCTACGAGAATCTTGATGTCTGGCGCGGCACAGAGCTTGGTCCATGGCTCACGGCCATTGCAGCACACACGGCTCTCAAGCTCCTTGACAAAGAGCACCGACGGCGCACCAGCTCTCTCGACGACCTTCCGGGCCGTGTGCTCGGTGGTATCCCCACTGAATCTTCTTACTCCGAAGAGCATGAAGCCCGACTCCAGCAAATGGAAACAGCCATTGCAACCCTTCCGGAATCCGACCAGCAACTGCTCCGTCTCCACTACTACGACGGTTGCAACACGGCCGACATAGCCCGCCGCACAGGCCTCTCGCAAAGCAACGTGCTCGTGAAACTGCATAGAATTAGGGAAAGGTTAAGAAAAAACCTACAGCCCCACCCCTTACCCTCCCTGTGAGGGAGGGAGTAATTACTTTCCAAAAACAAATAATATTTCAGATGTGATATGGAAAAGATGACAACCAGTCAAATACATACTACTCCCCTCCCTCACAGGGAGGGGCAGGGAGGTGGGTCTGATGAGACCTTGATTTCTGAAGTCTTTCAGCGTCGCGAACTCCTCGCCGACCTCGACCGACTCATCATCGCCGATGTGCGCCGTCAGGCACGCAGAGCTTGGCTGCGCCGCTGGACACGAGCTGCCATCTTCAGCTTTGGTCTGCCGCTGGTGCTGATTATCTGGCTTGCGTGCGCATACCTTTATTTAAAAGAGTACGTCTGGACGCCGCAGAGCTTCTTTATCATGCTGTGGCCCACGCTCGCCCTGCTCTTCTCCACAGTCTATGCCATTAGAACTTTTTCGCCAGAGGAAGTGTAATAATTTTGAGGTCGTGAGGTCTTAATAATGTAAGGCCTTAAAGCCGTTCACAAAAAGCGCGCTCAAAACAATAAACAGTAAACAATAACCCCTAAAATCATTCAACTATGTTACAAGGATATGAACTTGAAGGCTTATTCGCCATTGTCCTTTCCCTCTCTATTCCCATTGTCGCCATCGTAATGGTGTTCATCACCAGCATCAAGAAGAAGAACCGCGACACAGAGCTCCGCCTGGCTCTCGTCCAGCAAGGCACAGACGCAGAAACTGCCAAACTGCTCATTGAAGAACAAGCCGAGAAGCACGACAAGTACAGCAGTTTACGCTGGGCTTGCGTCCTCATCGGTTTGGGACTCGGTGCACTCATCGATGCCCTTATTGGCCTTCCTCCCAAACACAACATCTACTTCTGGCTCATCATCGCCGCCGGCATGGGCATCGGCCTCCTCATCTCCTTCATCGTCGAGTACAAGCTCACCAAGAAAGAGCAACAGGAAAAAAGTGAGGTATAGGATTCATCCACGCCAATTTATAAAAACTCTCTTACTTTCAGGTCGCTGTCGGCGTGATGCCGGTGGCGATCTTCTCTTTTATCGTTGCACGAGGCTGTCGGCGTCAGCAAAACTCATACAAAACTCTGAAACTAGTTTCATATTTACGCCCTCAGCACCCGATTTATGGATTTTGCTGAGGGCTTTTTCGTGCAGTTTCTCTTAACTTTGTAACTGCAACTTTTTTCTATCGATTTGCGTCAAAGAAGTAAAAAAGATGCGTCTTTGTGTTACACTTTCGTGCTCTGAACTGTATTATAGATGTATGACAAAGCGAGAAATTGAAAATCTCTTCAAGACGTATTACACGCGGATGTTCCGTCTGGCGGCTTCCATCCTCTACGACGAGGATGAAAGCAAGGACGTGGTGAGCGAAGTTTTTTCACATCTGATAGCCAGTAGGGTTAAGCTACGTCCGGATACCGCCGAGGCCTATCTGTTGACGGGTGTACGCAACCAGTGCCGTAACGTTCTGGAACGAAAACAGGTGCGCGAGCGGTTTATGCGACTGTTGTCAGAAGAGGCTACAGAACCGACGATAACCAACAGTGAGCAACTGCGTATGTCGGAGCTGATGCTCTACGTTGAAGAACATCTGCCACCGCTTAACCGACAGATTTTCCGCTTGCGCTACCTGCGGGAAATGACCTGTCAGGAAGTGGCTGACGAACTGAGCATCAGTCGCATAACCGTACACAGACACCTACGGGAATCGTTGGAGCGAATCAGAGTCTATTTTAAATCAATACAGTGAGCAATATGATTACAGACCGACAGCTAATAGAACGCTTTTTGGAACTGCAAGAGCATCCAGAGCAGGTGTCCGACGAACAGTTGCAGCAGGCTCTTGACGACCCGCAGATGCGCGAACTGGTGGCACAGATGGCTTTTGCTAAACGTGCTTTCAAAGACGAAGAACTACAGGCCGAGGCACCTGATGTGGAAGCAGAATGGAAGAAATTCGAAGCTGACAGATTCACTACAAACCTCTCGCTTCAGAAAATAGCCGCTTCGTTCATCGCTATACTTCTTGTGTCGGGCGTGGCGTTTGCCGCTATCCATATCGTGCGGACAGTCCACAGTCAAAAGACGGAAACAGTTCCGTCCGAACAGTCTCAGCCAGTAAAACAACCGACGGCTCTTCCCGCCGATACTCTTCAAACAGACACGACTTCAATTATGCAACCTGTCGTATTCGACAACATGCCGTTGGAGAAGATGCTGGCGGAAATCGCAGCCTACTATCATGTCGAGGTCTCGTTCCAGAACAACGACACACGCCAGCTGCGCTTCCATTTCGTATGGAAACGCGAGAACGGTCTTGGACATGCTGTTGAGAAGTTGAACCGTTTCGAAAGCCTGAGCCTGCGACTCGAAAACAACAAGATCATTGTAGAATAAATCCTTTCACACGAATGATTCTCAGTAGATTGTTTTTGTGCGTACTGCTTGCTTTAATGACTCTGTCAGCCCATGCTCAGCGCATTACGCGTGAATATAATAATGTGTCGCTCAGTGAGGCTCTGCGCCAACTCAATACCGAAGCCACCGACTACGAAATCAACTTCCTCTATAACGAGTTGGAGGACTTCCGTATCACCACCTCAATTCGTCGCAAGTCTATCCCCGATGCCGTCCGTCAGATGATAGGCTTTTATCCCATTCGCATTACGGTGGACAGCACCGAAATCTTCGTGGAGTGCACTCAGAAGACAGACACCCGTTACAGGGGAACCGTAGTTGACGAACAAGGACAACCCATAGCCTACGCAAACATCGTCCTGCTCTCACCCAAGGATTCAACGCTTATCACTGGCGGTGTGTCGAACGATTACGGCTATTTCGTTATACCATACAGACACAGTGGTAACTTATTGCTAAGGTGTAGTTTTATTGGGTACAAGACCCTATATCTTCCCTGCAACAAAGAAGACTTTGGCACGATAAGGATGCAGCCAGAGGTAATAACATTAAACGGTGTGACGGTGACGGGGGAGCGTCCCAAGGTGCAGTTGCAGGGTAACTCACTTGTCATGAATATAGAAGGTACGGTGATGGAGCGGTTGGGTACGGCCGAGGATGTGCTCTCGCGTGTGCCAACTCTTTCAAGGAAAGGCGATCTTTTTGAAATCTTGGGGAAAGGTGCGCCCGTGATTTATCTGAACAACCGCAAGCTGAACGACCTACAAGAGCTGAAGAACATACAGTCTGACAACATCAAGAGCGTGGAAGTGATTCAGAATCCAGGTGCCCGCTACGATGCTTCGGTCAATGCTGTCATTATCATTCGCACGAAACGAGCAGCAGGCGAAGGCTTGGGTGTGGAGTTGACCTCATGGAGTCGTAAGGGTCGCGGTTTCGTGAACAATGAGCACATCAACCTAACCTACCGTACAAGAAAGCTGGAGCTCTTTGCAAATCTCTTTGGGGCTTATAATAAACGGTGGGAGAAAGGCGAGTTCGAGCAGACCGTCTTTGCTGACACACTGTGGGTGATTACCAACAAGCAAAAGGACAAGTATCACAATCCATTTCTTGAAGGCCGCATCGGCTTCAACTTCCAATTGGATGATAACAACTCTTTTGGCGGTTTCTATCAGAACACTTACGACTACGTAAAGAATTGGGGCGACTATGACGATGACCTGCAGGCCAATGGCTCTATTTATGACCATCTGCATAACAGCAATGTAAACACAGCCAAAGGTGCGCCCAAGCACCAGGCGAATATCTACTACACGGGTAAGATTGGAAAGCTCGCTATTGACTTCAATGCCGACTACACTTATCGTAAACAGCTTAACCGCAACCAGCAACAGGAACTGAGCGACAATTATGACGACCGCGATGTGAACACATGCGCCCTGACGCGCAGCCGACTGCTGGCAGAGAAACTCTTCGTGACGTATCCGATAGGAAAAGGGCAGATTGAGGTTGGAGAGGAATACACCAACACCCGCTGGAACAGCAGTTTCGAGAACCCGGAGGGCTACATCGCCAACAGCAACAACGAACAGCATGAGCAAGCTATCGCTCCCTTCATGGAACTACGTCAACAGATTGGCCGCCTTCAGTTGTCTGCCGGTTTGCGTTATGAGCATGTGACGTCGGAATACTTCGTTAGTGGTGTTCGTCGCGACGACCAAAGCCGAACATATAACGACTTCTTTCCATCAGTTTCTTTATCAACTTCTGTGAAGAAGGTGCAACTTTCCTTCAGTTATGCCAAGCGCACTATACGCCCGTCATACTGGCAGTTGAGCAGTGATGTGTTCTACGAGAACCGTCTGAACCTGCAGATGGGTAATCCTTATCTGAGACCTATCAAATACCATAACATAAACGCGATGGTCATGTGGAAGTGGCTTTATCTGACTACAGATTTCTCCCATTGTATAGACCTTATCCTCTACACGGCAGAAAGTTTAGAGAACGACAGCAAGGTGAATCTCGTGACCCACAAAAACTACGACCATGCAGACTGGCTCACCATTACGCTGGGAGCGCAGAAGGACATCAAATTAGGGCACGAGGTTACATGGACACCCCAGTACAATATCTCGTTAATGAAGCCGTGGCTCAAAGCAGACTTTCTGGGTGAACAGAAGAGTTTCAATCAGCCCATGCTGTCCCTACAATTAGGCAATATCATTACGTTTCCACACGACTGGTTCCTTCAGGCCGACTTCAATATGTACACTCGCGGTAACACTGGTGCAAATGTATATTTCGACAGAATCAAACACTTACTCTCACTTAGTGTCAGCAAGGACTTCTGCAAGCATCGTCTAAACATCAAACTCTCAGGCAATGACCTCTTCAATGGTGGCGTCAACCACTTCACGCTCTACAGCAATCGATTCATGTTTAGTAAGATGAAGGACAGCGATTCACGTTGTGTAACCCTCTCCCTGCGCTACCGCTTCAACGTCACCCCGTCTAAGTACAAGGGCACCGGTGCTGGCAATGCAGAGAAGAATCGCCTCTGATTACACTAAATGATATTACCAGCTTCATCATGCATTAAAAACATCAAATCTGCAATCTAATACAAAGTTTTTTCATAATTATTTGTCCATTTGAAATTATTCCCGTAGTTTTACAAAAATTTCGGTGCGAATATATGTTAATTCAGATAGCGATATGAGCAAGTTCGAGATTCCTTATCTTACGGCCAGCATCCAGGCTTTTGCCCAGCGTTTCTCCATGACGCGGCAGGCGGCGTTCCGATACCTGCACGAGCACAAAGGGCTGGCATTCCTTATCGAATTCTTCGACGTAGAACACCTGCAGTCGATGGATGAGACTATCGAAGACCTGCTAATCGTCTGCCAAAAGAATGGAGGAACCGTATGAACCAGTCCACACATCATCAGATAGCCAAGTATCTCACCGACTACGCCCTGAGCGAGTTGGTGAAATACGTGATGGAGGACACGGGCTGCAGCATCGAAGAGGCGATGGAGCGCGTCTATTACTCACCACTGATGACGGCCCTGCAGGACGAAGATAACGAACTTTACGTGCAAAGCCCCGCATATCTGTATGAACTGATGGAACACACGCAGCCGAAGAAAAGATACGTTCTTAAAGCGATTTCCCATCCAAAAGTTTGGCCAATTCAAAAAAGACTACTACCTTTGCACCCACGAGAACCCGCCAAGCCTCTCCACGATGCTCAAATGTGCGGGTCGTTTTATTTTTATACGA
>Ga0247610_10005671_pt1 | contig 13108 bp, 8 predicted proteins | sample 174DNAGHGhighgp2_FD_193483 | JGI IMG/M metagenome (GOLD analysis project Ga0247610, IMG submission 193483) | Sheep rumen microbial communities from Palmerston North, Manawatu-Wanganui, New Zealand - 1742 DNA GHGhigh gp2 | ecosystem: Host-associated > Mammals > Digestive system > Stomach > Rumen ...
GAAATAATAGACCGCGATAGCCGTGATCAGCATGCCGACAGTCATGACCAATAGTTCAACCCAGAACTTTTTTGACTTCAAAATCCCTAAAACATTTTCCATAAAGCTCTAAATATTAATAAATTAAATAAAAATTACACTTATCTGGTTCAGGCGACAAAAATACAAGAAATATTGATTGGTAACACACTCTGCCAACCGACATTTCAGGATCGACTTCACAATAATCCATTGCAAGAAAAAGTGCGCATTGCACGACTGCGTCATCACAGCTCTTTCCGCAGCCGCGCCACCGGGACTCCGAGCTGCTCCCTGTATTTCGCCACCGTCCTGCGGGCAATACTATACCCCTTCTCATTCAAAAGCGAGCATATCTTGTCGTCAGAGAGCGGCCGCCTCTTGTCCTCAGCCTCGATCAGGTCACCCAGAATCTGTTTGATTTCCTTCGAGGAGACCTCATCGTCGTTCACCGCTTCCGAGAAGAGGTGCTTCAGCGGGATGATACCGAAGTCGGTCTGCACATACTTGCTGTTCGACACGCGTGAGATTGTAGAGACATCGACCCCGACTTCTTGCGCTATAGTCTTGAGAATCATCGGTTTGAGATCCTTATTGTCGCCTGAAAAGAAATAGTCTCGTTGGTGTTGCATGATAGCATACATGGTGTTGTACAGAAGGAGTTCACGCAACGAGAGTGTTTTGATGAACTGCAGTCCGTCATCGACATATTTCTTCATGAAGCGTTCGGCCTCAGCCTTGCGTCTGGCGTACTCCTCCTTGGAGAGAAACCGATATTCATTACTGAACTCCTTGTTGATGCGAACTTTCGGCACATATTGGTTGTTAAGGGTCAGCACCAGTTTGCCGTCCTGGTTGGTGATGGTGAAATCCGGGATGATGATCTCGGCATTTTTCTGCATCGGAGAATCCGTGGAGGCAGGGTGCGGGTCCAATTTCTGGATGACCTCCAATGCTGACCTCAAGTCCTGGTCAGAGACATCCAGAAGGGAGAGGATCTTCTCATAATGCCTTTTTGTGAGCAAATCGAAATATTGGGTGATTAACGTGCGGGCGAGGTCATGAGCCGGATCCTTGTCCGTGAGACGGTCGAGTTGAAGCAGGAGGCATTCCTGAAGATTCCGTGCGCCGGTCCCGGGGGGATCGAGTTCCTGCACAAAATGGGTAAGCACAAACTCAACCTCTTTCACACTCGACTGCACGTTTTCCGTATAGAGCAGCTCGTTGACAATCGCCTGTATGTCGGCATGCAGATACCCGCTGTCATCAAGTGTCCCCATCAGGTAGGTGGCTATCTGGGCCTGTTTGTTGGTCATGTCCATTTCATCAAGCTGGCTCTGCCACCGTTCGCGGGCCGATTCGTAATAGACATCCGACTTTGGGTTACGCAGTGACTCGTCGGGAGCATTCAGTTTCGCCAGATAATTCTCTACCTGAAGATCGGAGAACCCCTCGTCGTAGTCATCGCTATCCCGATAATAGTCTTCCTTGAATATCTCATCTTCAGGAAGTTGCCGGTCCGACAATTCCAAGGGATCTCCGTTGGAATCATACTCTTCAGGTTCGGAGTACTCGTTAGCGTCGGTTTCCGGTGCATTGTCGTCGTAAATTTCCAGCGCAGGATTTTCATCCACAGTATTGCGGATTTCCTGTTCTAACGAAGCGTATGGCAGCTCCACCAAATGCATCAGCTGCAGAGTCAGTGGCAACCCCACCTGGCGTTGGACATTTTTTTGCTCTATCGATAAATGACTGTTCTGGGAAGACATCTTCTCAATCCTTAACTTACATGACTACTTTTTTTCAACACTTCCATGACCTCCACAGCACCGATGCCACCGCGCCACTTCCAGCGGACACGCTCCGGCAGGCTTACCTTATGAGTGCCATGCCGCCTGCGGCATCCAAAGCGCTATGCGGGCCACGAACGGCCCTGACACAGAAAATTAAAAACCAACGTTCAAGGGCAGCCAAGGCCGCCCTTGAACGTCAGGTTGAAAGGCTATGCCCATTATTATACAAATCACTAAAATTCAGCGTTTTGTGGAGTTCTCGGGAACGGTATCACATCGCGGATATTGGTCATGCCGGTGACAAACAGCAATAGGCGTTCGAAACCGAGACCGAAACCGGAATGCGGTGCGGAACCGAACTTTCGGGTATCGAAATACCACCAATACTGATCCTCCGTCATGCCCAATTCGTGGACGCGGTTGAGCAGTTTCCGGTAGTCGGCCTCACGCTCGGAACCTCCGATAATCTCGCCGATGGTCGGGAAGAGCACATCCATGGCGCGCACGGTCTTGCCGTCGTCGTTCTGTTTCATGTAGAACGCCTTGATCTCCTTCGGATAGTCGGTGAGGATGACAGGCTTCTTGAAATGATTCTCCACGAGGTAGCGTTCATGCTCGGACTGAAGGTCGATACCCCATTTCACAGGATACTCGAACTTCTTTTTAGCTTGCAAGAGGATGTCGATCGCCTCTGTGTAGCCCAATCGCACGAAATCGACTTTCGTGACCGACTCCAGTCGCGCAATCAGCTCCTTGTCGAACATGTCGTTCAGGAACTTGAGGTCATCCATATTGTTGTCAAGGGCATATTGGACAAGGTGTTTGATAAAGTCCTCGGCGAGGTCCATGTTGTCCTTGATATCGTAGAAAGCCATCTCGGGCTCAATCATCCAGAACTCGGCCAGATGCCTCGGGGTGTTGCTGTTCTCAGCGCGGAACGTGGGTCCGAACGTGTAGATGTTGCCTAAGGCCATGGCGCCCAGCTCACCCTCCAACTGTCCAGAGACTGTCAGGTTTGTGTGCTTTCCGAAGAAATCCTGTTTATAGTCAATTGCGCCATCTTCTGTACGTGGGATGTTGTTGAGGTCGAACGTGGTGACGTTGAACATTTCACCGGCCCCTTCCGCGTCGGAAGCGGTAATCAGCGGGGTGTGGAGGTAGAAGAAGCCCCTGTCGTTGAAATACTTGTGAATGGCGAAAGCCATGGCATGACGCAGGCGCAGCACGCAGCCGAAATAGTTCGTGCGCGGGCGCAGATGGGCAATCTCCCGCAGGAACTCCATGGAGTGGCCTTTCTTCTGCAACGGATAGGTTTCCGGGTCGGCAGTACCATAGACCTCGATGGTTTCGGCTTGAACCTCTACGGTTTGCCCTTTCCCCTGAGACTCAACCAGCTTGCCTGTCACATGAATGCAGGAGCCGGTGGTGATCTGTTTCAGCAGGGCCTCCTCGAATTTGTCCGTGTCGGCCACCACTTGCAGGTTGGTGACGATAGACCCGTCGTTGAGGGCGATAAACTGCACGAAGTTGTTGCCGCGTCTGGAACGCACCCAACCCTTCACGTCCACGGTGTTGCCAATTCCAACCACCTCAGGGGTTTTGATGATATCTTTTAACCTTAACTTGTTCATTTTCTTTGATTTTTACTTTTAATTTCTGACTTGAGAATTGAGGCTTTGGGCCATCGGTAACGGGTACTCACAAAAACAATCGGCAATACCCCCGCGTTTTAGCCAATACCTCAACAACCATTACAAATACGACTGCAACGCCTTGCATTTGGCGTTATGGCGCAGCCGACGGATGGCCTTCTCCTTGATCTGGCGCACACGCTCGCGGGAGAGGTCGAACTTTTCGCCGATCTCATCCAGAGTCATCGGGTGCTTGCTTCCGAGGCCGTAGAACAGTTTTAGAATCTCCGCCTCGCGAGTCGGCAGCGTGTCGATGACCGTAGCCAATTCCTGCTGCAACGACTGGTAAATAAGCTCCTTGTCCGGGGCGATGGTGTCATCGTTGCGCAAGACATCGTACATATTCGTGTCATCGTCGGAGGTGAGGCTGGCATCCATGGACAGGTGCTTCGGGGAGTTTTTCATGGAATCCTTGATTTCCTCCTCGGTCATGCCCAAGCGTTCCGCGATTTCGGAGACCTTTGGCTCGCGCTGGAGTTCCTGCTCCAACACCCCCATGGTCTTGTATATCTTGTTGATGACGCCGACCTTGTTCATGGGAAGGCGGACGATACGCGACTGTTCGGCGATAGCCTGCAAAATGGCTTGCCGAATCCACCAGACGGCAAAAGAGATGAACTTGAACCCTTTGGTCTCGTCGAAACGGTGGGCGGCCTTAATCAGGCCAAGATTGCCCTCGTTGATCAGGTCTGACAGCGTGATGCCCTGGTTCTGGTACTGTTTGGCGACGGACACCACAAAACGGAGATTCGCGTTCGTCAATTTCTCGAGGGCGTCTTCGTCTCCATTCTTGATGCGGCGTGCAAGTTCCGCCTCCTCGTCGGCCGTCAACAAGGGTACTTTGCCTATATCGTGCAGGTATTTGTCCAACGACGGGGTCTCGCTACGGTTAGTGACCTGCTTTGTGATTCTTAATTGTCTCATTACAAAGAATTTGATTACACACTAAAAAAATTAGCACCACGATTAGAAGCTATAGCCGATACCCAAGCCGACCACTTCCTTGAACTGGACACGGGCACGAGGTCCTTCTCTGTACTTGCCCCATGCCGGACCGTCGATCATAACCTTGTCGTAGTACTTTAACGATGTCATCAAACTGACGCTGAACACTTTAAGGAAGCTATAGGAGATGGCCACATCCCAATCCACGTCGAAATTCCCGAACTTCTGGCCGTTGTCGTCATGAATGCGGGCAGTGTAGGGGGTGAACAGGGTGATTGTGGAGATAATCTTCAGGTTCTTCACCAGCGTGTAGTTGATGCCGCCGTTGATGCGGAGACCCATGTTCAGCATGATAGGCTTGAAGGTGCCGTCGTCGTATTTGGACATACCGTAGTTGGGGCGGAGGGACTCTTCAAGGCAGGTTGTCAAACGACCGGCCACCGGATAGATACCGACCGTGAAAATGTCGTTCGGACGGTATTCGATACCGAGTGCGAGATCCGTGTAGGAAGGGGAGAGCCATTTGGAAATCAGTGTGGGTTGCACAGGGTTTCCGAGCTCATCCAGGGTGCCGGCATCCACCTCCTTGTAATCCTTACCGGGAGCATATTGCGACCTAAAGCTTCCCAAAAGGGTAAGATACCATTGCGGGTGCATCTGGAAGCCCACCTTAGTCGTGAAGTTGATTTTGTCGTTGGCCTTTCTCCATTTGTAACGCTGGTAATCACCTGAGAACATAATGCCCAGCTCCGTGTCAAGGTTACTGTCCCAAGCCCATTTGTTCTTCTTGAACGAGAGAGTAACGTTGCCATACACAAATCCCGTCACATTGTTATTACCACCGGCGGCCCAGTTGAAAAGGCCGGTCTGGGCGCCATTCAGCCCAAGCATGCCCGTGCACTTCCAATTCTTGGCGCTATCAATAGTCGCTGACTTCACCTTGGTCTTCAAGGCCTCATCGGCGGCCGTCTTTTCATCTACCTGCGCATTAGCAAACGAAAATGTCAACGCAAACGCGAAAAAAAGTAAAAATCCCTTCTTCATAATCCTTTGATTTGTTTATTAATACTTGTTATTACTTAATTTATTTTCTATATTTATTTTCTATGCATAATATTTAATGGAACCTACATTCAGCAGCTTACTGATTGAGCTTGTTATACGTACGCCACCATCGGTCTGAAATTTTGTCCTCACAAGCGAGGTCATAGTCCCGCTTGGAGCATGGAAGGTAATATTGTTTTACCAAATCACTGTCTTTTTGATAGATAGGCACAAGAACCCACCATCGGCCGGATTTTTTGCTGTTAAAGAAGACCACTTCCTCCAATGCTCCGGAGACGGAGATATTGAACTGCCTGTAGTCGTCCCTGTTCTTGAAATTGGTGTCGTTTTGTCGGAAGAGATACCCTTCCACGAAATACCAGAGGATATGGGCGATCAGCTGTGAAGTCTGGTTGTTGAAATCGAGCGTGGGATCGTATTCGTATATGCCGAAAGATGAGAGTTTGTCGCTGAGTCCCACGTATTTGGCAATCTGGCATATTTCTTCGCCATAGAAGCCGTTGGAGGAGTTATGGGGGCATCCTGGGGCGTCGGGGCGGCGCACGGCTGAGATGTCAATGGAGACCATGTCGGCGTTTCGCACCAACGGTTCCACCTCTTCGAGATTACGCCGCATCAGTCCTACACGGTAAGTTTCAAAGTAGAGATGTTCCATCATGCTCACTGACTCGGGGCTGTTCATGTAGCTCTGGTAGCCGATATTGGCGTAGTTCAGCAGGAAGTTGGGCTGTTGGAGGACGATTTTGTTGACATAAGCGTCGGAACGTATAGGGGAGGCCTCGTCTCCCAGATCGAAGCACGAGTCTATGGCCACCAGGTTGGCGACACGCTCCTGCAGCACATAAGCCCGGTAATTGGCAAAGGCGAGGTCATTGCCGCCGCCCAAGATGATTGGGATGACTTTGTTTTCGATAAGGTACGAAATCACCTCGGCCACTGCTGAGTAAGTGTCCTCGACTGCATTGCCCAAGCGTAAGTTCCCCAAGTCTATGATCCTCACATTCTTGCGCCAACCATACAGCTGATAGAACTGACGACGGATTTCATCGGGGGCCAGCGAGCAGGATGGGTTGCGGTAAGTGTTGCGAGTCTCCGGAACTCCCATGATGGCGATCTCCGCCTCCGAGATGTCAAGGGGAGCCGCCGGATCATAGAGCAGCACCTGATGGAAGAGTCGTCCGGACAAGGCCGCCGCGTCCGGAAAATGCAGCGACTCGGCTGTGACAGGTTCAAAATAAAGTGACAGGTCCATGGCTTACGATCTTTTCTTTCTGACAACGCGTTTCTTGGCCGTCGGAGCGGTCTCCTGAATGATACGTTGGCATTCTTGATAAGTCAACTTGTTTGCTATCATATCTTTAGGAATCTTAAAATTATCTGTCCCATTCGTGATATATGGTCCATAGCGACCGTTCATGACCTTCACATTGGCATCTTCGGCAAAGCTGAGCAGCACGTTTTTCGTCTCCTTGTTGCGGATATACTCCACAGCCTCCTCCTCCGTCAGCGAATTGATGTCCGTCCCCTTGTCAAGGGTGATGTTCTTTCCGTCATACTTGATATAGGGGCCGTAGCGCCCTGCGGCAGCGAGGATTTCCTTGCCGTCGAGATGACCCACGACGTGGGGGATACGGTCGGCTGTTTTCTGCATCTTGTTCTCCAACAGCTCGACACACCGTTCAAGGGAGATGGAATAGGGGTCTTCGGATTTCGGTATGGACTCAAAGGTGTTGTCGCAACGCACATAGGGGCCAAAACGGCCGACACCGACGGAGACCTCCTTGCCGTTCCACTCGCCAAGGCTACGCGGCAGGCGGAACAAGTCGAGAGCTTCCTCCAATGTAATGCTGTCGATGAACTGGTCGGCCTGAAGGCGGGCGTAGCGGGGCTTGGAGTCGGCATAGGACTCCCCTATCTGCACCATAGGGCCGTATTTCCCCAACTTGGCGAATACTTTTTCGTTTGTTTTGGGGTCATAACCCAGCAGACGTTCTCCGCTGGCCTTGGTTGAATAGTTGATGGCCGTATCGACCTGGTGGTGGAAGTCGCCGTAGAATCGGTGCATCATCTCCTGCCAGTTGGCCTTGCCTTCGGCAATGTCATCGAACTCTTTCTCCACATCGGCAGTGAAGCCGTAGTCCATGATATCCTTGAAATTCTCCTGGAGATAGTCGTTCACCACGATACCCACGTCCGTCGGAATCAGCTTGTCTTTCTCATAGCCGTATTTCTCTTTCTTCACCTCCTCCTTGATGCCGGCGGCGGTCAGGGTGAGGCAGACGTACTGGCGTTCCTTGCCCTGGCGGGTGGCCTTGCGCACATATTCGCGCTTCTGTATGGTGGAGATGGTAGGCGCATAGGTGGAGGGGCGTCCGATGCCCAATTCCTCCAGTTTCTTCACCAAACTGGCCTCCGTGTAACGCACAGGGGGTTGGGCGTAACGCTGGGTAGCGAGGATCTTCTTGGCGTCCAAGGCCTCGTTCAGCTGCATGGCAGGCAACATGCCCTTCACCTCTTCGCCCTCCTCGTCCTTCGACTCGTTGTAGACTTTCAGGAAGCCGGGGAAGAGGATCACTTCGCCGGTGGCGACGAACTTTTCGGAACGGCCATCCACCGGGATGGTGATGGTGGTCTTTTCCGTCTGGGCGTCGCTCATTTGCGAGGCTATGGTACGTTTCCAGATCAGTTCATAGAGGTTTTTCGAGAATGTGTCACCCGGCACGGTCTCGCGGGAGAGGTCGGTCGGGCGGATGGCCTCGTGAGCCTCTTGCGCCCCCTTGGACTTTGTGACATACTTGCGGGTTTTGGCATACTCCTCGCCATATTTGGCAGACACCACCTTGTTGGCCACGGCCAACGCCACATTCGAGAGGTTCACGGAGTCGGTACGCATATAGGTGATGTAACCTGCCTCATAGAGCTGCTGTGCCACCACCATGGTCTTCGAAACGGAGAAGCCGAGTTTGCGGGCGGCCTCCTGCTGGAGGGTGGAAGTCGTGAACGGCGGGGCAGGACTCTTCTTGCCGGGGGTCTTCGTGATTGCGGATATCTGGAACGAGGCCCCGCTGCAATGCTGAAGGAATTCAGAAGCGTCCTCCTTGGAGGCGAAGCGCTTGTTCAGTTCAGCCACCAGCTCCACATTGCCGTCGCGGAGCGGGGAGAAGAGGCCGTCAACCTTGTAAGACGACGTGCTGTTGAACTTCTCTATCTCGTGCTCGCGCTCCACGATGAGCTTCACCGCCACCGACTGCACGCGGCCTGCCGACAACGACGGGCGTACCTTGCGCCACAACACCGGAGAGAGCTCGAAGCCGACGAGACGGTCGAGGACGCGACGGGCCTGCTGGGCGTTCACCAAATCAACATTCAACGTGCGCGGATGGGCCAGGGCCTCGTCTATCGCCGATTTCGTAATCTCATGGAAAACAATACGTTTCACCTTTTTCGGGTCCATATTGGTCACTTCCATCAAATGCCAGGAAATGGCCTCCCCCTCGCGGTCGTCATCGGTTGCGAGCCAGATGGTGTCCGCCTCGGCCGCCTTCTTCTTGATGTCATTGATGAGGGCTCGCTTGTCGTCCAAAACCTCATACTGCGGCTCAAAGTCGTGGGCTATGTCAATACCCATGCCCTTGGCAGGGAGATCTCTCACGTGACCCTTGCTGGAAATCACGGTATAGTCCTTTCCGATGAACTTCTGGATGGTCTTCGCTTTCGCAGGAGACTCGACGATGATTAGGTTTTTGCTCATATTTCTGTTTACTGTTTGCCGTTTGTTGTTTACTGTTTGCTGGCTTGATGACCTTCGCCAGGCTACGATTGTCTGAGGTTGCTCGAATAGGGATAGCCGAGCATTGCATCGACGGTCTCCCAATCTTTTTGGCGGATATGCTCGCGGATGAGGGAGGAATGGACCCCTGCCTCATGCCACATCTCCTCGGGAATGTCCACCACTTGCAACCCATGTTCCCGACAGAAAGCCTTTATATTGTCGTGATGCCCTTCCCTATGATGACCGAAGGCATGATTCGGGCCCATGACCAACGTGTGTGTGTGAATTTTCCCGATGATGACCTCTTCGATGAACCGCTGGTATGACTTTTTTGCGAACTCCTTCGTGAAAGGCAGCACCACGACAACATCGACCCCCTCCTTTTCAATTTGCTGAAGATTCCTTTCCAAGGGGTTGATGGCGAAAAAGCCTGACTCGGGACCGAGGACAATGCGGGGATGCGGATGGAATGTGACAACCACGCTTGTCCCGCCGCTCCGTTGAGCCTGTTCGCGCAGGAAACGCAGGATGCGGACATGACCGAGGTGGACGCCGTCGAACGCGCCGACAGCCACAACCGGGTTCTCCATCCTCGGCAAAGTCTCTAATCCCTTGTAAATAGTCATCACTATTTTTTATACGTCCCTTGGTTAACGCAATTGCGCACCTGCCTCGCGCTCGTATGCGGAAATCAGCTTGTTCATCACCTTGTTGATTTCTTCGTCGTTGAGCGTCTTGTCGGCACTCTGAAGCACGAAATTCAGCGCGTAAGATTTTTTGCCATCACCAACCCCTGCGCCTTCATAAACATCGAACAGGTTTATTTTCTTCAACAGCTTGGAAGCATACTTGAAGCCGATTTTCTCGAGCATGTCGTATGTCACGGATTTGTCCACCACCAATGCCAAGTCGCGGCGGACGGCAGGGAACGTGTTGATTGTCTGATAGGAAACGGGGCCCTTATCACGCAGTTCATCCAGCAGCTTCACATCGATTTCGGCATAAAAGACCGGCTTTTTCAGGTCGAACTGCCGAAGGATGTCAGCGCGCAGCACGCCCACGTGAACGGGCATCCGGTCGCCGACTTTGTAACTGACATGCTGCGCGAACATGCGCGGCTCGCTGTCGGTCACCAGTTGCATCTTCCCGAGCGGGAAGTTGACGCGTTGCAAGAAGTTGTCAATCATGTTGCGCAGGTAGAAGAAGTCTGCAGCCAAGGCCGGACCCTCCCAATTGTCCTCACCCTGCTTTCCGGTGACAAACATGGACATCATGTCGCGTTCCTGATAGCGGACAGTCACATCATCTCCTGCAACTGTCTTCGGGTCAAGGCTGTATATTTTCCCGAACTCGAAGAGCCGAAGGTCAGCCATCTTGTTGTTGACATTGCGGGAGACATTCTCCAGCCCGGAGAAGAGCAACGTCTGGCGCATGGCGTTCAGCTCGCTGCTCAGGGGGTTCAGCAGCTTTACGGTCTCGTTCGCGTCCATGAAGTCGTATTTGGTGGCGTATTCAGCCTTTGTGAGGGAGTTGTTCATCACCTCGAAGAATCCGTTGTCGGCCAGGTATCTGGAGATGGTCCGCTGCATCTGGTAGGCCGTGTCGTTCTGGCGCAGACAGGACATGTCATAGTTCAGCGTGGCCGGGATTTGTATGTTATTGTATCCGTATATGCGCAAAATCTCCTCTATGAGGTCGATCGGGCGCGTCACGTCTGCTTTGTTCAGCGGGACCGTCACGATGATTTTGTCGTCACCGCCGGATTTCACCTCCATGTCGAGGAGAATGAGGATGTTGGTGATGGTCTTCTTGTCGATGACCTTGCCGGCCACACGGTTCACCTCGTCATAGTAGAGGGTCACTTGGGCCGAGGGGATCTCGTTGGGATAGCGGTCCACGATATCCATCACGGGGTAGCCGCCGGCAAGTTCCACAACAAGCTCGACGGCGCGTTTCAAGGCGTAAACGGTGATAGAGGGGTCGCAGCCGCGCTCGTAGCGGAAGGAGGCGTCGGTCTTGAGCCCGTGGCGTTTCGCTGTTTTCCGGATGCTGACAGGGTTGAAGTAGGCACTCTCCAGGAAGAGGCGTGTGGTGTTCTCGGTGATGCCGGAGTGCAGGCCGCCATAGACGCCGGCAATGCACATACCCTCTTTCTCATTGCAGATCATCAGGTCGTCGGCGCTGAGCTTCACCTCATTGCCGTCCAAGGTCACGAAGGGGGTCCCTTCGGGCAGATTCTTGACAATCACTTTGTTGCCTTCGATTTTATCCGCATCAAAAGCGTGCATCGGCTGGCCCAGCTCCAGCATGATGAATTGGGTGATGTCCACGATATTGTTGATGGGGCGGACACCGACGGAGCGGAGTTTCGTCTGCAGCCACTCGGGGGATTCCCGGACAGTGACACCCTCAACAAGCACACCAGAGTAACGGGGGCAGTCCTTGACATTTTCAACGATGATGTCCACGCGGCTGTGCACCCCGGCGACAGGCTGCACCTCGCGGGCGTTGCGCCGGACCAGGGAGCCGCAGGGGACGCCATGGTGCATCAAAGTGGCGTAGAGGTCGCGTGCAACGCCAAAATGGCAAATGGCGTCACAACGGTTGGGGGTCAGGCCGATTTCGAAAATCGTGTCCGACTCCACATGGAAGTACTCGGCTGCGGGCGTGCCCGGCACCGCGTCCTCGGGAAGCACCATAATGCCGTCATGCGAGCTGCCGAGCCCGATTTCGTCCTCCGCACAGATCATGCCCTCTGACACCTCCCCACGAAGCTTGGATTTCTTGATGGTGAAAGACTCTTCGCCGCTGTAGAGCACCGTGCCGACAGTGGCCACAACCACCTTTTGGCTGGCGGCGACGTTGGCGGCCCCACACACGATGTGCAAAGGCTCCGCATCTCCCACGTTGACGGTCGTCACGTGCAGGTGGTCGGAGTTGGGATGCGCCTCGCAGGTGAGCACTTCGCCAATCTTGATGCCGCGGAGCCCGCCTCGGATCGTCTCGAAAGTCTCCTCCCCCTCTACTTCAAGCCCACAGTCGGTGAGATATTCGGCCGTCTCCGCCGCCGTCAAGTTGAATTTCATTAAATCTTTCAGCCATTTGTAAGAAATCTTCATATACCTAACTATTTAAGAATAAGCATTTTAACACTAAAATACATTGCTTTTTTTAGCGGGTGCAAATATAATATATATACATAAGCTGTGGGCTGAAAATTGTTTTTTTTTCAGACATAACTGTCTATCAGCCGATTACAGTGTTTCGGGTGGGAAATCTATGCCTGTTGGAATTTCACGTGAGGAAATCTTTTCCGATTCGCCGAAGCATAGCCGACGGCGTAGTTGATTTCATGAGACGGCACCACTACGGTGATGTCTTCCCGCTGTTCCGCAGCAATCTGACTGCTGATACGGTCACGCCATAACGCTGTGAGGACCAGTTCCTTGAAAGAGACATGGAACGGGCCGGCGAGCAGATTCCCGCCGTTGCGCAAATCCTCCGTCGGATGAAGTCCAAGACGCAGCACCGCGACCCCCTCTTTCACAAAAAAGCGATAGAGGTCCTTGCACCAGTCCACGGCTTCTTCCAATGACAGAGGGAGGTACCGGCCTTTCCTAAAGTCTTCGGCCAGCGCAGTGCCTTCAACGACGAGCGTAGGATAGATCCGCGTGCAGCAGGCCCCGAACTCGGAGATTAGCTTGGCGGTATGCATGGACTTTTCGCGGGTGTCTCCGGGCAGCCCGACCATCATCTGCAGGCCCAGGGCGATGCCGAATCTGCGAACCAAGGCGGAAGCACGCTCGACATCCGCGACGCCATGA
>Ga0247610_10005672_pt1 | contig 13108 bp, 20 predicted proteins | sample 174DNAGHGhighgp2_FD_193483 | JGI IMG/M metagenome (GOLD analysis project Ga0247610, IMG submission 193483) | Sheep rumen microbial communities from Palmerston North, Manawatu-Wanganui, New Zealand - 1742 DNA GHGhigh gp2 | ecosystem: Host-associated > Mammals > Digestive system > Stomach > Rumen...
TAATGATATGATGAAAATGAAAAAGAGATTAAAAATTGAAGAAAGATTTGATCAAGTTTATGTTTATGACTTAGAGAAACCTGAACCTGACATCGACGAATACTTCAAGGCAGAAGCAGAAAAATATCGATCAGAGTTCAAGTTCATGGTAGTCAGATGTAAAACCAAAGAAGAGAAATTTGAGTTTGAATATTACCACGACCTTAAGGAACTTTTGTGTCATTATAAAACTTGTAAGATGTTTACAAAGGATGATCGTAGTTCCTTCGGGTATTGGTTCTCTCATTGGGCTGGTTTTCAATTGATTGCTCTAAATCTTGGAATCTGGAAACCTAAATACCTTCTTCATGATATCGAAAAACCTTGGCTGAAGTTGTGGTGGAGAGGAGATTACAAGAAAGTACAAAAGTGGCATAGGGAACATAACCGTCATCATCTAGAATACGGCTTACTTAACGGTTGGGATAAAATCGATTGGGTAGCTTTAATGATAGATTGGGAGTGTTGTGGTCTTTCAAAACAGGAGGCACAATTAGATGCACGTGAAACGATGGAATATGAAATTGGAACGGAGAAGTGGAGATCGTTTAAGAAAGAAATAGTAGGTCATCTTCTTCCATTATTAAACTTTTACAGATTATGAAAGAAAACGAAAAAGAATGTGTAAGTCCTGAAGGAAGAGTATGGACTTATGCGGGAGCGGAAAACTTAGAAACCGCAACCAAATTGAAGGAAGGTTGTGTGTGTAAGGTGACCGGAGTAGGAAACAGTATGACACCAATCTTGAAGAGTAGACAAGCCGTTATTGCAGAGCCGATAACCGAAGAAACCAAACTTGAAAAGAAAGATATTGTTCTGTGTAAAGTTCGGGGTCACTATTATTTACATCTTGTTTGGGCTACGAGAACAGAAGGTGAGAAAGAGATGTACTTAATCGGGAACAACCATGGACATGCAAACGGCTGGATTCCTAGGACACAAGTCTTCGGAAAAGTCGTAGAAATTTTGTAATAGGAGATTGTAATTGTTTTATTGGGAACGTTAATCGAAAGAAAGATTAACTATATCCCTTTTTATTTTTGTTCTTATAAAACGACGAAAGCCTTATATGTGTTAAACGTAATTATAACATGAAAAAGAAAACAAAGAAGAAAAAGATGAAAATGTAACGTTAGCCGAAAAGGTAAGGCGTGAGAATGAACTGAAGGAATATGGAAGAATCTTAAGTCTCCGTCCTTCAGTGGCACATCGAGATAAAACAAAGTATAACCGCAAGAACAAACACCGTGAGCAACCTGGGACCGAAGATTGACTTAGATAATAACGACAAGAAGAGGAAAGTTTGGTTTATGTCTGATCTCCACTACAATCATGAAAATATTCTCTGGATCAATAAAAAGACTAGGGGACATTTTAATGGAGTGGGAGAAATGAATCAATATATCCTAAAAGAACTCAAAGAAAAGGTAAACAAAGAGGTAGATATTCTTTTCGATCTTGGGGACTTAATCTGGAAAGAAGGACCCGCCGAAGTAGAATTATTCAGCAAATTTCTCCCCGTTAGATCTTACCGTGTATTAGGAAACCACGATGGAAAGAATCTGGGAGCTTGGGGAAAAACTTGGAAAGGAGTATATGACCTTCTTGACCTAATCATAAAGAAAGACGGAGAAGATATACGACTAACTCTCTCACACTATCCTATCTTAGATTGGAATCATAGATATCGTGGAGCTTGGAATTTACACGGTCATTGTCACGGGGGAATTGACTCGCTGAATGAAGAATCGGCGGAACTAAGAATGGATATTGGTTTTGACAGTGAAGAAGCTCAGCGGGTAGGATCTTTCTTGATACCCTTTGAAGATGTATTGGCCGAAATGAAAAAGAAGGTTGGTGGTATGGGATTTAGAGAATGGGCAAAAGAAAAATTTAATTGATATGGAGAGAGAAGATTACAATAAACTAAAACCTGGAGATCATGTCTGGGTTTGCCGATTAAGATTTAGTAATGCTGGAAACTTATCTCTTTCTATGCTTGCTGAACTTGAGAAGATAGAAGGAGAGGATAGTTTTAAGGTAGTAAAAGTCGAAAAGGGAACAAGTTTAAGAGAAGGAAAAAAAGTTAGAGGGGATGGCTATTATACTTTCTATACCTCATCAATCTATAAAACACGTGAAGATGCGGTTGAGGAATGGAATAGACAGGTTTACGATACTATAGATCGCTTAACCTCTAACTATGAAACAAAAATGAAACAACTTAAAAAGAAACTAATGTGACATGAATACAGTGTTATGGTTAAAGTTTATCTGTCCGGTTATTGTCTTATGTATAGTATGGTGGTGGAACCGGAAGAGGGCAGAGAAAAGAAGGTTAAGGGAAGCCGAAAAGAAGGTTGTTCCACATTATGAGTTTGGAGTTCTTGATGACGTGACCAAAGAAAAAATTTCCGTACTCCCTGGCATAAAATCATTCTTGGAGAACCTAAAGATTGGAGGGGGTATGGTCAAAGTTTATCAAGTTGTGTTGGGAGAAGAAACTATAGCTGCCATCTTATTCTCCTGGCCTTCCTCACTTTGGCAATTTAGAGTAGAGCGTGAAGAGGAAGAAACACTTGGATCATTCTCTCATATTCATTGGGTAGAAGTGAAGGAGAGTGAAAGAGGGAAAGGACATCTTCATCACCTCTTAGACATGGTAATTTCAGACACACATAGAATCAGTTCTGGTCTTACTTTCGACGTGGAGGATCCGGTTTTGAAAGAGATGTTTAGGAGAAAATTCGAGTTTAAGAAAAAGAATGATTTAATGATTTTAGACTATGACGATTGGAGTTGATTTTGATAATACGATAGTTATAGATGAGTGGCCAGAAATAGGAGCACTCATTCCTGGAGCCATTGATACTCTGAAGGAATTACAAACGAAGGGACACAAGATTGTTTTATATACACAGCGGAATGACGATTATTACTGTTATTGTCCTGAGTTAGTGGCATATGGAAAGAAACACGGGAAAAGTTTTAAAGATACCGTGAACTTACTTTCTCCCGCTGTAAAACTTTTATCCGATGAAGGAATCTCGCTTGATGCCATTAATGAGAATCCTTGGTTTGAAGCAGAGTGTCAAGATTATGGAAGAAAAGTATATTTTGATGTCCTGATTGATGACCACTGTGCAGGAATTCCAAGAAAGACAGTAAAGAACAGCAAAGGAGAATGGTGTGAAACTGTTGATTGGGATGCTCTCAGAGAATGGCTAAAACGAGAAGGGATATTATGAGCATCTGGAAAACATTAAGGCAGGAGAAGCCAAAGAATTTTCATAACTTATTTATACTCACCAAATCTAACCGAATTATAAGAGGTTTTTATTGTTCAGAAGATAAAAATTTCTATCGTAGAGATGGTTGGGTTAAGCCTGTTCAGTATAAGAGGTGGTGTTATGAAGAAGACCTTATAAATCAAGTCTTAGTGGAAATAAAAAAGTAGATTAGCATTAAAGCTTTTCTACTTCTTTTTCTTTTCTCTTCCTAATGGTCCGAGAATTTGCCATCCATTTATTTTCTCCCGATTCCTAAACTGATTATCTCCTTTCATCGTCCACAACATACTACAGAGATGACCAAGATCGTAAACTCTATAATCATTCCACCCGCCACAGATAGGATTACCTTTGAATGGACATTTTTCACAACGAGATCTATCGGAAGGGACCAAGAAGAAAGATATTCGTCCTCTCTTGTTAGTCCACCGCATGCTAGCCTTTAACCTTCCACCTTCTTCCCACCAGATGTCAACTTGCCGGGCCATAACTTTTTCAATTCATCCAGACTCCACCAACATTCAGGATCTTCAGCGTTCTTGAGATGTTCACGATATACTTCCTCGTCAATAGTCTCGTAGGTAATATTATCAATCTCATAATCTTCTTTAACCAGCTCAACTTTTCCTCCCGACACTTTCCATTCAGCGAAAACCCAGAAAGGATCATCGCTGCTACCTGGAGAATCAACAAGATAAACAGTGAATTCGAGGAAAGGCCATTCGGAGGCTACTCGCTTCAAATCTTCTTCAAGTTCCTCAGTTTCAATCCCGTACTTCTCTCCGTACAAAAGACCACCAACTTCTCCTTCCGGGCTAAGCCATCCGTACGGTCCTCCAATGTATGCGCAAGAAATCCAATGGTTAAGGAAATATCGGAGTCCTAAACATCCCCATTCTTCCGTTTTCCACTTATCATAGGCCCGTATCTTCTCGATGACTTCTTTACCATCAATCATATACTGGTAATCCATATCGCAGCAGGAATGAGCATCTTCAATAGCCTGATAATCTGCCCTAACTCCCGACAACTTGTAGAGAAGGCGATTAAATTTATGATTATTCCCGTTATACAGTTTTTCGTAGAAGGCATCAGTTCTCCTTATAATCTCGGCGGCCTCCTCTTTACTCACCTTCTTTCCTTTTCCATCAATTACTATGTACTCCATATGTCATAAAAATCATAAAATATGGTCGAATCAAAACTCAAGATTCTTTCCCGTCGATCATCTTTAAGCAGAAATTGATCTGGACAGATTTTTCTCCCATCTACTGTTTCAATCCAGATATCGTAAATAATGTTATTCTCTTCTATAACAGATACCCTCCCTAGATTACCCAGAAAGGCTGAAATTTCTTCTACAGAGAGTTCAGGACTGTAGCAAAAATCTACGGCCTTATAAAATTTTCTCTTCCGTTTGTTTGATCTTTTCCTTCTTACTAACATTGAAATCAGGAACGCTAAAACTATATTCTTTGTCCGGTTCTAAAAATTCATCGTCAGGATTTATCTTCTTCAATTTTGGCCGAATCCTTTTAAAGAGTTGCACAATATTCACTCTCTTTCTTCCTCTCCTCCTAACGTGCGATCCATAACGAGAATTGACCAGGAAAGTATAATCTCTTATTCCATGTCTTCCACTATACTCATAGACTTTTACTTGTATCATTAGTAATATTTATGATATTACGTCCGTTCGTTCTCACTCACTAATAAGGAAATTACGCGCGAGGAGAGATCATTCAGTATTTTTATTACACATAGATTTCACACAAGATTTTTTTTTCGACGGCCAAAGTTATTGATAAAGACAATAACGAATTCTTTTCTTGTGTCTCTTTTCTGTGTGTTGAGAAATTGAAGAAAAAACGGAGTTGAAACAGAGAGCAAAAAAAAGCGAAGCAAGGATATCCCCCGTTATTTTAAAAATAACTAAAACTCCTCACTCCGTATCAAAACTTCAATTCCCATCTTCACTGAATATTAGGTTCTCGCGCACTCAATAATTAACGAGAATCAGGTCGGTGTAGTCTTTGTCATAATCATAAGCCGAATAACCAAGCCGACTATACCAACCAATTAAGTCTTTGTTCCACGATTCAACAGACAGGGTAATATCTTCGTTCACGCCTATCTCTTCCTTGACTATTCTCTCTGCTTCCCGTACTAGTGATGTCCCAATTCCTTTTCCTCTATGATCGGGCAAAACGGATAAACCAGACAGAACAACACCATCATCTTCATCTTGGCTTATTTTGATAAGTCCAGCTCCTCCTTCGGCAACAATCACCCAAGTCCTACCCCAAATCCACTTGTTGCGATGTACTATAAAACGTCTTTCACCTTCTGCCATATCTTTCCTTTGTTTGGCTTTCTCTTTGGCTTGACACTTAAAGGTCCATCCCCTGCAACCATTTTTATTTCAGAACCAATGTGGAGGGAGTTGTAGTGATCTTCTATTTTCCAATCTCTGAAGCCTTTATAATCTCTAAATCTTTCTTCTGGAGGTAGGTGGATTGGTTTTTCTCCGGCGTATAAGTGTTGTTCATCGCCGAAATAATCATTCACACATATTAGCCACATCCCAGTCTCCTCCTCGCACTCCACAATCTCAACTCTAACTACACCTTCCTCCGGTTTTAGGTCGATGCAATTAGGAATCCACATATCATAGCCCATAGGAGTATCGGGCGGACTGTAATATTTTCCATCTTCCTTCTTTATTGGTTTAAAGGCTGACAACAAGATATCTCCGGAAGGGTCGCCAATATTAGTAACCCATAGTTTGCTTTTAGGTAATCCCATACTTCACTTCGTTTGTATATTTCCTTCGCTAATTTCTCCTACGTCGACAATTACCGTAAATTTCGAAGATAATTTACTTACACTCATGTATTTATCAATTTTTTATCCTCCTCGATTTTCCACTTCTCTAGCTCTTCCCAATACTCTAGATCAGTATTATCACACTTCAGGATCCAATAATAGGTACCTCCTCTAAATGAAGGGAAAATGTTGGTTATAGGATATGATTTCCCTAGGTGGCCTCTTTCTTGTAACATAACCATAAAATCTTCCGGAAGTTCTCTCAATAATTCCTCAACATTGGCCGAACGTGGAAGTCCTATGTCAGGGTTAAAACGAATTTCCCACCAACCCACACTCTGACTGTCTTCTATACCAAAGATAGGATAAAAGTCGTCTCCAATCTTTGCACATACCTTCTCTTTCGGGTCAGCATATTTTAGTGCTTCCAAAATTTCATTAGACCAAATAATCATTTCTTGATAACCATTTCAAAAACATGTCCATAAATGCTATAACATCTAAGTCTAACACCGGCCGGAAAACCACACTTCTGAATAATCCGCTTGAGTTTTCTCCGCGTGATTGGTCCTCTTGCATTCATTGTATTAGTATTCCATTCCCTACACTCTAACCAATGATGCCACTCCCCAGTTTCATCACTATACATCCAATCACTATCCTCTGACTGAATATGTAAGGTTAAGTTTCTTGCTCTAATACGCGGGAAAGATCCAAGCGGTAGAACCTTGAAGTGTTTAGAAGCGGCCGGTCTCACATAAGTATCATACTCACTACGCCTTTCTTTCAGCTCATCATAAGAACTCACGTATTGTTGTTTGAGTCTCCCTTGTATGAAATCGATGGGGCAATTTCTGATCAACCATATATCAAAATAGGTCGGCGTATTCCAAAGAGTCAGTTCTCCTATACCCTCCTTGTCCGGCTCCCAATCTTCTCCGAGTGCATCTTTAGCTTGTCTTACGTGTTCAGGATCTTTATAATAATTCCGATATCTCTCCTTCTGTGCTTCAATGCTCTCCTTAAATTCAGATTCTTCATATTCTGCCATCCAATCAAAGGGAGCAAAGACATTACCAAAATCATCCGTTACCTTCCCCACACTTTTGGCCCAATCATATGCTGCCTTGTAATCTTCCCAACAAGTTACAAATGTTCTATCTATTCCTGCCATAATTCACGTTGTTCATTGTTTCCTTCATTGATTTACTCCTTCGTCGTACAATCAATTCACTCACGGTCTTGAAATAAATCATTCGTTTGTGGTTTTGTTTTCTTGTTTCCGCCTCTCTTTACAAAACTTACAATTGCCTTTGTGAGCCATTAGACCAAAACCATAACCACGATGACCGCCAGATTCATACATTCTTCTTATTAAGTACTCACAAGAATCAATCTCAATAACTCGAAATCCCTTGAACTTAGCTTCCATGATTGAATCTTGTCTGGCTTTCTCTTTCTTGGCTTGATAATCTTTCCATCTCTGCTCCTCTGTTCGATTATCACAACTCATCATCAACCCAAAGAAACTTACCACCATGAAAAACTTTGTAAACGATTTCATAACATTCCTGAAATAAAACACAATACCAAAATAGGAGCCCAACCCAGTAGAGCTCTAAAATTATCTTTTGTCATATCTTTCATCTATTCTAACCCACCTTAACTGACCTTGTGAACCTTTAAGAATTAATCTCCTATGCTCGATGTCAATCTCGTCAGGTGTTATCATAAATTTATCTCCGCCGCCAAAATCGACGAAAATGTTAAGCTCTTCTAATAATATCTTTAGTAGTTCTTCTTTTTCTTTATCTTTCATTGTTTTTATTTTTTACAAATATAAGGATTTCAAAAGTGAGGAAATAAACGTTCCTTTTTCCAAATCCTTATTTATATGAAGATTGTGATATATTGGAGAAAAGATAAGAAAAAATTAATAATAGATCATGAAGTTTGGCAATTCTGGTCTGGTGGTCATAATTTTAGTTGTTCATGCGACTCTATCCACAAGAAGAGAAGACCGGAGAGAATATTTCTAGGATTTGCACAACATTATAGGTCTCTCGATAGTTATGAATATAGAGAAATGGGAAAATTTGAGGTGGAGGAGAATTAAAGTCATGAATCAAAGAGTTAGAGTAGTGACCTGGAAAATAGGACCGGGACGTTATTTACATGAGGTGGAGACTGAGCGAGGTTATTTCCATATTGTTACGGATTCAGATTGTTTTTCTCTTAGGTCTTTTACTCTCCGGAATAAAGTATTATCTAGAAGAAGTACAAAGGAAACTAGGGGATTAAGGAAAGTTAGGGAAGAACGTGATGAATGGCTGAACGAAGATGAGTGGGCGATTCTGTGTTTCTCTGGTTGTGATAATCTCGAGCTCAGGAAGAAAGTGTATGGGAGAGAATTAGAAAAGGTGATGATAAAGCTGGAGATGTATAAAGGAGGTAGGATAGATAAGATTTATGCTAGAAGGGAACAAAACTCAGGATACTCGAAGAACTTGATTTATGGCCACTCTGTTAGAATATTGAGAGACTTGAATAAAAGAGTTAGAGATCCGCTTCCCTATTTAGTTAGTCGGTATGTTAGGGTAATTACAAGGGAAGAAAAAGTGACAAGAGTTTATACCGTCTCTGAAGTTTCTTATGTATTATTCCTGAAAAGATTAAAAGATTGGGGATGGTTATAGTATGCCTGACCGTGATTGGAAGTGGTATACAGAGAGGAGCACTCGTAACCTTAACTGTTGGATTGTTTGGCGAAGATCTAATGAAAGGGAGAGGATATTTTAGATTGGCAGGACATAATAAAAGAATAACCCACCTAACCCGAAGACTATATTGGGAAGGACCGTTATCACCAATCATAACAAATGAGAGACTAGTGTTTAGGACTTTCGAGATATGTGATGAAGAATGGAAAGAGGTAAAAGAAATATTGGGAGTTGAGAGCTAGACCCAAGATATGACCGTTAGTGAGCTTTAGCGAACGAAGGAATATCGAGGAGTCTTTTTCTTTTTGTTCTCTCTTATTTTATCTTTATGATAACAAAGGCAATCACATTATATTCGCTTCGCATAATGTATTTCAAGATGAGGTTAAGCCTTCCCTGGGCCATTCCAAAGTTGATTAGAAGTCTTCCCCTCGTCCGTTCCCTAAGGTCACTAAACTCAGGAAACCCTTTAACCAGACTTTGTCAAACCCTTAACCTCTCTTCAATTTTTCGTTTCACTCCTAATTGAAGAAAACCCTAAGATCTTTTTATTCTTTCTCCTGATTGACCCTACCTTAAATTTGTCTAAGCTATAAAGAGAAAACACAGGAAGGGCTTGACCCGCCTGTGTAAAGGAGATAGCTTGAGTTTGGGAAGGTAGGATTGAATCAACTAGGAAGGATATTATGTGCCACCCTAAGCATGATTTCTTTGCCGAAGGCGAGTTCTTTATGCTTAACCCACCCACATAATAGGGGATCTAGTTGGATTTTACAATTTTTACACTTTTTGGAATACCTATAAGGGACGACTCCATACTAGAAACAAAATCGTAAAACTCCGCTGAGAAGAGCTGAGATCCTAATACATGAGAGAAGATAAATCTCTATAAAGAATAGGAGAGCTGTCGTTTAAAATACGCACAGCGGATTTTGTGAAAGACTTGATGCAATCATGGCTTTCATTTGTTTTAATAAGTTAGAATTATGAAAAAAGAAAAACCTATAGTAGTACCTTATGGAATAGAGTACTTAGGAGACTGGGGAAAATATTTTGGAAAAGAAAATAGTTATAACCTGGAAGATTATGATTTCCCACACATCGTCAACAAGGTTCTTACTGGCTGTGGTTATACAGAATATTGCTTAACTAATGAGCAAGACTTGGTATTGATTTCTCCAAGAAAATTCCTCTTAGAAAATAAAATCTCACAGCATCTAGAAGATCCTAATATTTACTATGCTGAGAATAAGACGGAGATTATTCCAGACTATGAAGTTAATGTAGATAAAGATGATCTTCGTGTTAGAAAGGAGGTTGATCCTGAAAAGAAACGCGAGTCAGTAGAAGAGTTGAAATTTAAGGTGATTGAACACGTAACTAAATGTAGAATTACCTATCACAAACCAGTTAAAATTCTAGTTACTTATGACTCTTTTAGACACGTTAAAGAAGCACTAAGAACTACGGGAGAATTAGACCGTTTTCAGATTGTAGTAGATGAATTCCAATCAATTTTTATCGATGCACGTTTTAAGTCAGATGCTGAATTAGAGCTCGTTAACAATCTTAAAGGTTTACAGAAAGTATGTTATGTATCTGCTACTCCAATGTTAGATAAGTATCTCGACATGTTGGAAGAATTTAAAGATTTACCATATTATGAGTTTGACTGGAAAACTATGGATCCGGGGAGAGTTATTAAACCGAAGCTGGATATTAAGTTTACTACAAAATCTCTCAATGCCAGTATTTCTAAAATTATACAGTCTTATTTGGCAGGGGAGTTTGAAACAAGGCCTAGAAAAGATGATGTTGGGAGAATTTGGAATTTCAGATCTGATGAGGCGGTATTCTTCTTAAATTCAGTAGCAGGAATTTGTAAAGCCATCACAACAAATAATCTTAGCATAGATCAGTGTAATGTATTATGTGCAAGAAAGCCCGAGAATGAGAAACAGGTTAGGGATGCATTCAACTATGTAATCAGGAAAAAGGCAGAACAGGAAGGAATTAAAAGCCCAGATCTTTTAAAGGGTCCAGTTATTGGAAAAATACCCGGAAAGAACGAAGACAATAAAATGTTCACTTTCTGCACCCGTACTGTCTACCTTGGAGCTGACTTTTATTCAGATTGTGCGAGAACCTTTATATTCAGTGATGCTAATATAGAGTGCCTTAGCGTGGATATCAGCATGGACTTAGAACAAATTCTAGGAAGACAGCGATTAAAGGATAATCCCTGGAAGAATAATGCTACTATGTTTGTTAAAACTACAAGAGCTGGGTTAAAAACCACCTGGGAAGAATTTAAAGAAAGGCTTGACGAAAAGGAGAGAAAAACAATTTCATTATTGAATTCTTATAATGTTTCTGAAGGAAAACATGACTTAGCCGAGAAGTTTCAGAGAGACGCTAAAGTTTCACACTACAAATATGATTATGTAGCAGTTAATTGTCATGCTGGTAAAGATATTGTTCCAGTATTTAATAAGCTAATGCAAGTTTCAGAAATGAGAGCTTTTGAGATTCAGCAAACAGATTATGCGGATCGTTTTAAAGTTATTAATACAATTCAAACTAAGGGATTAACCGGAGATATTAATAAATCTATAAGTGATCTAGCAAATAAGTTTAAAGGACTGAAAGATGTCGTCTCTAGACTTCAATTTATAGTAGCTTTGGGAGATGAGGATATGACAAAAGACGAATTAAACCTTTTCTTTAGTTATATTCCTGATAAGTATAGGGATTATTATGATATCTTAGGTTTTGACGGTATTAAAGCTTGTAAGTGTCAAGAATCTTATGTAAAGAGGAAGATAGATAGTCTTTGTGGAAACAGTCATAAGGAAGATAAAGTAAAGGAAGAAATCTGTCGTCTATTTAAAGTTGGTAATCGATATGTTAATAAAGATGCTAAAACAACTTTAAAAGGAATTTATGAACGTCTTGGTTATGATAAATCGGCGAAAGCAAGTGACCTTGAACAATATTTTGAAGTGAAGCAAATACTAACTTCAGATAAGAAACATGGATTAGAACTACTTAAAAAAAAGTAGATAAACAAAAGAGAGAATAGTGATTATACGTAATATTTATGATATTACTTTAGGATTATAGTTACTATTCTCTTTATAATCCTTATATATATATGAAGAATGATTATAAGATAGAAGATGGATATTGGTTTAGAGACGACGGATTAGAGAGATTTAGTCTTTTTAGCCTCACCGATCTTGACTTCTGTTATGAATATTCCAGCCATTTTATCAAGGAGAAGGATATAGTAACAATTAAGAATGGCTCGATAGAAGGAATTTATAAGTTTTGTATAGAGGGAATTCGTAGTAGAGAAGAATTTTGTGAGTTATTCTTATGGTTCTCTAGAAATACAAGATATAAACCCCTTCCTTATTGGTGGAGCAAAGAAGCTGGTCATAATGTAGTTGGCGATTGGAGTATCTTAGATAAGCCCTTTCATGGAGTTTCTAAGAGAGTTTGGTTTAAGGCAGAAGACGTTATTTCCAGAAAAGATCTCCTTCCTGTTTCCGACTTACCTCATAGAAGATTAGAGTGTGAAAGATATTATTCGGGGAGCTTTAGAGTTCATGTTCCGGTTAAAGAAATAATTAGTGGAGAATTTAGAACCAAGATTGAGAGCCTTAAGAAAGAATTGGAGTATAAGGCGATTTGGAATATAGGCCCAGAAGGAAAAAGATATTGTGAGAGGTGGAAAAGGTTTAATCTACCTCCCGAATATAGTACTGGGTGTTTAATTGTATAAGTTAGGATGATTATATTAAGAAAATTATTTGGTAAGAGACAAGAAGAAAGAAATAACTTAGGATCATTAATGGTTCCTTTTGTTGAGGGCCTTATTAAAACTATTATGCTTTCTCAATATGACTCAGGATGTGCTAAACATTGGGAGAAGAATCCGGCTGGCATGTTGAAGAAAACGTCTGGATCTTGGTATACCGGATTAGAGCTTTTTATGTCTTTGGTAGATGATTATAAAGATCTCAAGATAGATGAAACCCTGAAGTCTACAATTACCAAGATTAGAGGAGATCAAGGAGTTAGGGAATTTATTTTTGAGATTTTAGACAAGATGAAAAAAGAAAGATCCTATAGTGGAAATAAATATGCATCTTTTATAGACCGAATGTTGAAGGATAAAGGTGAAGATGGTTTTATTACAGAGTTTAGAGCTAAGGTAAAACTATTGAC
>Ga0247610_10005673_pt1 | contig 13107 bp, 11 predicted proteins | sample 174DNAGHGhighgp2_FD_193483 | JGI IMG/M metagenome (GOLD analysis project Ga0247610, IMG submission 193483) | Sheep rumen microbial communities from Palmerston North, Manawatu-Wanganui, New Zealand - 1742 DNA GHGhigh gp2 | ecosystem: Host-associated > Mammals > Digestive system > Stomach > Rumen...
TAACTGGATTATTAAATAAAGAAACCATTACAGATTTTGCTAAACAAAGAATTAATATAATTAAAAGTGAATGTTCAATTGTAGTATTAGATATTGATAAATTCAAAGAATATAATGATGCCTTTGGTCATCAATATGGTGATAATGTATTAGTTAATGTAAGTAAGGCAATAAAAAATGCAGTTATGCAATATGGTGAGGTTGGCCGTTTTGGTGGAGATGAATTCTTAATTGTAATTAATTCAGCAGATGAGGAAATTGTAAGAATGGTATGTAGAAGTATTAGACTTGCAATTCAATGGTCGCTTCCTGTTGAAAATCCTGATGTTGCTATCACATGCTCAATGGGTATTTCAAGATATCCATTAAATGGTGATTCTTTTGAAAAGCTTTTTGAATTAGCAGATAAATGCTTATATTTAGCTAAGGATAAGGGAAGGAATTGCTATATTATATATAGATCTATTATTCATGATAAGAAATTTGAATCTTTCGATGAAAGAAATGATAATATTGTTTCTGGTAAATTATTCCATGAAAAATCAGTTTATGAAGGAAAAATATTAGAATCTTTATATGAAAAGAAGGATTATAAATTAGCACTTGAATTATTATATGAATATGTAGGTGTTAATCAAATAACTTTATATGATTCATTATTAATACCTATATTGAAATTAGGTGGACCTAAAAATATTAGAGAAGAATTATTAAAGAAAAATGATTATTTTAAATTTTTAAATAAATATGATTATTTTATGCTTGATAATACAAATATTTTAGATACAATAGATAAAGTAAGATTTAGAATGTATAGTCAAAATCAAATTGGCTCAACACTAGAAATTGTCAATAGAGATAATGAAGGTGAAGTAGCAGGTATGATAGTATTTGATAAATTAAAACCATCAAAGACATTTGATAGATCAAAGCTTTCATTCCTTTTGACTGTATCAAAGAAAATAATTAGTATGATTTAGAGGTAGTATATGATTTTTAATGAAAATTCAAAACAAATTTTAGATGAGGCATTTTCATCTTTTGAATTCCAAAGAGTTTTAGATGCCGCAAAAATTGGAGTTAGTTCCGATAATTTAGTTATAGTTTCTACATTTATGCAAAATGTATTAAATCAATTATTCTTAAATGTCAGCAAGGCTATTAAGCTTGAAGATTCTGATATTAAAGAAAATAATCAAAAGACAGAATCAATTAAAAAATACTTAGAAGGTAACGATAAAAGATTTTCAGTTGGTTTAGATTTAATATGTAATTATGTTATTAAAAATAAGAGAATGTGGTTTAATATTCAAGGCTTATCTATTAACGAAAATGCTAACACAGTTAAATTTTTTGAATCTAAAGATTTAGAATTTGTTCCAACAAATGATATAGTTAAAACATATAATGAATTATTAGATGCTTTAAATAAAGCATTTAATATTGATTCATTCAATATAATCAAATTATAATATGAATTAGTGAATCATTATTGATTCACTTAATTTATTATGTCCGATTTTAGTAAAGGATTATATAAAGGAATACCCATTGCCCTTGGTATTTAACAGTCTCATTTTCTTTTGGTGTTATGGCCAAAAATGGTGGATTTTCAATATTACAATCCACAATAATGTCTTTAACTAACATAACATCACTTGGGCAATATGCAGGTACTAAATTAATATTTAAGTACGCTTCATATATTGAAATATTTTTAACTATATTATTAATTAATTTAAGATATTCTTTGATGAGCTTATCAATCTCATTTAAGCTAGATAATAAAGTTAAATGGTATCATAGATTAATAATCGCATATGGTGTTACTGATGAGGTATATGCAGTATCGGTTTTAAAAAAAGATAAAATATCATTTAAATTTATGTTAGGCTTAATATCTTTGCCGATATTAGGATGGACCTTAGGAACATTTTTAGGTGCCACATTTCAAAATATAATGTCAGATAGATTATTAGATGCCTTTGGTATTTCATTATACGCAATGTTTATGGCTATTATAATTCCTGATATGAAAAAGAGCTTACCTATAGTAATCACTATTTTAATAGCAATTGCCTTATCATGCTTATTTTATTACACTCCAGTAATAAAAAATATTACATTGGGCTTTAAAATAATAATAGTAAGCGTTGTTTCTGCAATGATTATGTCATTATTATTCCCAATAAAAACGGAGGATAATAAAAATGATGTATAGTGTTATTTGTATGATTATTATGTCTTTAACAACATATATATTAAGAGTATTTCCTTTAATGGTATTTAAAAAGCCTATTGAAAATAGATTTATTAGATCATTTTTATTCTATGTGCCTTATGCTATTATTGCGTCTATTACATTCCCATTTATATTTTATTTTGTAGATAATATATATTTAGCTTTAATTGGTGTTAGTGCGACAATTATATTATCATTAATTAAGCCTAATTTATTTATAGTATCATTGGGCTCTGTGTTAATTGTATATTTTGCATCATTTATATTTTAGGTTATATTATGAATGAAGAAGAAAGAAAATTAAGAAGAAAAAGAATAAAAAAAAGAATTATAAAAAAGAAAAACCAACCACCTGAATTACCAGTTATAGAAGAAATTGGTAATTCTATTAGTCATGGTTTAGGTTTTTTATTTGGTATTTTAGCATTAGTGTTAATGCTAATAAAATCAGATGGTGGAAGAATGATATTTGCCTCACTCGTATATGGTATAAGTATTATATTTGTAATGTTAAATAGCTGTTTATATCATGCGTGGAGTAAGGGAAGTAAGGTTAAATATTTGTGGAGAAGATTTGATTACACATCTATTTATTTACTTGTATGTGGTACATATGCACCATTATTATTAGTAGAATTATCTGATAATTGTGATATTAAACTAATGTATGGTATTATTTGGTTTATATCTCAATGGACTATAGTATTAATAGGAGTTATATTTAATTCTATTTATGGGCCTGGAAGAATTAAATGGTTAAATTATACATTATATTTCTTATTAGGGTGGTTAGGATTAATATATATTCCTATTTGGATTCATGCAAATAGAATTCCATTATTATTGTGGATATTATTTGGTGGTATTATTTATACACTTGGCATGATACCTTTTTTAAAGAAAGCTAAATCATCACATTTTATATGGCATTTATTTGTTTTAGGTGGATGCATCGTACAATTCTTAGGAATTTATATTTATATATATAATTAAAAATCCAGGCTTAATTCCAGCCTGGATTTGGTTTTATATGAGTATAATCCTTTAATGAATTTTCAAATATGATTTCTTTTGAATTACTGTAATTTGTTAATGTATCATCTATTGATGACATAACAAATTCAGTAGCTAAATCAAGTGATTCCTTTATTGGCTTTTCTAAAATAATAGTAGATGCTACATAAGCTTTAAATATGTCACCTACACCTAATAAATTAGAATCCATTTTTTCTTTTAACACAGTAGTTTTTGTTAAACCATCATATGCTACACAGCCAATAGAATATTCATCATCCTGATAGCTTGTAAGAATTACATTCTTAGATCCATTTCTATATAAATCACTTATTAGTTCATTTACATAATAATCATCTTGTATATCTTCATATTTTCTATTATTAGTTAGAAGCATTGCCTCAGTAATATTAGGTAATACATAATCTGATATTGATACTATGTTCATCATAGACATTATGATGCCTTCATCATATTTTTCTAATAAGGAACCATTTTTTCCAATGTTTGGATCTACTATAAATAATCCATTTTCTTTTAACAATTCCTCTTTAATCATAATTATATACTTTTCAGATTCTCTATTATGTATTCCTGATAAATATATAGAATCAAATTTAATATTTTTTTCTTTAAATTCATTTATAATATTTTCTAAATTATCTGTTTCATCAATAGTATTATTACTATCAATTGTAGGCGTTATAGAAAGTGGAAGAATAGATATTTTAAAATCAAATGATGACATTACATTTAATATTGTATTTAAATTTACATTACCATTTAATGTTAAATTAGATATTATTAATATCTCTTTCATTTATAACTCCCCCTTAGAATAGAAAAATATCAATTAGATTATATAACAAAATGTAAAGAAATAAAAATAAAATTTATTGTTTATGATAAAAATAAGTGTTAGAATCAAATAAAGGACGTGATTATATGGCAAGCTCTATTCCAGAAACTGAAAAGAAATATAATTCTATAGAATTAGATTTAGAACATGCAAAAAGAGATAAAAAGATATTATCTAATATGTATGTATTTAATTATAAAGCAGATATAGTTTCAGGTGTATTATTAATAATTGGAATCCTATTATTTATAATAGGTATAGCACTATATAAAAGAATCGCATTATTAATAGTATTATTGATACTTGGTATTGTATTTATTTTGTTAGCTATATTTAATAGATTAAATTACAATAAGAAATATCAAAAGGCATTTTATGCTTATTATGTAAGTGCAATAGATACTAATTGTAAAATTAAATTTGAAAATGATATACAAATATCAAGTCTATTTCCTATTAGATGTAAATATAATAATGATTTAAAAATTGTAGAATTTATATATGCTGAGCAGCATATAAAAGTAGTATATGATGATATATTAACGTATACTGTTTTAGAGGATGATAAGGATTTAGAGGACAATAGAATTAAAAATACTAATTATAATGCTAAATCTTATACTTTACAAATTACATATAATAATAAACAAAGAGGAAATATTAAATTTTATAATGATATTAAATTATTTAAATTAAATAATAAGTATGATACGTTAATAGAATCAAATGTTAAAGCTATAAATAATATCGCTGAAATATTAGATAGAATTATTCATAGGAATAATATCTAATATTGAAAACGTTTTTATTTTCTCCTTGAAAGCATAAAAAATTAATGTTATAATACAAATTAGATATGCTAGGATTACATTAGTTATCTATGAAAGGAGTAAAAGTAGTAAGTATGAATGGAAAGGTAAAATGGTTTAATGCCGAAAAAGGTTATGGCTTTATAGTTACAGAAGATGAAAAAGATGTATTTGTTCATTTCTCTGCAATTCAAAGTGAAGGCTATAAAACTTTAGAGGAAGGACAAGCAGTTACTTTTGATTTAGAAGATGGTCCTCGTGGTCCTCAGGCTAAGAACGTTTGTAAAGCATAAATAATTATTTATATAGCCGCAAATATGCGGCTATATTTTATGTTTTTGAATTATTTTTTTAAAATCGCCAATAAAAATTTGTTTTTATTTGTTTAAAGGATGTGAAGAGAATGACACTAGATGAGATAGTTGAAGAACTTAGAGACTTAAACTATAGTCATTTTGAACAATTTTATAATGAAACCAAAAAAGGTGTATTCTTTTCTATCGTTTCAATAATTAATGACAATGATGTAATTGATGATTTGATGCAAGATACTTATATAAAATTTTTAGAAGGTATAGATAAATATAAATCTAAAACTAGTATTAAAGCATTTTTATCAACAATAGCTCATAATGTAGCAATTAATTATTATAATAAAGAAAAAAGACTTGTTCATAGTGAAGAAGTATTTGATTATATTCCTGATGAATCTAATAAAAACCAATATAGCGAAATTAAAGTTGTTGAAATGTTAAAGGATTTAGATGATGTTTCAAAGCAGGTTGTTATATTACATGTTATTAATGAATTGAAATTTAAAGAAATTGCTAAAATTATAAATAAGCCACTTGGTACAGTTTTGTGGCTATATAATAAGGCAATTAAGGAATTAAAGCGAAAGGTCGGTGGTGATTATGAATAAGGTTAAAAAAACATTAATTGAAATGTCAAATGAACAAGAAATTCATGATCTAAAAGACGACATATTAAATAATGTTGATACATCTAAGGTATCTAGAAAGCAAACTATCATGAAGGTTAGTAGAGGAAGCTTCGTTCCAAAATTAATGATTTTTGCAGGCTGTGTTTCATTATCTATAATTGGTATTGCGGCACTATTGAATAGTAAAAATAAAACCAATAATCATAATAATTTAAAGCCAATCCCAACTGAAAATTCTAGCGAATCAGAAACTATTGAAACTAATAGTAATGAAGATACTACAATTTATTCAGAAGATATTAGTATTTATTCAAATGATTATCTTGATATAGAAGAAAAATTTGCTGAAGCTGTATCAAAAGATTTATTATTAGATTATCAAGAAATTCAAATTACTGAAAAAAATAGTATTATTAATATATTTGATTCATTAAAGAATCTAAATTTAATTAAAACAAATAGTGAATCAGAATATTCATTAAAAGAAGAAGCTTTAGTAAATGAATTATATTTTTATATTGAAAATATTGAAAATATGATAGGTATTAATAGTAATGATACATCTTCAAATATGATAATTGATAATGAAGAATTAATTGAATCAAATAATTCTAAATTAAAAATTGAAGGAAGAGTATATAATAATAAAAATACAATTTCTTTTTCTGGTACTAAAGAAATAATTAATGATAATTTAATTTATAGTATTGAGTTTAATTATAATGATTATATTATAAATATTAATGAAAAATTTGGTAAGCCAGATACTAAAGAATCTAAGAAAACTAATAAGTTTGAATATGTATTTAAGAACGAATTAGGAGAAGTTATAGATAATTTTAATGTAACTCAAACAATTAAAACTGATGATAGTACTAAGATTACTAAATTTACAAATGATAATTTTGTAATTAATTCTATTAAAGTTGATGGTACTAGCATTAATTGTGGTTTCGAAAAGAGTGATGAGAAGTTATCTATCACTAAAATAGAATCAGGATATGTATTTAGTTTTAAATTATCTTCAAATTCATATACAAGATAAATATAAAATATCATCCGAACGGATGATTTTTTATTTTTAATTATAATGTATAATTATAATGTATTTGTTTATACCGAGGAGAAATAGTATGAAAAAGAAAAAGATATTATTAGCTACATTATTTTCAATATTATCAGTTGGTTTATTTTCATGTGGTGGATCAAAAAGTAAATCAAGTAATAGTATAGAAGCTTCTTTGTCAAAAGAAGTATCATCATCTGAAACTAATTCAAGTAGCGAATTAGAATCAAAAGATGAAAATTCAAAGAGTGAGGAAAGTGAATCTAATATTGAGTCTGAAATTGAATCAGAAGAATCAATTTCATATAGTATTTCAAGCGTTGATATAACTCCAATTGAAGATACTAATGTATTAAATACTGTTTTAGAAGACTTTAATAAGGTTATTTTACCTAAAACATATACTAGTGTAACTAAGGATAGTATTACACAAAGCTTAAAATTAGATTTTAATATGCAACAAAATCTAATCGATAATTGTGACTGTATTGAACAGGTTGGATTTGATGAAATTGATGATAATAAAGTAGATTATTTAATTGACTATGATAAAACTGAATCTAGTGATGGAAGCTATTTTGGTAATGTGTTAGGATGCTTAATATCTGATTTTGATTATTATACTGAAAATTTAGTTTCATATGAGAATTCATTATATAAATCTTGTAACTTTTCATATTATTATGCGACATTCAATAAGAATCCATATTATATAATTCAAGTTGAGGATTCTAATGGAACTAATATGGATTTAATTGTAATTGATAAATCTGGTTTAGCATCATATATTAATATTTCTAATGGATATAAAATTTATGAAACTAAGCTAATTGATAAAGGAACACTTTCAAATGATGATTTAGACATATTAAATTTAGAAAAGGTAATTAAATATAATAATAATGGATGTAATTACGAAATAAAAAATAAGAACGAAGTTAAGTCTCTTACAATTCCTGAAACATATAGAACTATTCCATTTACTAATTTTGATATTAATGAATTATATGAATGTCCTTTATTAGAGGAAATAAAAGTACCTGATAATCATTCTAAATATAAAACAGTTGATGGTATTTTATATTCTAAAAATATGAAAACATTATTATGTTATCCTAAATCTAAAATATTAGATGAATATGTTATTCCAGAATCAGTAGTTTCAATTAATGATAATGCATTAAAAAATATTAAATTTGTAAAAAGCTTAGTATTATCAGATAATATTAAAACTATTAATGATAATCAATTTGAAAATTCTAATTTTGAAAATGTTATTATTTCAAATAATTGTACTAAAATAGGTAAATCTATTTTTAAAAATTGTGCAAATTTATCTACTTTAACAATTCCATTTATTGGAAGTGATATTGATAATTTAGAAAATTCATTATATTTATTTGATAAAGAAAATAATGATTCTATGAATCAATATGAATTTGACAATAATTTATATTATATTTCTAATATTAAGGAAATAAATATTACAAATTCAATTTCTGATAATTCTTTTGTAGGATTAGAAAATTCATTAGAAAAAATAGTATTACCTGAATCATTAACTAAAATTAGTTCTAATTTATTAAATCTAAATTTTAATAATTTAAAAGAAGTAATATCAAGTGGTTGTAAAACTATTGATATGGACGCATTTGTAAAATGCGTAAATTTGGAATCATTAGATGCATCTAATGTTGAAGTGGTAGAAGAAAATGCATTTAAAAATTTAACTAAATTAAGTAATATAGATTTATCTAATGCTAAAACAATAAAAGCTAATGCGTTTAATGGTTGTAAATCTATAGAAAGCGTAAGTGCTTTAAAATTACAATTATTAGGAGAAAGTGCATTTAAGGATTGTACAAATTTAAGTAGTATTGTAATTGATAATGTTAATGAGATTGGATCTTATGCACTTGCAAATACAAAGATTTCATCAATAAATATTAATAACTGCGAAACAATTGGTTCATCTGTATTTAGTGGTGTAACTCAATTAAAAGCTTTAACATTAAATGTTACAGAATATAATCCTCTAATATTAAATGAATCATATATTAATACTTTAACTTTAAATGCAATTAAAAATGTTACCGAAAATGCATTTAAGGATAATACTGCATTAGTTGAAATTAATTTACCTTTGGCAACATCAATAGGCTCATTTGCGTTTAGCAATATGTCTAAATTAACTAAGGTTAGTGCAGCTAATGTGACAAGTGTTGATTCATATGCATTTTATAATTCCAAAGCCTTAACTACATTTAATGCGGGTAAGATAACATCTTTAGGAATTAATGCATTTAGTAATACTAAAATTACATCATTTGATTTAAATAGTATTACTACAGTACCATCTTATTGTTTCAGTGGTTGTACAGAATTAGCTTCAATTACAGGTAATATAACTACTGTTGGAACTAATGCTTTCTATGGTTGTAGCAAATTAAAAACTATTACTCTTTCTAGTATTACTACAATAAAAACAAACGGTTTTTATGGCTGTACATCATTACCTGAAGTAATTAACATGGCAAATGTTAAAACACTTGAAAGCGGTGCATTTACAAATTGTAGTCAAATCACACAAATATCATTTGAAAGCTTAACTAGTTTAAGTGAGGGAGTATTTAGTGGTTGTACTGGATTGAAATCTATTACATCACTTGGAAATATAACAACTATTCCAAGTCAATCATTCAATAATTGTAAATCATTATCATCAGTTAATTTAAAAAATATTACTACTATTAATAGTAGTGCGTTTGAAGGTTGTACAAGTCTAACACAGCTTTCAAATACTTCAAAAGTTAGAACAGTTGGAGAAAAAGCATTTAAAAATTGTGGCTTACAATCTCTATCAATGTCTTATTTAATAACTGTTGAAAAAGAAGCTTTTATAGGTAATACAAATTTAAAAACAATTAATGCAATTAATCTTTCATTTATTGGTGATTATGCATTTAATGAGTTAACTAATTTAACAACTGTTACATTATCAAATTCAGGTGAAACATTAGGTAAATATGCATTTGATGGTTGTACAAGTCTTAATTCATTAACGTTTGGTTTTAGAGATATACAGGATTATGCATTTAGAAACTGTACTTCGTTAACGACTGTATCAAGCTCTTTTACAGAAGGAGTTGGTGCATTTGCATTCAATAACTGCACAAAATTAAGTACTTTAAATATGCCTAATGTAAAAAATATTTATTCATCTGCATTTTCAGGTTGTGAAAGTTTATCAAATGTAACAATTACAAGTGTTGATAGTGTGTATTCAAGTGCATTTGAAAATTGCGCGAAGTATACTAATATATCACTTCCATATGTAACTTATATTGGCGCATATGCATTTAATGGAATTAAAATAAGTTCATTTATTGTTCCAAATTTAAAAAAATTAAGTGATTATGTTTATGATAGTGTTGCTAGTGGTAGTACACTAGAAATGGGTTGCACTTCAGTAAATACATATTTTAGACCAACTAAATTCTCATATTTATCATTCCCAAATGTTACAGCTATTGATGCAAAGAATTTTGCTTCATCAGATATAATATCAATTGATGCACCTAAATGTACAGAAATTCAGGAACTTGCTTTCCGTTATTGTAAAAAATTAACGACTGTTAATTTCCCACTAGTAACAACAATTGGACAATATGCATTTGATGGTTCAACTGTTACAAGTTTAAGCTTTCCAAATGCAACTTCAGTTAGTTATTATTCATTTGCAAATAATACATCTTTAACTAAAATAGAATTACCTTTGGTGACAACTATACCTAGTTATTTATGTATTAATTGTACAAACTTAGAATCTTATTCAGCTCCAAAAGCAACTACAATTAAATCATTTGCATTCAAGGGATGTAAATCATTAAAAGCTATTTCATCAGTTGTTAAGATAGTTGAAGATGGTGCCTTTAGAGAATGTACATCATTAAAATCATTACCTACAAATTTAGAAAGTGTAGGACAAAATGGTTTCTATGGTTGTACAGGATTAACTTCATTAAGCCAGTATACATGCCCATATTTAACAACAATTGGTGTTTCTGCATTTTATGGTTGTACAGGATTTAAAACTTTGGATTTAACGAAGGTTACTTCAATAGGACGTGAGGCGTTTAAGGCATGTTCAAATGTAACAAGAGTTGATTTAAATGGTTCTATTTCAAGCGTAGGTCTTGAATCATTTAGGGGCTTAACACAATTAAGTCAAGTTGTTATAACTGGTGGAACTAATATATATTCATCATTTACATCTGTAGAAAATAGTGGTTATCTATTAGAATATCCATCTGTTATTGTATGTAGGGTTCCTAAAACAGTAACTACATCAAGCTCAGTATTTAGTGGATGTATTTTAGTTAATACTAAATTATATTCAAAATCTAGTGAATATATACAAAATTCATTGGATCAATTAATTTCATTTACTAAGAAGTAATAAATTATAAAAACATTCTGAAAAAAATCAGAATGTTTTTTCTTTTTTTCCAATAAAACGCTTCCATAATTTGTTATAAGAATGTAAAAAAGTGGATTTTTAAATAGAAGGAGAAAAAAATGAAAAAGAAAAAATTACTTTTAGGTCTAACTGTTGCAGCTTTATCATTAGTTGCACTAGCATCATGTGATCTTAAGAAAATGGACAAATCAAAGGAAAAAGAATCAGTAGTAGAGTCTAGCATTTCAAAAGAAAGCAAGGCTTCAAGTGAAAGCATTGAATCTTTACCTGAATCTTATGAATCAAGTGATGTTTATATTCCAACAGATATTATATCTAGTACTGAATCAAGTACTAAAGAAGAATCAAAAACTAGTGAAAGTGAGTCACAATCAAGTGAGTCAAAGCAAAGTGAATCACAGTCTAGTGAAAGTGAGTCACAATCAAGTGAGTCAAAACAAAGTGAGTCACAATCAAGTGAAAGTGAATCACAATCAAGTGAAAGTGAATCACAATCAAGTGAAAGTGAATCACAATCAAGTGAAGCTCCATCAACTATGGATGATTTAGAAAAATGTAATGTCACAATTGTTGGTGAGGACAATAATGTAATTGGCGTTATAGAAGTAAATAAGGGTAGTAGTATAGGTAGTATTAATAATATTCCAAGCTTAAATGGATATATGTTTACATATTTTGAATCTAATGGAGAAAAAGTTCCATTTGATACTGTTATAGATGATGATATTACTTTAACAGCAGTATATTTAGAATATAATAGTGTCGGCTTTGGCTCTAATTTAACAGCATGGACAGAATTAAGAAGTGCTGCTGGCGTATCTGGTACTAATGCGTTTGGTAAGATGTTGAAATGAATAGTTTCTGTTTCTTCAATAGTACTAAACAAAAGCTTGCGAGTGACACATCATTTAATTCTCAAGGTGGTAGTGTAAGAGTTACACTAACTAATGAAATAAATGAAATCCATATGAAGGCAGCATCAGGCTCTAGTGATAAATGTAATTTAGTTGTTACAAAAGATGGAAAAGAAATATATAGATCAGGAAGTATTGGATCTAAAGGTGGAGCTAATTTAGATTTAAATAATTTAGGAGCTGGTACTTATGTTATTTCTTTACCTAAAGCCGAAGCAAGTGGTACAGGTTCTTTAGTAATTACAAATATTTATTATTCAGTACCAAAAGAATATGTAAATGTATCATTTGATACAATGGGTGCAGGTAATATTAAAAATATCATTGCATATACTGATAGGGCATTATCATATTCAACACTTCCAACAGTACAAAAATCTGGTTATAGATTCTTAGGCTGGTGTTTAAGAAGTGGTAGTGAAGGTAATTATTCATATACAAAATATATAGATACTACTTTAACAAGTGATATTACATTATATGCTAGTTGGGAATTATTAACTGAAGAAGATATGGCAACATTAACATATAACTTTAATGTTGATTACAGTATAAATCCATTAAAATTAGAAAAAGGAAGTGTAGTCACTTTAAATAATGATTTAGAATTAGAAGGCTATAGATTTGATGGTTTCTATACAGATAATACTTATAAAACAAAATGTAGTTCAAGTATTACATTAAATACTAACACAGAAATTTTTGGTAAATTTGTTAAACAATATACTATAACTTATAAAGATGGTAATGGTGATTTAATTACAACAAAAACTGTTGATG
>Ga0247610_10005675_pt1 | contig 13104 bp, 9 predicted proteins | sample 174DNAGHGhighgp2_FD_193483 | JGI IMG/M metagenome (GOLD analysis project Ga0247610, IMG submission 193483) | Sheep rumen microbial communities from Palmerston North, Manawatu-Wanganui, New Zealand - 1742 DNA GHGhigh gp2 | ecosystem: Host-associated > Mammals > Digestive system > Stomach > Rumen ...
CCAGTGGGACAGCAGAACCTTAACTTCTACTTCGGGCGGCGAGAGTGCCTGGAGGCCATCAGGCTCATTGTCACCCGTCCGTTGCACCAGCTCTCACCGGAAGAGGACTTCATCCTCGGCGCCATGCTCGGCTACGACATCTGCGCCCAGTGTGAACGCTATTGTCAAAGGAAAGGTCGATATGACAACAGAAATTAACCATATAAAAAAAAGAATACTCAATGAACGCAACAATCATTATCTATGGTTCCTCCACCGGAACCTGCGAGGCCATCGCTGAGAAGATCGCTTCGAAACTGGGCTGTGAGGCCTTGAACGTGCAAGACCTTACGGCAGACATCATCGACGCACATCAAAACCTGATTCTCGGTACGTCCACCTGGGGGGCCGGGGAGCTGCAGGACGATTGGTACGATGGACTGAAGACTCTTCAGAATGCCGACCTCAGTGGCAAGACCGTGGCCATCTTTGGCTGTGGGGACTGCGAGTCGTACAGTGACACTTTCGTTGGTGGCATGGGCGAACTCTATAACGGCATCAAGGACAGCGGCGCCCGCTTCATTGGCAGCGTGGCCACCGACGACTATGTTTTCGATGACTCGGAGGCGGTAATCGACGGCAAGTTCATCGGTCTGCCTCTCGACGACATCAACGAGGATGACAAGACCGACACCCGCATTGAGGAGTGGCTCTCCGTCATCTCTCCCGAATTGTAAGCACTGCCATGCTTGAAGAGGTTAAAAATTAAGAATGAAAATGGCTGGTCGTGATGACCAGCCATTTTTGTTCCTTTTTTTCATTTTGTGGCCGAAGGCCGGCCTTTTAGAGGAGCGCGGGCGTCCACGCCCGTATCAATAGCGGCGACAGCTCGTTTTTCGGGCGGACACAAGAACCACCTCTACGACTTCGGGGAGACCGGTTCAAACACGCAAATGTGATTATTCATAACATTGCATTTTATTGAAAAGCACGGAGTTGCTATCACTGAGCATTCGGAAGAATTCGCGTGCGGCTCTTTTTACATAGGCGTTCTTCAAATGATGGATGCAGCCATGCATTTGTTTTTCCGGTGTGTCGGTGTCAGTGATGGGGATGGCTTTCAGACCTTGTTCTGCCACCACGGTGCTCTCGCTGAGCAAGGTGACATAGTTGGACTCTCGTATCAGTCTGAACAGTAGGTAAACGGTGTTCATCTCCACCTTGATTCGGAAACTGTAGTCTGTTTGAGATATGGCACGTTCAAAGGCGTTGCGGGCTTGTGTGTCCTTTTTTGTCAGGGCAAGGTCGTAGTTCTGCAGTTCCTCGAATGTGATGGCAGAGCGGTTGGCTAGTGCGTGACGGTCATTCACGATGGCTGCGAGACGGTGGTGGAACAATTCCTGGCTTTCGATTCTGGGATTAGGGGTGGTGGGTTTGAAGGCCAGCACGAAGTCCAGTTCGTGGTTCTCCAAACGACCAATCAAGTCGGCCATTGTCGATTGTGTGACATTCATCTTGACGTGAGGGTGCTTCCTCAGAAAGGCGGTGACGGTTTCCGCCATGATGCTGGCGAAGGAGAAGGTGACGCCGATGTTCAGCTCGCCTCCCTCAAGGTCTTTCAGTTCTTCAAGCCTTTGCAGGCAATTGTCGGCAGAGTGGAGTGTCCCCTTGGCGAGAGGCAGCAATTCCTGTCCCGCCTCGGTCAATATCACCTCGTGACTGTTCCTTTGGAACAAGGGTTGTTGGAATTCGTTCTCCAATTGCAAAATCTGATGAGAAAGGGTGCTCTGGCTGATGAACAGCTCTTTTGAAGCCGTTGAGAAATTGAGCGTCTCTGCGAGCTTGACGAAATATTTCAGTTGTCTTAGTTCCATATCAGGCGCAAAGTAACTGATTTTACTTGAAAACACCAAAGGTCTATCAATCTTTTTGCTTGCTTTCGTATATGGCTATCGATATTTTCGATAGCTGCGTTTCGTTTTTCCTGTGGTGAAGGATGCAGTACAATTCATAATCATTCGTTGCAAGACATCCCGAATGGTTGTACCTTTGCATCGTCATAACAAACAATATAAACTTTAAAAATCGATAGCAATGAATACAATAGCAATAATCTCTATCGCGGCAATGAGTCTGGCCGGTTTCTTCTTCTGTGTATGGATGACCCGTCACGACAACATTGATGTTCGATAAGCATTACCCTTTTACCTTGCGACACCTACAAATGCCGTATTAGAGTTTCACCCTTTGATGGGGAAACACTTACACATCTCTCCACATTCTCAATAGCAGAGGATGTGTTTTTTTTGTACGCATTGGCCCGACTTGTTGCACGTTGTAGGTCGATGCATCCGACGGTCATCCGAGCACGTGATGTCTTGTATTGAGTTAGTCGCTTCGTTGCTGTTTTGGTTGATGAAAAAGGTGATGACCACTTGCGACAGGGCTATTGGCTACCTCTTTGGCTTGATGTTCAAATTCACGCCCAGCACGTCCTCGGTGTCCACGATGGTCCAACTGCTGCCGGGGTAAACGCCGATGGTGCGCTCAGTGTCAAAGCCCATGGCCTTCAGCTCGGCTATCACCACGTCGCGGTCGTCACCCACCTCGAAACCCAAGTGGTGGACGCCGTTGCCATGCTTGTTCTGGAACTCACGGAAGGTGCTGGGCGTATCATCGATTTGATGAAGTTCCAGCACCCAACTGCCCATTTCAAAGACACACATCTGCAAGTCGCATGGTATATCCTTGCCCCGGTAGGTGTATGGATTCTCCACGTTGCCCTTCAGGTGGTTCGTCCATATTTCCGGCTCTGGGACGCCAAGCAGGGCAGCCCATGCCTTTGCGGCACGTTGTATGTTGTCCACGATGATGGTAACCTGTATGAACTGCTCTTTCTTCAGCGGAGTGGGAAGTGGCTTGTATGCCGTTGCAGGAGCAGGCTCTTGTTTGTTGGAGATGTAGCCTTTCATCCTCTCGATGCCGTACTTGGCCACGACCAAATCCTCTTCAGAATCAGCCCCGCTGAAAGCAAAAGCCATCTTGCAACCTTCGTATTCGTCGTAGGCGCCACCTACGAAACCGAGTTCACCCATCATCTTCTGATGGTCAGGTTTGCCGCTGTCGGCCTTGGTGGCGATGACTTCACCGCATTTCGACCATGCGATGGCGACAAGATTCCAACCTTCTTTCTCGTTGCATGGTGTTCCCACGACCTTCATTTCGCCTATCCAATCATCGGTTTCGCCTTTGTTAAGAACCGAGGCGGTTGCCACCCCTTGGATACCCATCTCCATGGCCTTGGCTTTCATATCGTCCAAGACCTTCACCAATTTTTCCCGTAATTGTTCGTTTGTCATATTCTTGTTCACTTTGGTTGAATCAACATCCTGTGTGTCATGCTGGGGGGCATTGCATGAGAAGCATGCACCGCAGACAAGGAGCATCAGCAACAATTTCACTTTCATTTGTGATGTTCTTTTCATAAATAGTCCTCCGTTGTTTGTAGTTTTCTATTTTTTCAGTTCAATGTAATGCAAGACGATGTCCTCATAGTGGCCATCTTTCATCAGGAAGCCCCGGGGGATGGTGCCAAGTTGATGGAACCCCAGGCGTTTGTAAAGATGCAGGGCGTGTATGTTTGAAGCCACGACAGCATTGAACTGGAGGATGCGGAACCCCATTTCTGCTCCAACCCTCAGCGAGTCTTTCACCAACTGCTCACCGATGTGCAACCCGCGTTTTCCCTCTTTCACGGTATAACTCGTGTTGCAGATATGCCCGCATCGACCCACATTGTTGGGATGGAGGATGTAAAGACCGACTACCTCGCTCGTTTCTTCTTCAACGGCAATGCCCGTGTAGGACTGGCTGCAGAAGAAATCGTCTGCCATGTCTTCTGGCAGTTCCTCCAATTGTGGAAAGGCGATGCCTTCCCGGACGACGGAATTCCAAATCTCCATCGCTGCTTCTCCATCGCAATGGTTGTATCTTCTTATCGTTATCATAATATTCTTTGACTTTGATTCATACCCCATCGTCATAATCGACGACGATGAAGGACGGCATGCTAGGCCTTGGTGGGTCCAGCCACATAAAATGCTTGCCAAGGTACTTTTTCTTTTTACAAATGGCCCTCTCTTCAAAATTACTTGACAAAAATACTTATAAATTTCGTTTTTGCAATAATTTTATAAAAATTTTTCGTATCTTTGGCATCGAGCAAGTCACTCACACTCTCTTATTGGCAACGATTGTATGAAAAAGAGATTCCTGCATTTGACGAATATCACGGACATTGAACAGACATTGGCAGACAACCACCTGTGCCTGTTCTTCATCAAGGCTCCCGACTGCGGGGTATGCAATGTCATGTTCGAAAGGGTAGGGCAGTTGGCAGAAAAATCCCCATCCCTGTGCTCGTTCTTTACGGACATCCGCGAAGAACCTCTGATTGCTGGGCACTTCCTGGTCTATTCAGGTCCGACGGTATTGTTGCTGATGGATGGAAAGGAGGTCTATCGTGGTTCTCAATTCATCAATATGGAAGAACTGGAACATAAAATCAACCAATATCAGAATGAAGTGATGGATATGGACTTGTCACTCCCGACGGACAGCCATCTCGGATTAAACTTTTCCATCCATTCTTTTGAGGAACTTAGTATCTATGAACTCTATGAGATTCTCAAGGTGCGTGCCGCTGTTTTTGTTGTAGAACAGGCATGTGCCTATCAGGATTTGGATGACATTGACTTTCAATCCACTCATATCACTCTCCGTCGCGACAATGGCATTGTCGCTTATGCCAGGGTTTTCAAAGATGAGGCAGGCTTGTGGCATATTGGCCGCGTGCTGTCCGCAGAAAGGAACAAACGATTTGGCATGGAGGTGATGAGGGAGGCCATCAAGGTTGCAACAGATCAAGGTGCCGAATGCATTGAGATTGAAGCCCAGTGTTATGCCCTTGGGTTTTACGAAAAATTTGGTTTCCAGGTGTCGTCTGCGGAATTTATGTTGGATGGCATCCCGCATCGACGAATGAGATTGGAGATATGAAACCAATGGCTCTGCTTTGTCAAATACCCTTTGGGTGACAGCGAACAACAGATATGTTTTTTTTTACACGAATTACTATGAATTGTCCCAAAATATACATAATTGTTAGTGTGCAGAAATTAGTGGCTAATCATATGAAATTTGCCACGCGTTTGACTCGTCCAGGAATCATATATGAAAAAACGTCCCAACTTTTTTGTCATCACTTAACTCCCTTTTAGCTCCCGAAATAGGGTGCCCATTTTGCAATCTGTTTTTTCATAAAGATTACGTTTCGCTTTCTTTGCCAAGAGGTCTCGTTCAACAATCGGTGCGCATATCCCCTCCCCTCGAGGGGAGGGGCTGGGGTGGGGTCTTTGATTGTCGATACAACAAATTGGTCACCCTACTCCCGAAAAAAACTCCCCTTTAACTCCCGGAACAAGTGAACATACGTCCCTTTAACTCCCCTTTAACTTCCCTTTAACTCCCCTTTAACTCCTAAAAATGAATATACTCCCCTTTAACTCCCGGAAATAGTGAACATACGTCCCTTTAACTCCCCTTTAACTCCTCTTTAACTCCTCTTTAACTCCTCTTTAACTCCTAACAATACTCCCTATGACCACACAGACGATACAAATTGGAGGTCGAAAATGCATGGCATATATGGCCGACCAACCAGAACTACTTCTTGTGCAACCCGTCGACTACAATGATATGGAGGTCTTGGATAATGAGGTGGCCATCATTGAGTCGCAGACGATGAAACCCTTTTCCTTGGTTACCTTTGAAGTGAAAGACTGGTTTGGTGAACTGACTCCCTGGCCTGCTCCTGCGGTATTTGGAAATATTCCCTTCGGCGATGGTGCGGAGAATACCTTGTCTTTTATCACGGATGTCCTGCTGCCGGAATTGCGAAAGAGGCAGATATACGATGAAGAAACAATGAAAAGCCTGATAGGAGGCTATTCCTTGGCAGGGTTCTTTGCACTTTGGGCCTGCTACCAATCGCAGATTTTCTATGGCGTAGCTGCCGTATCCCCATCCGTCTGGTATCCTGACTGGATAAGATATGCGGAAAACCACAAACCAATGTCGTCTTCCGTATATCTCAGTCTTGGCGACAAGGAGGAAAAGGCCAGGAATCCCGTGATGGCACAAGTTGGCGACTGCATCAGAAAGCAATATGAACTTTTGGTCGGCCAAGGCGTCAACACCATCTTGGAATGGAACAAAGGCAACCATTTCCAGCACACCGATGAAAGGACTGCCAAGGGCTTCGCTTGGCTCTTGAACCAAATGTGATGCCCCATGCACTTATTTTACTTCCGGAACAAAATTCCCACAATCACCATGATGTAGCCTATGAGGCAAATCAACGGGGCGACTACGATTCTTCGGTGTGAGAAAATATCTGCGGAGAATGTCGATTTGGTGGTGCTGCCGCCGGCCATGAGTGCAAAACCGATGCAGATGATGACATATGCCACGAGGATGATGACGATGTTGGTGCGCTGAAAGACCGGTGCGGGCTTAGTTTTTTTGATATTTGCTGACATGGTTTCCGTATTTTTGATGAAATTGTTCTACAAGTGTCGTTCTCTCGTATTGGTAGGCTGTTGACAAGGCTCGCTGCATTGTTTCCAACCAAGTGAGCACCGTGTAGGATGATGCTTGACGGTGGTTGGTGCCAATGGTCGCTACCCACGACAACCATTCGTCGCTCCTTCCAAGCAAGTTGGCAATGATGGTGTCTCCCTTGTTGGTCTTGCCGTTTTCATAATAGCATCTGGCAAGCGACACTGCGGATTCGGTGTGGGGTATGTTGCTGGATGGCAATTCCTTCTCCCATTTTTCAGCAACGGCGAGTGCCCTCTGCTTGTCGCCTTTTGTCAACAGGCTGTCAATGAGTATGCTCATCACGTATTGGTGGGTGCGGGCCATATGCATGACGTCCTCGTCCACATAGATGCCTTTACGGGAAAGACCGCCATATCGGAACCGATGCATCACATTTTCGTACATCCGTTCCACATCGACCCGTGGCCCTTTGTTGTCGGGCACTATGCGATAGGCCATTCCCTCAAGCACATAATGGTCGTTGAGGAAAGGAATCTCCTTCGGTCCCAAACTGATGGAGGCGTAGATGGGGCGGCTCCAATCACCATGTGAAAGCATCTCGAGCACAAACAAATCGCTTTTCTGCAAATAGCGGATGCCTTTCAGCGAAATGGTCATCTGTTCACCTTCGCTGGTGACGGTGACGCTGTCCGTGGGGATGCAGTGGCGCTCAGGTTGATGCCCCAGCACCCAATAGCGGATGATGTTGCGCAGTTCGAACGGCTCGTCACCCAATGTCTCCTTGGCTTCTTCGGGATGCTCGCGATAGTATGACAACACTTCCTCCTTCAAGTCGGGTCTCACTTCCACCAGTTCGTTGACGTTTTCCTGATAGTCGGCTTGGTTCCAATAAAAAGGCAAGGCGGGAGACTCATAGGCCGGTCGTTTCATTTGGTCGATGTACCAGTCGGTGTTCACATACGATAGGTTGCAGTCGCGGGTGTCGGTACGTTGACCTTCCACCTCATGGTTGTACCATAGTGGGAATGTGTCGTTGTCGCCGTTGGTGAGGATGATGGGGTGGCCTTCACGAGTCATGCTTTCGAGATAATTCAATCCGAAGTCACGGCATGCGTAACGGCCGGAGCGATCGTGGTCGTCCCACGTCTGGCTCACCATCTGCAATGGCACGGCAAGGCACAGCAGCGACGTGACGATGGCAGCGGCCATCTTTCGGCGGGAGAAACGTTGCAGGAATGCGCCTATGGCACAGGCGCCCATGCCTATCCAGATGGAGAAGGCATAGAACGAACCGGCATAGACATAGTCGCGCTCCCTTGGGGGGTGGGGTGGTTGGTTGAGGTAAACCACGATGGCCAGTCCGGTCATGATGAAGAGCATGGCTGTGACAAGGCACTGCTGCCTGCCACGGCTCTTCTGCCGGTATTGCCAGCACATTCCGAGTATGCCCAACAGGAGCGGCAATCCGTAATACACGTTCCTACCTTTGTTGGTGCGGAGATCGGAGGGTAGCTTCGAGGTATCGCAGTTGAGCAACAGGTCGTCGATGAATTTGATGCCCGTCATCCATTGGCCGTGCTCCACTTCTCCCTGGCTTTGGATGTTGTTCTCACGACCCACGAAATTCCAGAGGAAATAACGCCAATACATGAAGTTGACTTGATAGGAGAGGAAGAAGCGCAGGTTTTCCCTCATTGTAGGCAGGTTGTCTTTCTTCTTCACGCCGTCCATCCATGCCTCGTAGGCCTGGGCATGTTGAGATGATGTCATGCGTGGAAACCACATCTTGTCTTGATACAAGTATTTCGTCTTATGCCCGATGACGGTGTATGTATGTCGGGGGCCGTCGGTGGTGGGATGATAGATGGGCGCACCTTCTTCCTGTTTGACCACAAGGTATTCCCCTTGAGGTTCGTACTCAAGTCGGCTGCAGTAGGCTTGGCCGTAAAGCAGGGGAGAGTCGCCATATTGTTCACGGCTAAGGTATCTGCCCAAGGCGAAGATGTTGTCGGGCGAGTTCTCGTCCATCGGAGGATGGGCTGCCGAACGGATGAGGATGACCGCATAGCAACTGAAACCTATGAGCATCATAAGCAAACTCAATAGACTTGTTTTGGCCATTCTCTTGCGTGTTCTGCATGCCAAGAAGAGGATGGTTGTGAGTAGGAGGACGAATGAACACGCCAGTCCGGTGTGGAAAGGCAAATGAAAGACATTCGTGAAAAGAAGTTCAGCCCAACCTCCAAGGCGGATGACACCAGGGATGACGCCATACAAGATGCCAAGAAGCACCAACATGCTGGCTCCGAGGGCTGTTGCCACACCCCGCCAACTTGCTTTCTCCGTCTTATGGTAGTATACAATGAGTGCCATGGCGGGGATGCACAACAGATTGAGCAGATGGACACCAATCGACAGGCCTATGATGTAGGCGATGAGGATGACCCAGCGGTCGCTTTGTGGGTTGTCGGCTTCTTCCTCCCACCGTAATATGAGCCAGAAAACCAATGCAGTGAGGAAGCTGGAGAAGGCATAGACCTCGCTCTCCACTGCAGAGAACCAGAAGGTGTCGCTGAAGGTGTAGGCCAAGGCACCGGCCATGCCGCCTCCCTCGATGATGACAACTTGCGAGAGTGTGAGTGCATCACCTGTGCCCATGAGCCGGCGGGCGAAGTGGGTGATGGTCCAAAACAGGAACAAGATGCAGCCGGCGCTGAGCAGTGCCGACATGGTGTTGACCCAACGGGCCACGTCCGAAGGACTGCCTGCCAACTGTGAAAACAAATTGGCCACAAGCATGAAAAAGGGTGCTCCAGGGGGGTGCCCGATTTCCAACTTATATCCACTGGCTATGAATTCAGGACAGTCCCACAAACTGGCTGTGGGTTCACAAGTGAGACAATAGGTGAGTGCTGCGATGGCAAATGCAACCCACCCTGAAATCGTGTCGATGCATGTAAAAGTCTTTTTTCGTATCATATCGTTGCATTGTTTGCGGCAAAAGTAGCAACAATGGTGGGAACAACACGAAAAAAGAACCTTACATTTGTCTTACAATTGTATTACAATGCTGAAAATCAAATGGTTTCAGAGTTCTTCCGAAGTTGGTATTCCTTTCCTCTCTTGTTGATGATGTCCATGTTTGATTGTGCCTTCAGCGTGGATTTCAGTCGACAAATGAACGTGTAGAGGGTGGTGTCGGGATTGTCTTTCTTGGGCCATAGTGCAGCACAGATGGCTTCCTTGCTAAGGATATGGTTGGGAGCGGAATGGAACATTTCCATCAACTGCTCCTGCATCGGGGTGAGGTGCATCTCCACTTGTGGAGCGACAGTTTTAGTGGCGGGTGTCATGGCATCGCCTGTTCTCATCCTGATTCTCCATACCATGACCGACAGCACCAACGAACAGAAGATGATGCCGGTGAGAGGAAGCCTTTGGTCGGAATGCCCCAACACGGAACATACCGAGGGGTTGGCATAAGCTTTGAAGGCGATGACATCACTGTTGCAGGTTGTGGGAGAAATGCTCCACAACAAGGTGTCGCTGCATAGTGACGCCTGCTCGCTGAATGATTCCTCTCCATTCTGGTGAAGAAGGCACATCGAGACATGCGACGTGTCTTTCAGTGAGGAAATGGTGAGGTGGGGCTTGAAATGGCTTTCCGCATCGTCGGGGGTGAAGACTCCGCCTTGGCGCAGCCAAGTGGGAGAGCCAGCCAACAACTGTGACTGGGACGAGTGCATCACATACTGGCGAAGGGCGTGAGTCAGGTCTTGGCGCATCGCTTCTTTCGCATCATTATAGTGGCTTACTCCCAAAGTGATGGAAGCCAGCAACATCAAGATGGGCACTATGGTAAGACTGCGTAATCCTTTCATTGGCATATGGTGATTGGGTATGGTTTCTTCTTTCTTCTACTCCTTGGACATCTTCCAGTCGGTGATGTTGCGCTCCTCGCTGGAGAATGCGATGCCTACCTTGGTGACGGGTCGGCCGTCGAGGGCGTATTTCTCGGCATAGCCCTTGCGGTTGATTTGGTCGAGGGCGGCTTCCACGGTGTCGTCATATTTCAGCTCCATGACATAGATGCCCTTTGGCATGAGCAGTGTGATGTCTGAGCGACCCTTGGCACCCGGTTCCTCGGCACGGACATCGGCACCGAATGCCATGAGCAGCGTGTAGAGCAGCGCGTGGTAGTAGTGCTCGTTCTTGTTATCTTTTTCCCAATGATAGGGAACGCCGGAAAAGAACGTCTTGATGGCGTCGATGAAGGCTTGAAGGTCGTCGTTGCGCTGGAACATCTTGTAGGCTTTCATCAGCGCAGAGCGCTCGCGGCCATCACCCGTCGTATTGGTGACGTAGTTGTAAAGACTGCCGGCAAAGCCTTTCCTGACTTCCTCGTTGGGGAAACCAAGGGTGAACATATCGATGTCCTCCTCGTAGGATTTGATGGTCAGGTAGCCGCTCTGGTAGAGTACGGGCAATGGAGCTTGGTAGCTGTCGAAAGCCTTGTTGAAATCACCCGATTCGCACAAGGCTCCTTCCAAGTCGCTGATTTCCAATGGCGGCATTTCGCGGAGCATGGCGATGAGGGCGCTTGGTGTGGCGCTGTCGAACCAGTATTTATCTATTTCTCCAGATTTCAGTGCATTCACCATACTGAAGGGGTTGTACATATCGGTCATTCCTCTTCCGAAGTGGTAGCCGTCGTACATGCGCTTCAGAGCGGTTAGCGTCTCGTCGTAGGTCTTGCCACGGCTGGCGGCCATCAGTTCGATGTCGGGGCACAACACGGTGGTCAGTTCCTCCTCGCTGATGCCGCAGATGCTCTCGTAGACTGGTTGCATCGAGATGTTCTCAAGATTGTTGAGTTTCGAGAAGATTCCCATCTGCGAGAACTTCGAGATGCCGGTGATGAAGACGAATTGCAGGTGGTCGTCAAGGCTCTTCAAGGGGGCGAACAAATCTTGGAACCTATCGCGCACGACAGCCTGTTGCTCCGGATTGCCGATGCTGTGCAACATCATGTTGTCATATTCGTCGCAGAGCACAACAACCTTGCGCCCCGTCTGGCTATGGGCTGTTTTGATGATATCCACCATACGAGGACTGGTGCTGGCGTTGCCGGCAGTTAGGCCGTACTGCTTCTCATAGTCCGCCAACGTTTTGTCAATATACTCGTCCAACTTCTCTATCGACGTAAGGTTGTTGGCACTGAAGTCAAAGCGCAACACAGGATACTTCTCCCATCGCCAGTTGGTGGTGGCGATATAGAGTTGCGGCTGTTCGATGCCGTCCTCGGTGGTGAAAGCCTCAAACAGTTCACGGCGACCTTCGAAAATGGCGGCTAACGTCGAGACAAGCAGCGACTTGCCGAAGCGGCGAGGCCTGCTGAGAAAATAGGGCTTGCCCTCGGTAATCATCTTGTAGATAAGCGGGGTCTTGTCCACGTACACGTATCCGTCCTGGCGGATGCTCTCGAAACTCTGGATGCCTACGGGGTATTTCCTCTTTGTTGCCATAATCTGTTACTTATTCGATAAAGGTACAATACTGTGATCAAGTGAGTGCCATCAAACGTGTTTGAAAAATCAAGTGGAAATTGCTTCACACGATTTTCGCAAGCAAAGGTATGAAAAAAAACTGAGAATCTATGCTGCAGAGGATATTTTTATTATCCCTCCATCGTGCGGAGTGTGTTGGTCTATAGGCGCGTCACCCACCAAGGCTTCCATATGAGTTGCCATAAATATGTCCGTTCACGCCAAGCTCGAATTTGTTGTTACCTCAGAGTGAGATTTCCTACAACTTCCTACAGCTAAAATATATGGGGAACGTGAGTTGAAAATAATGTCGATTATTTGCATGTGAAGTAAAGAATTCGTATTTTTGTAGCCAATAGGATAAAATCACAGCAATCAACATCAATGAAACAGTTGATGTCGTCATATGATAAAAATGGCTATGGCAACACTACAATCACATTCCCAAGACCCAAATTTTTGGGTTTTCCTTTGCTTCGGACAGTCCAACATGGCTGGACAGGCTCCCATTGAGAAACAAGACTTGAAGGTGAGCGACCGCTTCCTCAGTATGGCGACAACGGATGGAGGCGATGGCCGTGTGTTGGGCACATGGCGCAAGGCCGTTCCCCCGTTGTGCCGTTATGATGCCCACCTGGGTCCCGCCGACTATTTCGGACGCACCCTGCTCGAAGTGGTGCCAGAAAATGTTCGCATCGGTATCGTGTCGGTGGCAGTGGAGGGGTGTCCCATCACCTTCTTCGACAAGGATAGGAATGCTCCCATCATTGCCATGGAGGAACAGGACTGGATGAACGACATCTTGAACCAGTATGGCCGCGACCCATATCAGCGTCTGCTGAGCATGGCCAAGACAGCAGCCAAGGATGGGGTCATCAAGGGTATCCTGCTGCACCAAGGCGAGACTGATGCATATGGTTTTGAATGGTGCAAGACGGTGAGAAAAATCTACTGTGAC
>Ga0247610_10005677_pt1 | contig 13103 bp, 12 predicted proteins | sample 174DNAGHGhighgp2_FD_193483 | JGI IMG/M metagenome (GOLD analysis project Ga0247610, IMG submission 193483) | Sheep rumen microbial communities from Palmerston North, Manawatu-Wanganui, New Zealand - 1742 DNA GHGhigh gp2 | ecosystem: Host-associated > Mammals > Digestive system > Stomach > Rumen...
GGCTTCAGAAATGCCTAATATCCATATTTGTTTTAAAAATATAGAAGGTGAGAATCGTGTATTTTTAAATGGAGAAGATGTGTCGCACGAAATTCGTACTATGCCAGTTTCTTCAAATGTAAGTGCTGTGAGTGCGATTCGTTTTGTGCGTCAAGCTATGGTGAGTTTGCAGCAAAAAATGGGAGAACAAAAGGGAATTGTAATGGATGGTCGTGATATAGGAACAGTGGTATTCCCTAATGCCGAACTTAAGATTTTTGTAACAGCAAGTCTTGAAGTTAAGGCCAATCGTCGTTTTAAAGAACTTGTAGAAAAAGATGAAAAAGTAACGTATGAGGAAGTTGTGCAAAATGTAAAACAACGCGATTATGATGATCAGCATCGTAAAGAAAGTCCATTGCGTAAAGCAGAAGATGCTATAGAATTAGACAATTCATATATGACTTTTGAAGAACAAGACGCTTGGGTACTACAACGTTTTAAAGAAGCATTAAATCGTCAATAAATGCGGGTTGAAATAGACAAAGAATCGGGATTTTGTTTTGGTGTTGTAACGGCCATTAAAAAAGCAGAAGAGGCACTATCGAATGGTGAAAAAATCTATTGCTTAGGCGATATTGTACATAACAATATGGAGGTGGAGCGTCTTCAACGAAAGGGACTTGTAACCATAAATCATGATGAATATTCAAGATTGAGAAATGTACGTGTGATGTTTCGTGCTCATGGCGAACCTCCTCAAACTTACCGATTAGCAGAACAAAATAATATAGCTTTGCTCGATGCTACTTGTCCTGTTGTACTTCAGTTGCAAAAGAAAATTCGCTTAGCTTATCAATCTATGGATAAGCTAAAAGACCAAATTCTTATATTTGGCAAAAAAGGTCATGCCGAAGTGAATGGTTTGGTTGGACAAACAGAAGGAACCGCTATTGTGGTAGAATCTCCCGAAGATTTGGACAAAGTGGATATGAACAAGAATATATTATTGTTTTCACAAACGACAAAATCGATTGAACATTTCCGTGAAATTATTGAGTTGATTTCTCAAAAGAAGTCGGAAAATGTAACGTTTAATTTTTTTGATACAATTTGTCGTCAAGTGGCTAATAGAATTCCAAATATTCGTAAATTTGCTACACAATTTGATTTAGTACTTTTTGTTACTGGTCGAAAAAGTTCGAATGGTAAGGTACTTTATGAAGAATGTAGACAAGTTAATCCAAATACACAACTGGTATATAGTACCAAGGATATTCAGAAATCGTGGTTTGAACACGTAGAATCGGTAGGTATTTGTGGGGCAACCTCTACACCAATTTGGTTGATGGAGAAAGTGGAAGAATTCGTTAATAAAGAATATAATACTAAAACAAATTAAATAACTTTTAAACTATGGCAATTAAAACAATCGGAGTTTTGACTTCTGGTGGAGATGCTCCGGGAATGAACGCAGCGCTTCGTTCCGTTACTCGTACAGCAATTTTTAATCAACTTAATGTAAAAGCCATTCATCATGGTTATAAAGGATTGCTAACCAATGATATGGAAGATTTTAAAACCGAAAATGTAAGTAATATTATTCAGCGAGGAGGTACAATTATCAAGACCGCTCGTTGTAAGGAGTTTACTACTCCAGAAGGTCGTAAAGTTGCGTATGACACGTTGATGTATAATAAAATTGATGCATTGGTTGTCATTGGAGGTGATGGCTCGTTTACGGGAGCTCGTGTTTTTGCACAAGAATATAATTTCCCTGTTATTGGAATCCCAGGAACTATTGACAACGATATATGGGGAACTGATTTTACGATTGGTTATGATACTGCTTTGAATACAATTGTTGAAGCGGTGGATAAAATTCGTGATACGGCTAATTCACACGAACGTTTGTTCTTTTTAGAAGTTATGGGTCGTGATGCAGGATTCTTGGCATTGAATGGTGCTATTGCATCGGGAGCTGAAGCCGCTATTATCCCAGAAGATTGTAATGGTGATTTGGGTATGTTGGAAGAATTTATAAAAAATGGTTTCCGTAAATCTAAAAATAGTAGTATCGTTCTCGTTGCAGAAAGTGAAAAAACGGGTGGTGCTATGGGAATTGCGGAGCGTATTCGTAAAGAATGTCCTCAATACGATGCACGTGTGGTCATATTAGGCCATATTCAACGTGGAGGTTCTCCTACAGCTTTCGATCGTGTAATTGCAAGTAGAATGGGCGTTGCTGCTGTTGATGCTTTGCTCGATGGACAACGTAATGTTATGGTTGGTATTGACGATGATAATATCGTATTGGTACCTTTAAGCAAGGCAATTAAAAATGATAAAAAGATCGATTACTCATTGATTGATACTTTGAGAATCTTATCTATATAATAATGGAAACTTATTCTTTTGATAAAATCATAGATCGTCAAGGAACATCAGCGTATAAATATGTGTTGCTTGATTCTGTTTTTGGTCGTTCCGATGTGTTGCCTCTGTGGGTGGCTGATATGGATTTTGCTACCCCTCCGTTTATTTTAAATGCTATTCGAAATCGTTTGGATAGAGAAATATTAGGATACACATTGCCACCTAAAGAATATTATAATGCCATTCAGAATTGGTTGGATTATAAATATTCTTGGCATGTCAAGACTGAGTATATCGAATATTTGGGTGGTGTAGTACCAGGTATTGCTTATGCTGTTCAAGCATTTTCGCAAGAAGGGGAGGGCGTGATGATTCAAACACCTGTTTATTATCCATTTATAGATGTTCCAACGGTCAATAATCGTCATCTTATTAACGTTCCACTGATTTTGAAAGAGGGACGTTATGTAATGGATTTTGATAATATTAAAAAGAATATTTCTAAAGTAAAAATATTTATTCTTTGTAATCCTCATAATCCCGGTGGCGTTGTTTGGAGTAAGGAAGAATTGGAACAATTGAATCAAATTTGCATAGAAAATAATGTGTTGGTGGTGTCGGATGAAATTCATGCAGAAATGACACTTTGGAATAAAAAACACATTCCATTCGCAAGCATTTCTGAGTCGGCTGCTCAGAATAGCGTTACGTTGATGTCGCCATCTAAGACCTTTAATATGGCGGGAATTGTAAGTTCTTATTCCATTATACCAAACGCCAAGTTACGAAAGAAATTTGCGTTTCAAATAGAAAAGAATCATGCTCGTATGGGTAATCTGTTTGCATACGGAACCACCATTGCAGCTTACGAACAAGGTAAGGATTGGTTGAAAGAACTTACCGCTTATTTAGAAGAATCTATATTGTTTGTTAAAGATTTTTGTGAAAAAAATATGCCACAAATCAAAGTGATGGTGCCTGAAGCTTCGTTTCTTGTTTGGCTCGATTGTCGTGATTTGGGCATGAATGGTGACCAACTTAAACGTTTTATGGTGGATAAGGCAAAAATGGCAATGAACAATGGCTCAATGTTTGGAGAAGGAGGAGAAGGTTTCCAACGCTTGAATGTTGGTACACCTCGTTCGATTCTCGTTGAGGCTTTAAATCAAATTAAAAAGGCAATAAATAGTTTATAAAATGAAAAATATTATTTCAACTTCAAATGCCCCTGCAGCTATTGGACCATATAGTCAGGCGGTAGAAATTAACGGAATTCTTTTTGTTTCTGGTCAGATCCCTGTAAATCCTAAGACAGGAGAAGTGGTTAATTCTTCAATTGAAGAGGCTACTAATCAGATTTTTCAAAATATTGGAGAAATTCTTAAAACTGCGGGATATACTTTTGCAGATGTGGTAAAGACTACTGTTTTCTTGACAGATATCAATAATTTCGCAGCTATGAATGGTGTGTATGCTCAATATTTTACCGAAAAGCAACCTGCTCGTTCGGCAGTAGCTGTAAATGCTTTGCCTAAAAATGTACCTTTGGAAATAGAAGTGATTGCTGCAAAATAAAAGTGCATTCTTGAAAAATAGGTAACCAATATATGGCCACTGAGGAATTAAAATACATGAATATTGCCAAGGGATGGCTAATCATCTTTGTGGTAATGGGACATATCGGCAATGATTTCTTAACGGATTTTTTGCATTGTACGATGACGTTCCAAATGGTAGTGTTTTATTTCATTTGTGGCTATTTTACAAAGATAAACACCTCAAGTTTTAAAGAGTTAATTTCTACCTGGTGGCATCGTTTTTCAAAGATTTATTTTACTTATCTAAAATACGAATTGCTGTTCTTGGTGTGTAAAAATCTGTTTTTCAAAATAGGATTTTATAGTACAGAAGTCTCGTACGCTGGTAAATTTATTCACCCCGATACGTGGATCGATTTTTTCAAAAATGTAGTTTTAATAGTTGTCGGAATGGGTAGAGAACCTATGGCTGGAGCTTTTTGGTTTTTTGTAACATTGCTTTTCTTGATAACTATTTTGACCGTCGTTCGATATGTTGTGGTGAATTGCTTTCCTAAATATGTAGAATTATTGACTTTTGTAGTGGTATTTCTAATATTTTTAGCGGGAAGTGTTCTGAATTATTACGATATATTGATACCACGATTGGTGCCAGCTTTTACTATGATAATGCCTTTTTATTTAGGCTATATTCAGCGAGAAAAGAACTTGAAACCTACTTATAATAATTCTCTTCTTGCTGTAATAGCAGTGGTATTGTTGTTTGCTATCACTTATGTAGGTCATTGTGCAGTAAACACGAATACTTTTGGTTTTTCATTTCCTCGTTTAGGAATTTATCAACCATATATTTGGATGCAAGTTTTATCAGGACCAGTTTATATGTTGTTGCTTATTTTTGTAGGTGCTTATGCGGTAATTGGAAGTTCAAGAGTAATAGAAAATCACACCAAATATTTGTCCCAAATCTTACGTTATGTAGGCAAGAAATCAATGGCCATTATGATATTTCATTTTTTGGCATTTCGTTTTGTGTCGTTGATTCAATATGCTTTTGGAAAAATCGAATTTAAAGCCATGGCCAATTTGTTGGGAAATGGCATTAGTCCGTTTTGGTTTTTGATGAATTTAATTGCTGGAGTAGTATTATCAATAGTTTTTTATTGGATGGTAGAAAAAGCAATAGAAAAAATAAAATGTGTTAGTTTGTGTTCAAGATGATGATTAAATAAACTTATGAATACTGTATTTATAGTACTTCCAATTCTTACATTATTGATGTATGAGTTGGGGCTAACGTTAAAGTTGGAAGATTTTAAGATTATTAAGACAAATAAAAAATCCATTTTAATCGGGTTGTTTGGTCAATTGATTGTTTTGCCAGTAATGGCTTTTTTTGTAGCAAAATTGTTTGGTTTAACACCAATTTTCTTTATAGGTATTATGTTGATTGCGTGTTCGCCTGGAGGTAGTTCTTCTAATGTGTTTTCGCTTTTAGCGAAAGGAGATGTGGCGTTATCGGTCATTCTTACAGCGTTGAGTAGTTTGCTAACATTAATTATCATCCCTATTATAATGAAATTTACCACCGACTATATTGGCGAAAGTACTGATGTTCATTTGCCAGTAGGTAAATTGATTATTCAAAATATTTTGTTGGTATTAGTTCCAATTATCTTGGGAATGTTGACTAAAAAATATGCTCCCAATGCCTCTATTAAAATGGATAAAGTTTTGAGTAAAATAGCATTTCCTGCCTTGATGTTATTAGCAACCGTATTTTTTATACAACATAAAAATACCATTATAGAAAATTTTTCATTGTTAGGACTTGTAACAATCGTCATGATGTTGTCGGCAATTGTTATAGGAGCTTTGCTTGCGCGAATGGCACGTTTGGAAACAAAACAACGTCGTACCATTGTGATTGAAGTGGGTATGCAAAATGCGGCACAAGCCATAGCTTTAGCAACCAGTCCTTTTGTTTTCAATAATGGAGAAATTGCCATTCCTGCAATCATCTATGCATTGGTGATGAATTTGGTTCTTTTGACCTATGTGGGAGTTATAAAAAAATAGGTATATAAAATATTTATTATAAAAAAAGACGGAGAATTCTCCGTCTTTTTTAGTATAATTTAGCGTATGATTAATATGCTCTTGCAAATAAAACGCGTTGTTTAGAAGGTTTTCCTGTAAGCATATCCACACCATCTTCTTGAGGGTTTCCTAAAGGAATACAACGGATGGTGGCTTTGGTTTCTTCTTTAATTCTTTCTTCTGTTTCCGAAGTTCCGTCCCAGTGAGCAAGAATAAAACCTCCTTTTTCAATTTGTTCTTTGAATTCTTCGTATGTATCTACTTTGTAGATATTATTTTCACGATAGTTCAATGCTTTTTGGTAAATATTAGCTTGAATATCATCCAATAATTTAGCAATGTAGTTTTCGATATTTTCCATTGAAACGGTTTCTTTAGTTAAGGTATCGCGACGAGCTACTTCAACCGTTCCGTTTTCCATATCGCGTTGACCGATTGCCAAACGAACAGGAACTCCTTTCAATTCGTATTCGGCAAATTTCCAACCCGGTTTTTTGTTGTCACTATTATCGTATTTTACCGAAATGCCTAATGCTTTAAGTTTGGCTGTTAATTGAGCTACTCGTTCGTTTATTGCATTAAGTTGTTCTTCTCCTTTGTAGATAGGGACAATAACTACTTGATATGGTGCTAATTTTGGAGGTAAAACCAAACCGTTGTCGTCTGAGTGCGACATGATAAGAGCTCCCATCAAACGAGTAGAAACGCCCCATGAAGTAGCCCAAACATAATCTAATTTACCTTCTTTATCGGTAAATTTAACATCAAAGGCTTTCGCAAAATTTTGTCCTAAGAAGTGGGAAGTTCCTGATTGTAAAGCTTTTCCGTCTTGCATCAAAGCTTCAATGGTATAAGTATCAAGTGCACCAGCAAAGCGTTCGTTAGCTGTTTTTACACCTTTAACAACAGGCATTGCCATAAAGTTTTCAGCAAAATCTGCATACACTTCCAACATTTTTTGAGCTTCTGCTTCAGCTTCTTGTTTGGTAGCATGTGCGGTATGACCTTCTTGCCATAAAAATTCAGCTGTACGAAGGAATAAACGAGTACGCATTTCCCAACGAACTACATTAGCCCATTGGTTACAAAGGATAGGCAAATCGCGATGCGATTGAATCCAGTTTTTATAGGTACTCCAAATAATGGTTTCTGAAGTTGGACGAACAATAAGTTCTTCTTCTAATTTAGCTTCTGGGTCAACTACTACACCAGTATGATCTTCGTTGGTTTTTAAGCGATAGTGGGTTACAACGGCACATTCTTTGGCAAAACCTTCTACATGTTCAGCTTCACGACTTAAATATGATTTGGGAATGAATAGTGGGAAATAAGCATTAACGTGACCAGTTTCTTTAAACATACGGTCTAATTCGTGTTGCATTTTTTCCCAAATTGCATAACCATAAGGTTTAATTACCATACAACCTCTAACAGCCGAACTTTCAGCAAGTTCTGCTTTTACAACAAGGTCGTTGTACCATTGTGAATAACTCTCACTACGTGGAGTTAATTCTTTAAGTTCTTTTGCCATAATATTTTGTAAGATTTATTTTCTTTTTCAATGTGCAAAGGTAGTAAAAAAAGGAATAGGTAGTATAAAAAGGAATAAGGAATTGGGGATGAGGGGTAGTAGAGACGGTGTGTACATCGTTTAGTATAAAAAACTAATATGTAATCAGGAATAAGGAGGAGTTGTAGAGACACAGGACCGTTCGTCTCTACATGATTGTTCGTACCCACCATGCAGGGCATAACTCATCACCCGAGACTACTGTGTTTTCATAAAATGTCCATACTTTAACAAATATCCTAAAAACAAAATCGACATGAGAGTCTCCACAGGACATTGTATCAAAAGTTTGCATATTTTCTTCATCTTTTTTATCGTTTTTAAGTGTGGATAGTCTTAAAACGAAAACGAGAAAAGGGATATAAAATATCCCTTTTCCTATGTAATATAACCATTTATGAAGATGTCAAATTCTTATCACCTTACGTCATTCCTAAACAGTTTAATATACCAATCGTTTTTTTTAGAACTTTCCTGAAAGAATTTCTTCCAACATAACCACCATACCATTGATGTGTTGAAGAAGCGGATCGCTAAGCAATATAGATTTGTTGCTGATAACTTTTGTTTCCACGTAACTGTTGCTTAGTCCACCAACAGCCTCCTCGAAATTAGAGAATGGCACCACACCATCAGGATCACCATGAAGAAGTTTCAATTTATACTGCGGTTGCCATCCATGACATAGATTTTGACGATCCATCAATTCAAGAAGTTTAGCCAAATGGTCGGGATGCTCCGTGATATATTCCATATTGAGGATGTCACCGAGGGACTTTCCATTGAACTTCAACATCATATCAATGATATTCTCTCTATTACTCTTGATAGCTTGAGGAACTCCTGTCGAAAGCGCCCACTCTGTAAAGAAATCCTCATATTTCATATCAGTCACCTCCGACGGATAGCTATTGAACATACTGTTGATTACAAGAGGAATCACAGATCCGAGTCCCATTTTTTTACCCTGCTTATATTCTTCCATATAAGTTTCGAAGGTACGACGAAGATCGTATGGACCATCGCCACAATACACCTTATCCAAATTGATTCTCTTTTGGGTATCCAAGTCTAATTGTTGCACTCTACGAAGAGAAGCCAACGAGACAGAGCCTCCTTGTGAATAACCTACTATATAGGATTTATATGATTTATCAAGAGCAAGTTTTTTTGCTTTTGCATAGTCTAAAAGAGCAATAAGGGCATCTACACTGGTACGACCATGAACCTCATGGTTTAGATATAAATCAGGATGGTTGGAGGTAGAACCAAGACCAATATAATCAGGAAGAATGCAAAGTGCACCTGTTGCAGCCATAACAGCTTCAACTGATGTGTATTTTGTAGGAATCATGGCGAATCCAATCTGAGTACCGTGATTAATCAACATCACCTTATTCATTTTGCGAAGAAGTGGATATACAATCAAAGCAGAGGCATTTACAGGTTCCATATTCTGATCAAGTGTTTTGTATTCGATACGTACCACTTTGTATAAAAGAGGAGCTAACGCTTTGGTTGTAGCACCTTGTTCTGCAACTTGATTTTGATTAACTTCCTCGTAAACTTTATCCACGCCATCGAAGATGTCAGCGTCAACGCTTTTCTTCATATCTCCGATAGTCATTTCATAGAGTTCATGTTCCGTAACTTCCGATTCATCAAGCACGATGAAAGAAGTCTCACTACTTTGATTCATTTCTTGTATATCCAAGACACTATTTTTCTCACAAGAAGTTAACCCTGCAAGAATAATCGACAAAGCAATAAAAAGTTTCTTTTTCATTTCAATTGATTGTTAATAAATTTTAAAAATTGCCCAAAATTAAATAAAAAATTATTGATTTGTTAAAAAAACATAAAAAATATCTTATGTAAAAAGACTTATCAAATCGAACTTACAATCCTTGTAGATCTTATGTTTGTAAAATTTAAGGAGTAAATATTCCTACAAATGTGACACAAATGTGTGTGTGTATTACGCCCCTGATAGGATCGTATGTTTGTAGCATTACGATATAAATTTAACCTTCAACCTTGTAGGGTGTTGAACAATTTGGGAACAGAAATAGATAGCGATAATATTTTAAAATAGGATATCTTTTAATGTTAAATAAAAAAGTTTAGCGATACAAAACCGATTTATGCGTTATTATTTTGGTTATTTAGGATTACCTAGATTTTTATAGACTTCTCCTGCTGGAGAAAGTTCGCCTGTGGTGAAATCAATAAGTCCGTAATTACAATTACCAGCATCGTATGAAAAATAAGAGTAACGTTCTACATACTCTAATTCATCAAGCATAGGCATAACGTATTCTAAGAATTCAGCGGTACCTTCTTTGGTTACAGCATTCCCAATAGTAGAAAATTCGGTTATCCAAATGGGCTTATGGTAAGTTTCATAGGTGGGTTTTATGATGTTTTCGATGAACCAATTAGCTAAGTCTTTCCCTTCAAAATTTTCTGGGTATGCGTGGATTGTTATAAAGTCAAGTTGGTAATTTCTATTCGCAATTTCTTGCATAAATGGTTGGAACCAGGTTGGAGAAATTGAAGGCCAATAAGCAGTAGCAGGAGAACTTAAACGATATTGATGACTTTGTAAGTTGGGCCAAAAAGATAGAGCCTGTTCAACCGACATATTGGCTTGTTCGGTCAAATCGGGTTCGTTGTATGTCAAAAGGTTTTTGTATTTATTATTGATAACATCGTTTATTTTCTTATTTACTTCTGTAGAGTTGGTGGCATTCCAAATCATTGGAACGTATTCAATTTTTTCATAACCATGGTGATTGATGGTGTCAAATTCACCTCTTCCCCAATTGTAATACCAACTGACATTCATTGCAATAGGGTCGTATTTTAAAGCACCAAAATTATCTTCCGTAGCTAATCCTTTTTTGCTTATGCCAAAACTAATTTCGTTGCCTTTTATGATTTGTTCATCTTGTGTAACGGCTTCAATTCGGATTTTGTGGTATTTAACTTTGGTGGTGTAATACTCGTAATAAGTGTTAGTTGTAGAAGTATAAAGACTATCGTTGATATATAAATTGTATGATATAATCTTTCCATGTCCTTCTAATTTATTCCATTGTATATCCACATATCCAGCAGCTTTTAATTGTCCTTCGAGTGGAGTTATTATGGTCAATTTTTCGGCAATAATAGGTTCGTCATTAGACGCTTTTTTACATCCTAAAAATGAAAGTATAAAAAGACTTATTACAATTATTTTTTTCATAGTATGTTATCATAATTTTCTCCTATCGAGGAGAAATTCAGTAGTATTAGTTTTTTTCAATGGTATTTATAAGAATATGAAAGGCTGGATGTGCCATTGCTCCGTGGTCGTGTCCATCCAATTCGTATAGTTCAACACCTTGATGTCCGTTGAGTAGAAGCATGCGATACATATAGGCATTTTCTTCATAGCGACCAAATAATTCAATGTCTCGTCCTCCAGTGATAAGAATAATTGGGCAACCGTCTTTACGTACATGATAGAGTGGTGCATATCGGTCGATGGTGGGTTGCAAATTGCCAATGCCCTGACTATCGCGATGGGCAAAATGGGTAATCATCTGTCCACTAAAAGGAATAATGGCTTTTAATTGATTAGCATCAATGTTAAATTTTTTTAACCACGATCGATCAAGTCCAATCATAGCGGAAAGATATCCGCCTGCTGAATGTCCACTTACGTATATTTTAGAAGAATCACCATTGTAATCTTTAATGTTTTTAAAACACCATGCTACAGCATTGGCAGCATCGTTGATACAGCTATCAATTGAAACATGGGGCATTAGTCGGTAATTAACGCCAACAACCACATATCCTTTTTCTTTAAGCTCGTAAGGAATGTCTTTGTTTCCACTGGTAAGTCCGCCTCCGTGAAACCATACGATTACAGGACAATTGTTTTGCTTTTTAGGATAGTAAATGTCTAATTTACAGCGTTCTAAAGCGTATTTGTTGGTGGAATAAGTATAGGAAATATCTTTCTTTGTCGTATATTCATTTGCCGAAAGGCATAGACCTATGAAACAGAAAAATAACGTTAAGATTTTTATTTTCATACCTTTATTTTATGTATTTATTATTAAAATCGGTTTTATAGCGAGCCGTATCTTCTTTGGTAGGATAATTATTACAAAGATCTATATCTTGTTGAGCGCGGTATTTAATGTAATTTTCTTCGGTGGGATGGTTTTGATATTCGTGTTTGTATTCAATGTATTGAGTATATTTTCTGTATCTAAAATCGTGAATTTGGTCGTCAAAAGGATTTACATAGAAAAAGCCACTTATTACCAAACAAATTATGATTTCTGTTTTAAGGGAGTTTAATATGTCTGATTTATATTCTGAAAATAAAATAACGGCAAAAAGGATTAAAGAGGTTATTGAGGAGAGAAGTAGCATCACAGTAGCTCCAGGATAGTGAGCTAATCTAAATAGAATACCAATGATAGTTGTTGCAATAGTTATACCTCCGATATAGCAACAAATAAGTTCTTTAGTTGTTGTGAAAAAATCGTTTTCTGGTTTAAAAAAGTATAATTTTTTACTAATAAAAGAATAGTCATTAAAAAGGTCTATGCATATTAATTTAGTTTTCTCTGCGTTGGCAATAAAAGCAAAATTGAATGCAAAGAAAAATATAGAGAGTAGGAAAGAACTAAGTAGTAATAATGCAAAGGTGGGGAAAATATTTATTATGTAAAAAAATAATAGAACAATTTCCAAGGTTAGGAGAGTAAATCCTAATTTTTTGTAAAAATTCATATATATAAAAATTAAAAGTGTTCCCCCGAAAGAGAACACTTTATGGAGTAGTAAGAAATTATGCTAATTTGTGGATTACAAGGCCAGAACGCAATTTTGGTTCAAACCAAGTCGTTTTTGGAGGCATGATATTACCACTATCGGCGATGTCGATAAGCTGTTTCATTGAAACAGGGTATAGAGCCAACGCCATTTTCATTTCACCACTATCAACGCGTTTTTTCAATTCACCTAATCCGCGAATACCACCTACGAAATCGATACGTTTGTCTGTACGTAAATCTTTGATACCTAATATTTTATTTAAGATTAGGTTGGAAGAAATAGTTACGTCAAGCACGCCGATAGGGTCGTTATCGTTATAAGTACCTTCTTTAGCAGTAAGAGAGTACCATTTTCCCGAAAGGTAAAGAGAGAAATTGTGAAGTTTACTTGGTTTATAAATTTCGGTTCCCATTTCTTTAACTTCAAAATCTTTACCAAGAGCTTTTAAGAAATCAGCATCGCTCAATCCGTTAAGGTCTTTTACAACACGGTTGTAGTCGATAATTTTCAATTGGTTATCAGGGAAACAAACGGCCAAGAAGTAGTTGTATTCTTCATCACCACGGTGATTAGGATTTTGTTTAGCTTTTTCGTTACCAACTAAAGCTGCAGCAGCTGTACGATGGTGTCCATCAGCAATGTAAAGTGAAGGCATAGCAGCAAAAAGTTCTGTAATGCGATCAATTGTTTTTTTGTCATCG
>Ga0247610_10005679_pt1 | contig 13100 bp, 8 predicted proteins | sample 174DNAGHGhighgp2_FD_193483 | JGI IMG/M metagenome (GOLD analysis project Ga0247610, IMG submission 193483) | Sheep rumen microbial communities from Palmerston North, Manawatu-Wanganui, New Zealand - 1742 DNA GHGhigh gp2 | ecosystem: Host-associated > Mammals > Digestive system > Stomach > Rumen ...
GCGCCTTTTATCTTTAAGGATTTTCCTCTCTATCTTCCCTGGGTCGATCGTGACGGTCAGCGTCTTTCCCCCTTTGTGGCAGGCCGGAACGGTGGGCTTACGGTGGTTAGTATCATCTACGGTTAGCGATGGCACATGATGAGATGCTGACCTCGGGCTTCGTCGTTGCCGACGCCTTTCAGTCTTTAGAGCAGGAGTTTGGCTTTCCGCAGGAGTTTTATACTTCTGAAACGGGTTATTGTCAGTTGCTGCTGGTACGCCGTTATGGTCGTATCCAACTGCTGAAGACTTTGAAGCCCCTCCGGAAAGTGAACCGTTCCCATGAGGCGCCAGTTGTTGGCAAAAGCCCGTTTGCCGATGTTCACCACCGACGCCGGTATGGTCAGCTCGCCTGAGAAGTCACAGCTGTTAAACGTGTCGTCGCCTATCATGACCAGGCCCTTGGGCAGTTTCAGCTCTCCCTTCAGGCTGTTGTAGGCAAAGGCCCGGTAGCCTATGACCGTAATGCCGTCGTGCAGGGTCAGCGTGCCGTTGAAATTACACCCGTCGAAACACTGCCCATACAGTTCTGTCACACTTTGGGGTATCTCAAGACTTCCGGTCAGGTTCTTGCACTCTTCAAAGGCTCCGTAGCCGATATACTCCAGCTGTGATGGCAGGTGCAGTTCGCCATACAGGTTCCTGCAATTGTAGAAGGCGTGGAACCCAATGTATTTAAGTTTTTCGGGCAGTTGCAGCTCGCAGGTGAATCCGCAGCCGTTGAACGGACCGTTATAGCCACCATCGTCGCCAATCCTCTCAAGGGTGGAGGGCAGGCTCGGGGTAGTAGCCGTAGATGTCAATGGGGGTGTTGTTGTCCTTCCAATAGATGTCGCTGGCAGCCGTCCAGCTGTTGCTCTTTTCGGCGTAAGTGTAAGCCAGGTTGGTAGCACGGTTCCCGCTGGCCTGCAGCGTTCCCGGCAGGGTGCCGTTATAGTCCACGATATAGACGCCTATCACGTCGCCGTCGGCAAAGCCTTGGTCGTTGGCGCGTGTCACGTAGTCCTGCTCTATCTCACCGTTCAGTGCAATCTTTTAGCGGGTGTCGCCTGTCGTCAGGCCGTCGCCATCGGTACAGCCTACTGCAAGGGCAGCAGCCCACCATATAAGACTCATTATCTTTTTCATAGTCTTTGCTTTTCCTTATTTAGCCGTGCCACCACCGTCATTAGGATCTTCCTCCCAGGGAGTCAGACTCGCTCCTATCCCCATGGTAGTATCCCGTGGCGTCGTCTGGATAGTATCGGGGGGTGTGGTCTGCGTGGTGTCCGGTTTAGTCGTCTGTGTGGTGTCCGGCTTCGTTGTCTGCGTGGTATCCGGCTTCGTCGTCTGTGTAGTATCCGGCTTCGTTGTCTGTGTGGTATCCGGCTTGACAACAGGTTCCGTTGGTGTCTCAGACTTCTGTGTTGGCTCCTCATCGGGATGCGAACATGCAAAGGTCAGCAACGTGAGTGTGACCATTAGGAGTATTGTTAACCTTTGTTTCATCGCCATCGCTTCTGTTAAATTGGGAGCAAAGATAAGCATTTTCCGTCAAATAGCCAAAGAAATGGATGAGATTACTCTTTTTTTGACTGAACAGTTGCGCATTTCGAAAATTTTGCGTAAGTTTGCAGCTGCAATCATGAGTTTGAACTATGGCAGAGAAACGCAGATACAGTATCGGCACACCGGTGTTTGCTGACTTTATTCACGAGAAAGCCGTTTACGTTGACAAGACACAGTATGTCTTCAAAATGGCTCATTCGTCAGGGAAGTATTTTTTCCTGAGCCGGCCTCGACGGTTTGGCAAATCGCTTTTGATAAGCACTCTGCAGAGTTATTTTGAGGGGAGGAAGGAGTTGTTTCGCGGACTTGCCCTTGACCAGATGGAAACCGAATGGAAGGATTACCCAGTCATCCGGCTGGATTTTTCAAATGGCAAATACTACGACCTTGACAGCGTGTATTCCGTTGTTGGCGGCTTGTTGGGAGTCTATGAGAAAGAGTATGGGCTGCCCATAAAAGACGGCGAGAAGTTAGGGAAGCGACTGTCTGACATCATACACGCAGCCTACGAGCAAACGGGTCGTGGGGTCGTAGTACTCATTGACGAATACGATGCCCCAATGCTTGACTCCATCCATAAGCCAGAATTGCAGAGCCAGATTCGAGAGCGTATACGCGACCTTTTCTCTCCACTTAAAGCTCAGGCGCAGTATCTCAGGTTTGTGTTCCTTACGGGCATATCAAAATTCTCGCAATTATCTGTATTCAGCGAACTCAACAACTTGAATGTTTTGACTTTCGACCCTGAGTACGAAGGCATCTGCGGTGTCACAGAACAGGAACTGTTAACTCAGCTCAGGCCCGACATCGAGTGGCTTAGTGAAGCCATCAGCAAGTATAAGCCAACATCTTACGAAGAGACGTTACAGGAGCTAAAACAGATGTATGACGGCTACCATTTCTCACGTATGCAGACAGATGTCTACAACCCGTGGAGCCTCTTTTACGCTTTCGAGAAAGGGTGGATAGACAATTACTGGTTTGCAACAAGTACGCCTTCGTCGCTCATCAATCTTTTACAAGTGAGGCAGATTGACTTGACAGGGTTAGAGCACATCGAAGTGGAGCTCAAGCGATTTGATGCACCTACAGAACGTATCAATGACCCTATACCCGTTCTCTTCCAGAGCGGCTATCTTACGATTAAAGGCTACAATCCACTTACCAAGCTTTATACGCTGGGATTTCCGAACGACGAGGTACATTTGGGGTTTGCCGACTCGCTCTACCAGTACTATCTGGAGGACTATATAGGCAGTCGAGACCAGATGAACAAGGCTTTTTGGGATTTGAGGCTCCACAAGACGACCTTCGCGCAGTTTTTGGAGTCTGTCAGGAAATGGTACGCCGGGATTCCTTATTCGATAACAGACAGAAACCAAAACGAACAGTTCTATCAATCGCTTTTTTATTCATTGATGGTGGCAATAGGTGGCGATGTTCATGCTGAGGAACAGACTAGCGACGGTCGAATGGACATCACATTAAAGCTAAAGGATGCAATCTATATTATAGAATTCAAATACGGCAAGACTACTGAAGAAGCCGTGCAGCAGATTAAAAGAAAGAATTATGCTGTACGATTCGCAGCTGACCCTCGCCCAGTTTTTGCTGTAGGATTGAATATTGACACAGAGAAACGTACTATAGAAAGTTATGGTATAGAAGAAATCGTTAAGTAGCTAGGAATGCGGCGATGACTTTCCCCGAGAACCAGCACCCGCTTTCCGAATATGCCGCCCGTGGCATAGGCCGAGCCTACCCACGGACGGAAAAACAGTTTACTCATGTTGCTACTTTTTGTTTAACCCATTTGAATCCGTCAGTCTTCGTTATCACAGCCACGTCGATAGGCCCACCCACAGACTCCTCAGAAGAGGTGATATTCCGTTTTTTATTGCCGTTCAGTATTGGCGCACCCGGATTTTTCCGTGGCAGCCTATGGTGGATATAGCTCTCCGTCCGTGCCACACTCTCTACGTGAAGGCCACGTGATTGCAGCAATGACACCAGTTGGCTTGGCGATGAGTAAGTCTTTGTATAACGTGTCATGATAAAATAAAACGACCCGCCGATTTAAGCATTGTAAAGAGGCTTGGCGGGTTCTCGTGGTACAAAGGTACTGCTTTTATTTGGAATAGCCAAACTTTTTCGTAGAAAAAGCGTAAAATCGGCCTAAAAAACGTCATTTTGCCTCAAAAAGCCACCTTCACCATAATGGCTCCAAATCTTGAATTTTGAGATGCTTTTGGAGTCATTATAATTACCGCAACGCATCATCATATATCTCCAGTCTATTTAGCAACGGACAACAGGACCTAAGGACTTTTCCTCGTTTTCTGAGAAGTAGCATAAGTCCTAAAGTCCTGTATTTTGTAGTATGGGATTTTTTGTGATAAAGGGTGACAGGGTGACAAAACCGCCTGCCACAAAGGGTTTGCACCCTTTTTCATGGGTGACAAGGGTGACAGAAGGGTGACAGGCTGTAATACCATAGAAAAAGGTATCCTCGCACTTCTCTACAGGCTTCTGACGGTCAAATTCTCTCGAGAATTCAAGAGCGTGGCGGCTCGTGCCCAAGCGCTGGCAGCCTCCTGCTCGTATGATCATGCTCCTTGCTGTTGTAATTACTGCCCCCACCCTTATGACCCCCTCTGACTCCCCCTGTATGGGGAGGACAGATAGTACCGAAGGGCTAACCATCCCCCTCCTATAGGAGGGGTCAGGGGAGGTCTCCCCTGTCACCCTTCTGTCACCCTTGTCACCCACTGAAAAGGGTGCAGATGCCGATGTACAGGGCGTTTTGTCACCCTGTCACCCTTTTTTACGAAAAATCCTGTATATGCGATTCTGCGTATCTGAACAGGTTTTATCGCTTTACCCAACTTCTTCCTTCATTCCTCGAATAGTAGAGGCCTTTGGTGGTGTTGGCCAGAAGTTCTTTGCCGGTGTATTGCAGGTTGAGGAAATTGCCGTAGGAGGATGTGCTGGTGCAGCGAGGTGCCCAGGAGCGGCCTTGGTTCTGCGACACGTAGAGCCCTTTGCTGGTGCAAGCGAGCAGCTCGCGGCCTAAGGGCAGCAGGCTGGTGAACGTGCCGTAGGATGTTGAGTTGCTACAGCGGGTGGACCATGAGCGACCGTCGTTGTGGGAGTACTCGATGGTGTTCTTGGTGGTGTTGATGCGCAGCAGCTCGCTGCCGATGCTGATCATCTGCGACCTCTTGGTAATTGTTTCCCCTCCTGAGTAGGAGGGGATAGGGGTGGTCTGAGCGCGTGGCGGACATTCCCTTGTTCAGACCCCCTCTGGCTCCCCCTGACTCAGGGGGAGAACAACAGGGGAATCAGACCCTCTGGCTCCCCCTGACTCAGGGGGAGAACAACAGGAGAATTATTTTTTATTTTGGTAATTTTTGCCTTAACAGTTGTGCAGTTCGAAAATTTTGTGTAAGTTTGCAGCAAACTTTGCGAAGATACGAAAGCATACAAGGATTCGATGAAACAATACAAACTGAGATTTGCGCTGTTTGGCAATGTGTACCAGACGAAGAAGTCGGCCAGCATCCAGCAGGTGCTGGCGAACATTGCCCGGCATGGCGGTGAGCTGACGGTGGACAGGGAGTATTATGACTTCCTGAGGGAGGCACAGCTGATAGGCGGTACGGCGGTGAGGGTGTTCGACGGTGACGACTTCGAGGCCGACTTCGCCATCTCGATGGGCGGCGACGGTACGTTCCTGAAGACGGCGGCGCGCGTGGGACGGCGTAACATACCTATCCTGGGCATCAACATGGGACGGCTGGGATTCCTGGCCGACATACAGCCCGACGAGATTGAGGCTTGTCTGCAGGCCCTGCACGACGATGACTTTGCGGTGGAGAGCCGTGCCGTCATCCAGGTGGAGGCCGACGGCCAGCCCTTAGGCCACGAGAACTATGCGCTGAACGACGTGGCGGTGCTGAAGCGTGACACGGCCTCGATGATCAGCATTCGGGCCAGCATCAACGGCGAATACCTGACGACCTACCAGGCCGATGGTCTTGTGGTGTCCACACCAACGGGCTCGACGGCTTACTCGCTGTCGAACGGCGGTCCTATCATGGTGCCGGGGACGGGCGTGCTGCTGATGACAGCCGTGGCGCCCCACTCGCTGAACATACGGCCGATGGTGATTCACGACTCTGCCGTGGTGACGCTCGACGTGGAGAGCCGTTCGCACTCGTTCCTCGTGGCCATCGACGGCCGTTCGGAGGCCTGTGGCGAGGGCACCTGTATCACGCTGCGGCGTGCCCCCTATAATATTAAGGTGGTGAAGCGGAGCGGCAAGAAATATTTCTCGACGCTGCGCGAGAAGATGATGTGGGGGGCGGACAATAGAGCGCTTCGCTAAAGAATAAAGAATAGAGAGTACTACAAGGATTTGTGTGGGTAAAAGAACAAACAAAGATTAGAAGATTTATAAGATTATTCTGACACAAAGATAATCTTTTAAATCTTTTAAACTTTGATTATACCGCGAGAAATCTCGCAGAAACGAATAGAGAATAAAAAAAATAGGTGATAATGAGACGGCTGATTGACCGACTGCATAATCCGGAGAGCAAATACACGGTGAGCGAGATTCTGCGCTGGCTGTGGATAGTGCTGCGCGGCAACCGCCTGCAGGTGGTGTTCAATGCCACGTTGGGACTGGCCGGTGTGGGCTGCAGTCTGCTGATGGTGTGGGCCATGCAGCGGGCCATCGACACGGCGGCGGGCGTGCGCAGCGGGTCGCTCTATTGGGCCGTTGCGCTGATGGGCGGCATCATCATCTGCGAGTATGCGCTGAACATCTCGAAGGTGTGGATCAGGAACATCCTCGGCGTGAAGGCGCAGAACAGGATGCAGCAGCAGATGCTCGACCGGCTGCTGCGGGCAGAGTGGCGCGGCAAGGACCGCTACCACAGCGGCGACATCATCAACCGCCTGGAGCAGGATGTGCAGACGGTGGTGTCGTTTGTCACCGAGACGCTGCCTAACACCCTCTCGACGATAACCCTTTTCGTGGGCGCCTTCTTCTATCTGATGCAAATGGATGTGTGGCTGGCCTGCATCACCGTGGGCATCCTGCCGGTGTTCATCCTCGTCAGCCGCGTCTACGTGGCACAGATGCGGAAGTACACACGGCGGGTGAGGACGACAGACAGTCAGGTGCAGAGCCTGCTGACGGAGACGGTGCAGCACCGCATGCTCATCAAGACGCTGGAGGCCGGCGACCGCATGGTGGACCGGTTAGGCAGCACGCAGACAGAACTGCGGGAGCAGGTCAGGAAACGCACGAAGTTTTCGATAGCCTCGAACCTTTTTGTCAACGGCGGCTTCTCTATTGGCTATCTGGTGGCTTTCCTCTGGGGAGCCGTCCGCATGAGTACACACAGCATCACCTTTGGTCAGATGACGGCGTTCCTGCAGCTGGTGTTCCGCATCCAGGGACCGGCACGCGACCTGACACGGCTGGCACCGGCCTTCGTGGGGGTGTTTACCGCCGCCGAACGTCTGATGGAGCTGGAGGAGGCGCCGCAGGAGCAGCAGGGGCAGGGGGTGCTGATGCCGTCGCCCTGTGGCGTCCGGCTGGCAGATGTTGGCTATACCTACGACGATGGCGAAGCACCGGTGTTCAGTCAGTTGTCGTTCGACTTCCGTCCGGGAACATGTACGGCTGTCCTTGGCGAGACGGGCGCCGGCAAGACGACGCTGGTGCGCCTGATACTGGCACTTGTCAGACCGCAGCATGGCACCGTGGAGATTTATGCGGGCCACCGCTCCGAGCAGATCTCGCCGCTCCACCGCTGTAACTTCGTCTACGTGCCCCAGGGCAACACGCTGCTGAGCGGCACCATCCGCGACAACCTGCTGATGGGACGGCCCGAGGCCACCGACGACGACCTGTGGCAGACGTTGCATCTGGTGTGCGGCGATTTCGTTGCTGCTTTACCAGAGGGGCTTGATACCGTCTGCACCGAAGCCGGCGGCGGACTCTCTGAGGGACAGGCACAGCGCATAGCCATTGCCCGTGCCCTGCTGCGCAACCGCAGTATCATGCTCTTCGACGAGGCTACGTCGGCCCTTGACCCCGATACCGAGCGGCAGCTGTTGGAGAACATCCTTAAAGACAGGAAGAAAACCATCATCTTTATTACCCACCGCCCGGCAGTGGTTGACTATTGCGACCAGGTGCTCAGGGTAGAGTAAAAGTTTGCTCCGAGCAAACCTGGAGTTTGCCCGGAGCAAAGTCAGGGTTTGCCCGGAGCAAAGCAAGCGCTTGCTCGGGGCAACCTTTTTGAAGGGTGTTACTTCACCAGAATCTTCTTGGCCACACCGTTCTCAATAACGATATTCAGACCGCGCTTCAGACCCTGCCGGCGTGTGCCGTTCAGGCTATAGACGGCAGCAGCCTTTGCGGCAGCGGGCTTCACGGCTGCAATGCCTGCAGCGGTCTCCTCGTTATACTGCTGAGACTTCTCGCCGTTGTTCATCAGGTAGACATCATAAACCTGACCGCTCGACTTGGCAGCCGTGTGCAGGATGCGCACATACACCTCGTCGGTGCCCTCATAGCTGAGCTGTGTCTTCTTCCAGTTACGCTTGATGAGCGAGTAGGCCACATCGCCCAGCTTCGTCCAGTTCTCGCCGTCGGCCGACACCTCAACCTGCATGGTGGGTATTTCACCGTCGTTGCCGTTGCCGGCATAGACAATGACATCGAAGGGAGCCTGATACTTCACAGTAGTCTCCAGGCTGGCGTTGAACGGGCCGCCGGTAGGCTGCTTGCCGAAGGTGAGGGCATTCGGGGTAATGCCGATGCTGTCGTTGACGCCAATGGCATCTTCAGCGGTATCGGGATTGCGCATGCTGGTGTCACCGATGTTGTAGCCCACGCTGAGGTTTTCCCATACCATTACCTGGCCGATAGACTTGATGCGCCATCCTTCAGCCTCGTATGTCTCGGGAGCCAGCGTCTTGGTGTAGATGGTAGAGTCGGTCACGCCGTCGCTGGCCTTGATGGTCTCGGCAGAAGTCTCGTCCCAGTACTGACCGGCATTCTTGCCCCAGGTGAAGAAGTAGTTGGCATTGATGATGTTGCCGCCATCGTCGGTCTGCTGTCCCTTGCCCTTCCAGTTGTCGGCATTGGCATTGAAATGAGCCATAATGTCCCAGCGCAGGTTGGTCTTGTCGACACCGTCAACGCCTACGAACTGCTGTGCTTTGTCGGAGTTCAGGAAGTTCTCTGCTGTGGCAAAGGCTGTGATAGTGAGAGGGCTGGTGACGACAATAGGCTCAGAGTAAATCTTGCTCTCAGTCAACGTGGTGCTGCCTGTGTAGTTGTAGTAGATGGTGGTACCTTCAGCGGCAGTGATGGTGACGGTCGACTTGCCGGCCTCACGGGCAATGGCGATAGCGGGCGTAGCTAACTTACTGGCAATTGTTACATCCTTGGAACCTATCTGCGAATCGTTATAGCCATCGCCGGTGGCAAGAGCCTTGACGGTGGCCGGGGCGGTCAGCGTGAAGGGCTCGGCATAAAGCGTGCTGGCCGTTGTGGGGTCAGTACCGTCAATGGTATAATAGATGGCATTGGAGTTGGTAGCGGTGATGGTGACGATGGAGGCACCGTCTTCCTGCTTGAAGGTGATGGCAGGCGTGCCAACGGCGGTAATGTCGCGCTTGGTCTTGGCAGCAGCCAGCACGGTCTGCGGTATGAGCGTCTGGAAGACAGCACTCTCAGAACCGGCATTGGCCGTGGGGATGAAGTAGTAGGCGTTGCGGCCTGCATTGTGAGCATGGACAGCCACAGTCTCACCAGCCTTGGCCAGTACAGCGTCAGCCTTGAAATAGTCGCCCAGCTCTACGCCGGTGACAGCACCCTCGTAAGCCAGTTCATCGATACCCTCGAAGATGGCGTTGGCGGCGTCGGCGATGGTCAGCGAAGTGGCCTCGGTAGCCACAGCCTTGCCGTAGCCCATAGCCGCATAGATGTCGCTACTGAGGTTGACGACAGGGAAGTAGGCAATCAGCGCCTTTACCTTGTCAGCATCGGCAGCGGTGACAGAGGGAGCCACCACGGCAGCGTCGTACTCAGCCAGCGATTCGAGTGTGGCGGTGGCTACATCGACCTGCGTGAGCTCGATGCCGTCGCTGCCTGACATATAGATGTAGGCAAAGTCGGCGTCCAGGTCGGCACCGGCAGGTGTCAGGTATGCCACTTTCTTAGCCTCCTCAACGGCAGGAGAGTCGCCCTCGCCTACGGTGATGTAGTAGATGTGGCAGCCATTGGTGTTACGAATAGTAATGTCAAAAGTGCCGTCCTCGTTGGGTGTGTCAGTCAGTCCCTCAGCGGGAAGCAGCCATTCCTGGTCCAGATAAGTTTTGGGAGCAGTCACGGCATTGCCATCGGGGCCATTCAGCTTTGTGCCGCCGTTGCCGACACCGACATAGAGTTCCACGCCACGGGCTCCTGAGGTCTTGTGTGACTCAACGCCCATTTTGATGGTAGTTCCCGGAGCAACATGAGGAATGACAAAATAATTTTTCGTCTTGCTGCCCAGCCACAGGTAAGAAGCTCCCTGATAAGGGCCGAAAGCCGCATCTGAGGGATTAGCCACCTGATAGTTCACGGCAATGGCCAGTGAGCGTGCCGTCGTGTTGGTGTAGAGCAGGCCCTGCAGTTCGGGAATAACCTCACCATTAGCCATCAGCGTGGTGCCTTCCGTGGCATTGCCCTGCGCGGTCACCTCCCAGAAACAGTTGTCCTTCGACACCTCTGTGGGCTCTGTAGCGGTTGCCTTTTCAACATCCGACCAGGCGCCCGTGGTAGGGCCTTTAGCCGACTCAGCCTTCAAGTTTGCCACTGTCGTAGCGCTCCACTTGGTGAAGTCCCACGACTTACGATACGTTTCCTGAGCACCAGCCGTCATGGCAAGCACCAGCAACATGGTTAGCGTAAATAGTTTTTTCATACTCAGTTTGTTTTAGTTAAAAAATAAAGTTGATTATTATCGTTACAGTTCAGTTCACACATTTCCGTGCAAAGTTACGAAATAAAACAGGCAACCGTCAACGGTTGCCTGTTAAAAAATGTTTAAAGCATATTTCCTGGATTTATTTTACCAATACTTTCTTGGCTACACCGTTCTCAACGACGATGTTCAGACCGCGCTTTATAGTCTGCTGGCGTGTGCCGTTCAGGCTATAGACAGCAACAGCCTTGACGGTAGCGGGCTTCACGGTTGCAATGCCTGAAGCGGTCTCCTCATTGTACTGCTTCGACTGCTCGCCGTTGTTAAGCAAGTAGATGTCGTAAACCTGAGCCTTGGTGCTGCCACCGACTTGAGCAACACGGACGAAGACCTCGGCCGCATCCTCATAGCTGAGAAGTGTGCGCTTGAAGTAACGCTGTGTGCTAGCCAGCTTCACGTCGCCCAGCTTGGTCCAGTTCTCACCGTCGGTAGAGGTCTGAACCTCCATTGCGGCAGGAGAGCCGTTGTTGCCATTGCCGCAGTAGACGACCACGTCGAACGGACCGGCGTACTTTGCGGTAGACTCGATGCGGCCTGTGTAAGGCTCACCGCTAACCTTGGCGCCAAAGGTGATGACACCCTTCGTAATGGAATTGTAAAGTCCGGCAGGCTGCAGGTCGGAAGCCTCTTCTGCAAAGCGGCCTGTTGCTCCGTTGCCCACGCCGGCCTCGGGAGCCAGCTGAAGCTCACCTGTCAGCACCTGTCCCTGAGACTTCAGCACCCAGCCGTTTTCGTTAAGCGGGTTGATGACCTTCAGAGCAGCAGCATCGGGCTTGTAGTGGTAGACGATAGAGTCGTTACCCTGGCTGTCTTTGACATTTTCCTGAGATTCCACTTCAGTAGAGTAGTAGTTCCATGCTGACTTGCCCCAGAAATAGTAGGCACTGGCCTTTCCCTCTGCCCCACTTTCAGTATCGTTGATGAACCAGTCAGTCTCATTTGCATCGAAGTGAGCCAGGACGTCGAGACGAACGGTGTTGGCATTAACGCCGTCGATACCAACGTACTGCGAAGCCAGGTCGGAGGGCAGGAAGTCGCCACCCTCTACCAATGCAGTGATGGTAGCAGGCTCGGTAAGCACGATAGGCTCAGTGTAAATCTGTGACAGGGCAGCGGTCTTGGCACCGTTGAAGTTGTAGAAGATGCTGACACCGGCTTCGTCGGTAGACAGCGTAACGGTGGTCTTGCCAGCCTCGCGTGTCAGGGTGATGGCGGGCTTGGCAGCCTGCACCTTGATGACAATTTCCTTCTCGGCCACCTTACTGTCGGTATAGCCATCGCCAACGGCAAATGCCTTCACGGTGGTGGCAGCCGTCAGTTTCAGTGCCTCGGTGTAGAGGGCGCTGGCGGTGGTAGGCTCAGAGCCGTCGGTGGTATAGTAGATAGCTTTCGAGTTAGCGGCGGTGATGGTAACGGTGGTGAAACCGTTCTCCTGCTTGGCTGTGATAACGGGCGTGCCCACGGCAGCCACATCTTTCTTGGTGTCGACCACAGTCTGCAGGGCCTGCGGAATGAGCATGGCAATGTTGTCCTGATTGGCCACGGCCATGTCTTCAAGTGTCAGAGGCAGCAGCATGTAAGCGTTGCGCTTAGCATTATGGATGTGCATGGCAACCTGGTCGCCAGCCATGGCCAGCGTGTCGTCCTTAGCGAAGTAGTCGCCAAGGGTGACACCGGTGATGCCACCTTCGGTCAGCAGTTCGATGCCCTCGGCAGTGTCGAGACCTTCAAAGACGGCGTTGTCGGCATCCTTCACGGTCAGTGCTGTTGCGTCAGTCTTCGTGGCGGCACCATATCCCAGAGCCTCGTAGAGGTTAGGATTGAAGTTCAGCACCGGCACGTAGGCAATAGCCTGCTTGATGGTGCTCAGATAAGCATTGTCGGCGGCGATGGTGGGGCTGATGACCACACCCTGGAACTTGCGCAGCGAGTCGGCATCGGCCGTAGTGGTGGCAGCATCGATCTCTGTCAGGGCGAAGGCCTCAGAGCCGCTGAGGTACACGTAGCCATAATCGCTATCCTTGTCACCACTGTAAATATAAGCCACTGACTGTGCCTCCTTAACGGCAGGAGCATCGCCCTGGTCAATCATGAAGTAGGTAAAGTCGATACCACCATCCGGGGTCAGCTGGAACTGAACATCTACGCTATCAGGGCTATCGGTTTCAACCTTCCATACAAACGTATAGGTGCCTTCGGAGCCTTCCACCTGATTGCCCAAGAAGATGCAGGCACCATTATACTGTGGCGAGCTCTCGTCAGCCTGGAACTTGATATAGTCTTTAGTAGGTGCGATACCACGATTTGTAGCCGAACTGTTAGCAGAACGTCCCTGGATGGTAATTTTCTGTCCGTTAGCCAGTTTGGGGAACGTGATTTTTGTGCTCTTGCGGGTCAGGCGAAGTTTGGTGGTGGCCAGATGGACAGAGTTGCTCTTGTTGCTGCCAATATCAATCTTCA
>Ga0247610_10005680_pt1 | contig 13100 bp, 16 predicted proteins | sample 174DNAGHGhighgp2_FD_193483 | JGI IMG/M metagenome (GOLD analysis project Ga0247610, IMG submission 193483) | Sheep rumen microbial communities from Palmerston North, Manawatu-Wanganui, New Zealand - 1742 DNA GHGhigh gp2 | ecosystem: Host-associated > Mammals > Digestive system > Stomach > Rumen...
TATTTATACGATTGCCGATGAGCTATCCACGCTCGGTGTAAAAGAATATTATATTCAAAAATACCGCCCGATTCCGAGTGATACCACAACCTCCGAAAGCGATTGCGAAAAGTTCTTTAAGGATGAAAAATTACTTACTTACCTACGCTCTAAATTTACGACTTTTGATGCGAGAAAATGATATATGCCGAGCTTAGCCGAAATATTTGCGATTTTTTTTAAGATAGGCCTGCTGACTTTTGGCGGCGGTGGTGTGATGATTGCGTGGATTCAAGAAGAATTGGTACATAAAAAGAAATGGCTGAGTGACACCGATTTTCTTGATCTTTACGCGATTGCTCAATGTACCCCGGGGATTATTGCCATCAATGTCGCCACTATGGTCGGCTATGCCGTACACAAAAAATCCGGAGCCGCAACCGCCACCATTGCGGTCATCTTGCCGTCAATTATCATTATCTCACTGCTGGCTTCGGTATTGCCGAATATTACGGAAAATGAAGTCATCAGACACGCTTTCAATGGAATAAGAGCCGCAGTTGTTGCCATTATTACCAATGTTGCCGTCAATATGTTGCTTAACAATGTAAAAGATATAGCCGGCAAAACAATATTTGCCTTGAGTTTTTTGCTGTTGTTGCTGTTTGCTCTGTCTCCGGTTGTTATGGTTATTTTCGGCTGTATTGCCGGTTTGTCTTCGCAAAAATTGTTTTCTCATAAAAAGGATAAAACATGATATATTGGCGGTTATTTTATGAATTTTTCACTATCGGCTTGGTGGCTGTCGGCGGCGGTTTGGTAACCATACCGTTCTTGGCCGAATTGAGCGATAAATACGGCTGGTATTCTTTGGATGAACTGACTGATATGATTGCTGTTTCGGAAATAACTCCGGGTACTATCGGTATAAATATGGCAACTTTTGCCGGCTTTAAAACCGGCGGTTCTTTGGGTGGAATAATTGCCACCTTAGGTTTAGCCTTACCGGCATTTTTGATTTTGCTTTTTTTCAGCAAATTTATCTTTAAATACAAAGAAAATCCGCTGTTTCAAAGTGTTTTATTCGGCATACGACCGGCAGCAATTGCTCTGATTTTGTATGCAGGCTGGGTAATTGCCAAACTGTCGCTGACCGAATGGAAAACACAACTTTTATCGCTTATTCTTTTGGTTTTAAGCTTTATAATAAAAAAATCGCCGTTGGTTTATATTGTTATCGGTGCAACAGCCGGCATAATCTTTGATTTATAAACGAAGCCCAAACACCGAAAAAGATAAAAAACGACCTGTTCCGGTCGCTTTTTTTATAATTGCAAATATCATTATACAGTTATTCTCTTTTTAGTTGACATACTAAAAATTATTCGTTAAATAATTGCAAAAAAAGAAAGACAAACCGATGCTTCACTATCTTCGCAATTTTGCAAAAATCATCAATCAAGGTATAAAATTTCGCATAAGCAATCGTTCCTTTATCATTATTAAAGGAATGAATCTCTATTATATATACAAACGTTACGAAAAAACGGTCATTTACGTCGACAATATCCGATGCTAGCTTTGCGGCTTATTGGAATCCGGCAATATCGAGAATATCAGCGCCAACAAAATAACCAAAACACTCATCAGCAACGGAATACGATTACCGTATTGCCCGAACAATGTCAAATGTGCTTCCTCCGGCTTAACCAAAGCATCAACCATACCGCGCACACCTAGCGGAATCTGCGCCACAATACGACCGTACGGATTAATCACCGCACTTATGCCGCTGTTAGCACTACGCACCACCGAAATACCTTCCTCAACCGCACGCATTTGCGCCGCTGCCAAGTGTTGATACGGTCCCGAACTGATACCATACCAGCCGTCATTGGTCAGCACCACTGCCCACTTAGGTCGGTCGGCACCTTTTTTTACCACCTCATCAGAAAAAATCACTTCATAACAAATCAGCGGAGCAAATTCCGGATAATCGCCCACTTTAAGCGTTTTGAACTTCTCGCCGCGTCCGAATTCTGCCACCGTATTGGCAATCGGCCGCACCCACTCCGGCAGATATTTTCTGAACGGAATATATTCACCGAACGGCACTAAATGATTCTTGTCATACCACCCGACCAATGTGCCTTTTTTATTGATTACCCCGAAAGAATTGTATGGTGTATAATAATACCCGTCATCAACTCTGCGCAAAAAACCGGTTATCAAATGCCCGTATGTCGGCACTGCTGCCGTAAGCTTGCGATTATGTATTTCGTCATAAAGTAAATCGTACGGATATGCGGTTTCTCCCCAAATCGTAAAATCAACATAGCCGATATCTTTTTCTCGGCTCAAATCAATATACGTTTGCAGATTTTTTTCCAGCGCCGCGCGGTCCCATTTTAAAGTCTGCGGAATACTCGGCTGTACCAGACGCACCATAATCGAATGTCCGTCCGGCACTTCGGGTTTGGTATCCAAAACATATTCTCCGAATTGCCAAACTCCCAATCCCGCCAACAAAGACAAACATGCCGCTGCGGCACGATATTTGCTCGGTTGCACCAACCACACGGCCGGCCATGCCGCCACCAGCACCGTCAACAAAGAAGTGCCGTAAGTGCCGAACACTGCCAAAATCTGCAACATCGCCGGATTAAAAGTCAACACCGAACTGACCGGATTCCACGGAAATCCCGTCAGCAAAAAGCTGCGCAACCATTCGGCAGATAAACACCATACGGCGGCAAACAGCAATATTTTGGAAAAGATATTGCGGCCGTATTTGGTCACCGCAACCGGCAAAATCGTAAATAAACCGAAAAACGCACCGTTTAAGAGCAACACCAACGGATACAACCAACCGGTTTGCGCCACATCAATCAGCAATGCGTTGCCAATCCAATAAAATCCGGCGGCAAAATAACCGAAGCCGAACCAATAACCCAACCCGACAAGTTTGCGAGTGCGATTGGTGCCGAATGCCAAAAACATCAGGCCGGAAAAGGCTAAAAACAAAGCCCAAAGCTGGTGGTACGGAGGTAATGCCAAAGTCAAAATCGCACCCAACACAAAGGCTGCTGTTTTCGGGTATTTTATCACTATTTTAACCGCTTTTTCGCCTCGCGACAAATCGTCTTTGTTTGTCGCCGTCCGCAAATCATCCGCAACCGCCGGTTCCTTCTTCTGTGCGGTTTTTTGCGCTTTTTTATTATGCACCGTTGTTGTTTTCGCTTTAGTTGTTTTTTTCTTGACCGGAGTTTTTTGTTCCGTTGTTTTATGCTTTTTTTCTGCCATCATTCCCCCTCATACGGATTGGCAATATCCAAAGTTTGCAAAATTTCTTTTTCCAAATTTTCCATATACGCGGCTTCATCCGGCGTTTGGTGGTCATATCCGGAAAGATGCAGAAAACCGTGTGTCAGCAAATGGCAAAAATGTGCATACAACGTGACTTCCTGCTCATCAGCCTCGCGCACCATAGTTTCATACGCTAAAATAATATCTCCGAGTTCAATTTCGTCATACGGCTCGTTATCGGCATCAAAATCGGCAAAATCCAAATTAGCAAAAGAAAGTACATTGGTCGGCTTATCCATACCGCGAAATTCTTTATTGAGGTGATGCACCGTTTCGTCATCACTCAAACATACATTGATTTTCAGCGGCTTGGAGCTATGCAAAAAATCCGGATTTTCGCGTTCTTGCAAATAGCCGAAAGCGGCGGATTTTACTTTTTCCGCCACCTGTTCGATATTTGCAATCGTCGCCGACCACCGCTCGTCGTCAACGACTGTTTCCAAAACAATCTCAGATGATGTTTTCATATTGTGCCGCTTCTTTGGTGCGTTTACTCTTTTCTTCGTAGGCCTTAACAATTTTAGCAACCAAGCCGTGACGTACCACATCTTCAGAACCGAACGTCACCGAAGAAATGTTATCAACGTGTTTTAAGGTGCTCAATGCATCGCGCAAGCCGGAAATCACCCCGCTCGGCAAATCCACCTGACTCAAGTCGCCGTTTACCACCATGCGTGAGTTTTCGCCCAAACGGGTTAAAAACATTTTCATTTGCATTGGTGTAGTGTTCTGCGCCTCATCCAAAATAATGAAAGAATTGGCAAGCGTACGACCGCGCATAAAGGCAAGAGGTGCGATTTCTATTTCGCCCAACGCCAACTTTTTATCCACCTGCTCCGCCGGCAACATTTCATAAAGCGCGTCATATAACGGACGCAAATACGGGTCGACTTTTTCTTTTAAATCCCCCGGTAAAAAGCCCAAATTTTCTCCGGCTTCCACTGCCGGACGCGATAAGATGATTTTATCTATCGTGCCTTCAAGCATCATTGAAACCGCCAGCGCCACCGCCAGATACGTCTTACCGGTACCCGCCGGTCCCAAGCCGAACACCAGTTCGTTTTTCATCATCTCCTGAATATATTTGGCTTGATTGGCCGAACGCGGATAAATATAGCGTTTTTTGGTTTTGAGCACAATGTCGGTCAGATTCTGTTTATCGTCTTCGGTGTGTACATCGCCGCTCATTCTGACGGCCGCTTTTACTTCCTGCTCGCCCACATCAACCCCGCGGCTGACCTTGTTATATAAGATTTCAATCGCCGTTTTGGCATTTTCCACATCGCTTGCGCTGCCTTTAACCGTAATCTGATTACCGAAACTCAAAATCTCCACATTGAGCATTTTTTCAATCAGCCGCAAATTACTGTCTGCCTCGCCGACAAGTTGTTGCACCAGTTGATTGTTAAACAATTCAAAACAAATTTCCGCCATATTAAATCTCCTTTCCGGTCAGCGAATTGGTAGTCGCTTCCACTATTTTTGCTTCCACAATTTTGTTTATGTTAGCACCATCCGTTTCAATATGCAAGTTTTGCATATACGGAGTGCGCCCGATAAGCTGTCCTTTATGCCGCCCTTTTTGTTCCAACAGCACCGGCATAACCTTACCGACACAGCTCTGATTAAACTTGGTTTGATAGTCAAACAAAAGATTTTGCAAAATATCCAAACGCTCTTTTTTGATTTTTTCTTCCACCTGATTTTCCATAACCGCTGCCGGAGTTCCCGCTCTGCGGCTGTATTTAAACGAAAACGCCTGAATATACTTCACTTCGTTTACCACGTCGAGTGTTCTCTGAAAATCATCATCGGTCTCCCCCGGAAAGCCCACAATAAAATCCGACGACATGCCGATATGCGGATTGGCTTTTTTGAGTTTTTCCACGATTCGCAGATAATCACCCGAAGTGTGTCGCCGATTCATCGCTTTCAAAATCCTGTCTGAACCTGATTGTATCGGCAAATGCAAATACGGCATCAACACCTCAATATCTTTATGACAGGCAATCAAATCATCGCTCATATCTGCCGGATATGAGGTGGTATAGCGAATACGCTTAATCCCGTCAAGTTCTGCCACCCGATGCAGCAAATAAGCCAAATCGCGCTCTTTGCCGTTGGCATCTTCGCCGTGATAAGAGTTCACGTTCTGTCCCAAAAGATTGATTTCCAGCGTACCGGTCGCCAAAAGCCGCTTAGCCTCCTTAATCACTTCTTCTACCGGCCGCGAATATTCCACTCCGCGCGTATACGGCACCACGCAATAAGTGCAAAAGTTGTTGCATCCTTCCTGAATTGCCAAAAAAGAACAAGCGCCTTGTGCTTTGTTTTCCGGCAGAAAATCAAACTTACTCTCGGCCGGAAAATCCGTATTAACCACGCTTTCGTGCTCTTTATCCGTCTTAATTTTACGCAACACTTCCGGTATTTTATGATACATCAGCGGCCCCAGAGCAAAATTTACATACGGTGCACGCTTGATAATCTGCTCGTCCTCTGCCTGCACCACGCAACCGAGAACGCCGATAATCGTATGTTTGCCGACTTCAAGCCGTTCATCGGCAATCAGTTTTGCCCGTCCCAAATCGGAGAACAGTTTTTCCGCCGCTTTTTCTCTGATATGGCAAGTATTAAACAACACAATATCGGCCTCAGCCTGTTTGGTAGTTTCCTCATAGCCTTCATTTTTCAACATATCGGCAATGCGCGATGAATCATACACGTTCATCTGGCAGCCGAAAGTTTTAATAAAATATTTTTCAGACACTTCATATTCCCTTATATTTTCGTTATATTCATCATTAAGCCATTATTCGCAAAATTTCAAATCTTTTTTGCGGGTTGCACCGATAATTACGCAAAATAATGCACCGAAACAAAAATTTATGATTTTTTAATTTATCTTATATAAAATACCTACTATATTAGTGTCTGAAGGAGAGGTACCCGTATGTCAAACATTACCAATATTCTGCCGTCTTATCTGAATACGGCCACAGCAGAGGAAAAAACGGTATTTTTTCAAGTTTTGTTGCATCTGGCTGATTCCGACGGTTTTACTGATAAAAATGAGATAACTTTCATTAAAGAAGCGGCTAAGGCTCAAGGAATTGAAGATTTGGATACCTTAAAAGGTTTTGAGGATGAAGAAAAAGTCTTGAAAAATGTGAAAATCATCAAAGACCGCCATCTGGCCATGGAACTCATTCGCGAAATGTGTATGCTCTCCCACGTTGACAATATCCTTTCTGACGAAGAAACGCTGTTTATCGGCAAAGTGGGAATTGCTCTCGGTATTGAAATGGAAAAAATCGAGCAAATCAGCAACTGGGTAATCGACCATATTTTCTGGTTGGAACAGGCTAAGGTTATTTTTGAGGAAAGATAATTTATGGGGCGTTACGAAAATTGCACACACTTTGATGCTTTGTATGACGCAACGGAAAACTGTTTTCCGGCGGTCAGCCGTCAAAATGCCTGCACCATTTTGCGTGAAGTAATTCTGGCTCCGGATGATTATACGGTTGAGTTCGGTAACAAAACTTACGACAAGCCGGAGATTATGAACAAACTTGCCAAAGAGTTGGCCTTAAGTTGTGTTTATGAATCACCCGAACAAACGCATTACGATATACTGGAAAATGCCGCCAACATCATCAAACACATGAACGACGGCTACATCACGCGTGAAGATTACGAAGAAAGGTCCGAATTTTTGGAAATGGTCGAGCGCTACGAATTTACGTTGTTTACGGCCTTCTGTTTGTTGCGTGCTTTGGATACCGATGACGCTTCCCGTCTTGAGGAATTACGGCTCAACATTACCCGCTTGCGCGAGATTCACGATTTGATTTCAAATTATACCCGTGATGAAACGGATACCGAAGTCGGCCGCGAAGATTATGAACGCGCCAAACCGATTTATAAAATGCTTAAATCGCTCCAAAGTTTGGGCTACGATTATAATTTCAGCCCGAAAGAGCGTGCCAGTTTGGATATTGATCACGAAGACGATACTGATTTAACCGATTCGTTCAATGCCGTAAATTGGCTCAAAAGAATTATGTTATTGGAATTGCGGCTCGAAATCGGTACACCGGTGGAAGTCAGAGAACCGGCCGCGGCTCCGCAAAATGAAGCGCCGCATGAATCGTCTGCACAGGCAAATGACGATATCAGCGAGCGTATTGCCCTGTTGCGCGGAACATTCAATAAAAGAAGATTTGACAAGAACAGATTTCTTGTGTTAGAAAAAGCTAAAGCATCGTCATCCGGTGGTGACAATAACGATTAAGGAGTTCAAAAATGGGAATTATCGCATTATTTTTATTACCGCTGTTAAATATTCTCAGCATTGCGATTGATATTTATTTCAAGGTTGTGGCCGTGGACATTATCCTTTATTGGATGTTTCACTATAAACTGATGTCCGTACACAATAAATATGCGGAAAAATTTATGGAGATATTAAAGAACCTGACCGAACCGGTATATAAAATGATTCGCCAGAAAGTTCCGCCGGTTTCCGGATATGACGTTGCACCATATATTTTGCTGTTGGTTATCATTTTCGTATATCAGTTTGTATCTAATCTGACCGAATGGGTTAAACAAGGATTGATGTGATACAGCCTTTTTTTGAATCAGGTAAAGACGGATTTTTCGTCCGCATCAAATTAACCCCGAATGCTTCGTTTTGCGGTTTCGGTGAGCTTTTTGTTTATGCCGACGACACGGTTTATCTAAAGGCCGGAGTTACCACCGCTCCCGAAAAGGGCAAAGCCAATAAAGAGCTGATTAAAATGCTGGCCAAAGAACTGGAAATTTCAAAACAAAGCATCGAACTTGTATCAGGCGCCACCACTCACTATAAAAAGTTTTATGTTGCCCTGCCGCTCACTCCGCAGTTGCAAAATAAGCTGAATAATTTAGTCAAAGGAGATTAAAATGACTGCGCAAATAATTGACGGACGTTTGATTGCCGCCCAAATTCGCGACAATCTCAAACAACAGATTTCTGCTTTGCCGCAAGCTCCGAAATTGGCCATAATTCTGGCGGGCAACGATTATTCCAGCCTGATTTATGTGCGCAACAAACAAAAAGCTGCCGCGCAAATCGGTATGGAAACACAGCTTTTTCATCTTGATGAAACAACTTCAGAAGACGATTTATTGCAACTGATTGACCGCTGTAATGCCGATTCGCAAACAAACGGAATCATCGTGCAATTACCATTGCCGGAGCATTTGCATACCCATCGCATTATAAATCGTATTCTGCCGCAAAAAGATGTTGACGGCTTTCACCCTTACAATACCGGTATGCTGCAAAACAACGAAAAGCCGTATTTTATTGCGGCAACTCCGCTCGGGATTATGACTTTGGTTAAGTCCGTATGTCCGGATTTAAGCGGTAAAAATGTGGTTATTATCGGCGCTTCGCTGATTGTCGGTCGCCCTCTCGCCACCTTGATGCTCAATCAGGAATGTACGGTCACGATTACGCACATTCACACGCAAAACATAAAGGAACTGACCCGCAAGGCCGATATTTTGGTGGCCGCCTGCGGTGTAGCCAAACTGGTTAAACGTGATTGGTTGAAATCGGGAGCTGTCTTGATTGATGTCGGCATTAACCGCCAAAACGATAAAATTTGCGGCGATATAGATTTTGACGACGTTCTCTCCACCGCTTCTGCCATTACTCCGGTGCCGGGCGGAGTAGGACCGATGACTATTGCCATGCTCTTAAAAAACACCGTTGACGCTTATTATTTACAAAACAAACCTCTTTAATCCGCCGATTTTGCCATTATATTTAAAGCCTCGTTCATTGATGGAGGTAAATATATGCAGCAAACAAATTCCGCCGATATTTTTTATTATGATGCCAGACGCGGCGTGCAATCGGCATTCAATGATATTTTTGAAAACAAGGCCCTGAAAACATTTACTTCCGATAATATTTACCGCTTCTTACGCTATGCCGAAGAATTAGCGCCCGAGGTAATGATTTTAAACTTAAGCAACGACGATAGGCAAATCTCCGCCATCATACAAACCTTGGAAAACAAGCTTAAAACCGACGACTTTCCGATTGTGGTGTTATATTCTCACAACGAACCGTTTGAAGTCAGCCCGCGGGTGGCACACTATTTGAATATGCCGCTCGATTATTATCGGCTCACCGACATTGTCGAAAGTTACAGCTTTGGGAGCAAAAAACACCAAATATTGCTGCTTGACCGCTTTTTACCGCAATCGGATAAACTGCACGAATGGTTGGCGGCCCGTAACATTTCTTATTTTGAGGTACACAACATTGACGCCGCCGCCAGATATTTGCAAAAGAATCAGCCTCACGCGGTGTGGGTTGAATATGCGCCGGAATTTATCTCCGCCCGCCATACTTTACCTCATCAACGCATTTTTTATGTGGATAGACATCAGGATACAGCTGAAATTCAAAAGTTTTTGCCTTAGTATTGCTTCATATTTACAATATTTGAGGAAAAAATATGTCTTTCAACGGCCTTGTTCGTCGCATTTATGACGAAGTTATTCATTTATCTGCCAAACAACACGCTCTGTTTTGGCTGGCGGTAATTTCATTCGTGGAAAGTTCGTTTTTTCCGATTCCGCCGGATATTATGCTGATTCCGATGATTCTGGCCACTCCGAAACAGGCGTGGAAAATCGCCGGCGTATGCACGGTTGCCAGCGTCATCGGGGCTTATCTCGGATATATCATCGGCTTTTATTTCTTTCAGCTTATCGCCGAACCGTTACTGAATTTTTATGGATATTTGGATAAATTCAATGAATTTAAAAATCTCTATAACGAATACGGCGCGTGGATTGTGTTCGGTGCCGGTATTACTCCGTTCCCCTACAAAATCATTACTATTGCCAGCGGCGTTGTCCACTTGAATCTGGCGGTGTTTACCGTTGCCTCGGTTATTGCCCGCGGCTTGCGATTTTTCCTGATAGCGTGGTTATTGTATGCTTACGGCGAAAAAATGCGCACGTTTATTGAAAAAAATCTGGGTTGGTTGTCGATATTGTTTTTAGTTTTGCTGATCGGCGGCTTTGCTTTGCTCAAGCTTTTCTGAAATTTCTTTTTTCAGCTTCAGCATATAGTCCACCACATCTTGGTCATCCCAATCAATCGAGCCGGTAATCTGCCCCACTTCTTCGCCGTTTTTATTAACCAATATTGCCGTCGGCGTTACCGCAATCGCCATACCGCCGCGAAAGTTCGATTTGCGATCATTATAGCTGACCATATTGTCGGCACCGAGCCGTTTTAAAAACGCGCGTTTTTCCGCCGCTGATTTCCACTCGTTGTCCGGCGATATCAAAATAACTTCTATGCCTTTGCCCATTGTTTTACGCACAAATCGCCCCAGATGTACCAAATCTTTCAAACACGGACCGCAACTTTTTGACCACACCACCGCCATCAGCAAATCGGATTTAAACTCCGTCAGCTTATAAGCATTCCCGTTATCGTCATAAATACTCAGCGCCGGAATATAACGCGGCTTGGGAAACATATTTATCTTTGCCTCCGCCGTGCCGATATACCCCGCCAACATCCATAAAACCGCCAATATTTTCAAAATCTTATTCATTAATTAACAACTTTCTGCGAAAAATATAAATTATCTTTAACTTTTAACCTATAATATGCTAAATATAGTTAAAGATTCAAAAATAAAAGGTTAATAAATGCAAAATCCGTATAAAATTTTTATGCTGTTGTTGATGGCAGCGTTTATAATGACAAGCTTAACCGCCTGCGGACGCTATTCTAAGCCGCAACCTGTGGCAGGAAGCGACTTTCCGCACAGTTACCCGCGCAATGAGGAGTAGATAAATGGCTGATAATAATACCATTGAACGCATCCCGTATGTTGAATTTGCCGACAATGCCAACGAACGCACTCCGTGTGTGTTGGTACTTGATTGCTCCGGCTCCATGCGCGGAGAGCCGATAAAGCAGCTCAACGCCGGTTTGGTGGCGCTTGAAAATGAGCTTAAAGACGATATTGATGCCAGTTCCCGTGTGCAGTTATTGATTATCAAAGCTTTCGGCAAAGACGAAGTAAAAATCGAATCCGATTGGACCGACGCCATGAATTTTTCGGCACCGGTAATGGAAGCGGGCGGACTTACTCCGCTTGGCAAAGCTATGGAAACCGCCTTGCAAAAAATTGAGGAACAAAAGTGCCTTTATGACAGTTGCGGCGTAACTTCAAAACGCCCGTGGATATTCCTCATCAGCGACGGCGAACCAACCGATTACGGATGGGAAGATTCGGCAGAAATATGCCGCTATGCGCAAAAAAACAAAAAGGTGGTAATTCATGCCATCGGCACTCAGGGCGCCAATTTGGATAAACTGGCCAAGTTTTCGATATTGCCGCCGAAACGCTTGACCGGCCTGAAGTTTACGGAATTTTTCCTCTGGCTCAGCCGTAGTGTTTCGTGCATTTCCAAGGCTGCACCTAATGCCAATAACTATCTTGATGACATAACGGAATGGAATGAAAAGTAAAAAATATGCCGACAAACAACAGTAACATACGGCTTTTATCCGTCTCGGTACGCGGCTCGTTGCATAAAGCCAACGGCTTGCCTTGCCAAGATTACAGCTGTTATCGTCGGCATAAAAACAAAGCAGTCGGAATTGTTTCTGACGGTGCCGGTTCGGCCAAATATGCCCAAACCGGAGCCAAAATCATTTGCGAAACTTTGTGTGATTTGCTGATAAGAGCCAATCTGAAAAACATTCGCCAAACCGTGATTGAGGCCATCAACGTGGCTCGGCAAAAGCTGATTCTGCACCGCCTCAACAAAAGTAAAAGTGCCGATGATTTAATAAATTTTTCGGCCACATTGGTCGGCTTTTTCTATCATAACGGCCGCGGCATATTTTTCCATATCGGTGACGGCGCCGGTATAGCATTCGGCACCGGCTCTTATGATAATATGATTATTTCCGAGCCGGAAAACGGCGCTTTTTCGTGCGAAACCTATTTCTACACCATGGATGATTGGCAAGATTGCCTACGCTTTATTCCGTTTGAAAACGTTGACCGCTTGTTACTCATGACCGACGGCGTGACCGGATTCGTGTTCTCCGATGATTTCTATAAAATCCATCGCAAATTCTTGATTCCGATTGTCGAGTATTTGGAAAAAGAAAATCGCCGCACTTACGCCGTTAAGGCTTTGCGCAATACACTTGACGATGTGCGCGCACGCCGCCTCAATGCCGATGACAAAACCATTTTATGGGCCAAACTGCAATGACAGAAGCTAATATGACATATTTGGCTTTATATCCCGACGGCCACAATGAAAAAATTATGTTAGGCGAACTGCTGAATAAGGGCGGTGCCGCCGGCAAAATTTATCGTGATGCCTCTCATCCGCACAGCGTTGCCAAGATTTTCCACGAAAAAGAACGCAGCGATACCAATCGGCAAAAGCTTGAAGCTATGTTGTTGAACCGGCCGAATATTCCGGCCCTTATGGAAGACGGCAAGCAATACATTCAAATAACTTGGCCGACTGCTTTGCTGGAAGATGAACAGGGTTTTTGCGTCGGCTATCTGATGCCGGAAATCGACACTAACGAAGCCGTTTCGCTCGACCACCTCATTCAAAAAGCGGTGCGCCAACGTTTAGGGCTGACCGAGCGTTACAGAGCCCGCGTTTTTGCCGCTTTCAATATTGCCACCATT
>Ga0247610_10005681_pt1 | contig 13099 bp, 27 predicted proteins | sample 174DNAGHGhighgp2_FD_193483 | JGI IMG/M metagenome (GOLD analysis project Ga0247610, IMG submission 193483) | Sheep rumen microbial communities from Palmerston North, Manawatu-Wanganui, New Zealand - 1742 DNA GHGhigh gp2 | ecosystem: Host-associated > Mammals > Digestive system > Stomach > Rumen...
CCGTTTGGATGGAATACCATTTCGTAAACCTGGTCCTGATGTTTGCCTACTTCAATCCCCTGCTGAACCATATTGGCAGATTCACTAGCAACTGTGGCTCCCTTGTACTTGTAGATTTCCACATAGTAGTAATATCCGAGAATGTTCAAGTACTTTTCAAACTCAGGATACTTGTCAATCTCTGCCCAAATGTCATTTAGTCTTACTTTGTTCTCAACGCAATACTGAGTCTTTTCAAAGTTAATTGCGTCCTTGTCATAGTCCATAAGTTCTCGGAAAATGAAATTGTTACAACCCAAATCCAAATAGGTATCAAGGTATTCCTTCATTTTCGGAACGGAATTGACACATTCCTTTAAGAGCAAGCAAGACAATCTGTGCTTCATTGGAGATTCATTCGTAATTCGGAAAATTTCCTTCATCATTTCGTTAGAACAGAAACCTTCCTCGTTGTTGAAACGCATAATTTGTTTGGACTGTTCGTTGTTAATAGCAGGACGGGAAACATTCAAATGATTCCACCCGTTGTCAATCAGATGGTCTATAATCATCTTGTTTCCTACCTTATTGAACAGTTGCGAACCGTTTGTGGTAATTGTTCGCTTTCTAAAATCCAAATCCTTCACCATTTCAAGAACTGGAATTAAGTTCTTGCTGAGTGTTGGTTCACCACCGGTAATAGAAATGCTCGGATTCAATGGACGGATAAATTCAAGAACTTCGCGGCAACGCTTGAGCCATTCTTTATCGTCAAGCTTGTCCTTCTTGTACATCAGACCCTTATTCGCATATCGCAACTGAGCAACACAGAACTTACAGTCCGCATTACAATAGTCAGTCATAAAGATACTGAAATTGAAGTTCTTGTAAACATTGTAATTACCCGCCTCAAAGGTGAAAGGCGTACTTTCGTAATTGCCAATGTCATAGTTCTTTTGGCGGTCCAATCTCAACTGTGGATTCCACCCGATTTCTCTGTCAGCACCGACTTTAATTGCCATATAGTACCTCTCCGTTAAATCCTGTTCTAAGTTTTCCTTGATTATAAGATAAAGTTCCAATCACAGTTTTGTCAATCACATTAGTTTGGTAACATTTTACAATGTATTCCTGATTTGTTACTGGAGACTTGTAAATGTAAACTATAATGTCATAAAACATACCATGAATTGCTTTATCAAAAACAAAATTCTTGTCATTCCTAATTTGTTCCTGGAAAGGAGCAATAGAAATGAAATCCTTTGCGATGACTTCTCTAAACAAACAACTATCTATGTTGTTCTTGTACTGGAAATCAACAAAATTCAAAATCTTTTCTAAACTGTCAATATGATTTTCAATAATGTTCGTGGAAGTTCTCAACTGAACACCATTGACCTTGGCATAAAACGCAATTCTAGCAAGTTCTTCATTCGTTATGTTCTTACCTTTCAAAACATTCGCATTTTCTGTATCAGTTATATCCATTCTACTGATGGAAATGTTATGAACATAATCATTGTCAATCAAATGCTGAAGAACAGGCTTGTTTTCATACAAATTCATCAATCCAATACCAGTTGTAGAAACAGTGCGTTCTTTAACACCAAACTTACGCAACATTCTAATCGTTTCTACCATTCGGGCAGGATTTAATGTTGGTTCACCACCAGTAATCGTGGCTTCCAAATGAACTGCTTTCATTCCTTCCAAAATTACTTCTAAATTCTTGAAATACAGTTCATTGTCAATGTCAGTCCTGTCATTTCGTTTGTTAATACAGAACTCACAATCATTTTGGCACTTATTTTGAATGAACACATTTAAATTACACGGGTTGTAAAACTTCCCATTGAAACCAAACACATTTGCTTCGTAAGCAGACGCATTTTCTACATCGTGCTGCTCAGTAACAAAATCATTGTATGGTGCGAACTTAATTGTGTTCATTACTTAATGCCCTTTTCGTGTTCCGACCTTGCGACCAAATCTGTGCCGAAACATTTGCCATCCACAGAATAAACTTTCCAGTTCTCAATGTTCTGTACAATCGTTACACCATCGTAATTCTTGTTTCCAGTCATCTTTCCATAACTTTGAAGGAAGAATGAATGGTTGATTTCGGACAGTCCGTACTTCGCAATTTCTTCGTCAATCCAAGCATCGTCTTTACGCTTGCGAGTGTTCAAATAAATGCTAAAACCAGGAATGTAATTTGTCGCAAATACAATGTCAGCAATGTTCTGTAAATGGTTCTTATTGACCTTGAGTAACCAATAGTTTACAGAAACCTTAATCTCAAATGGAACATTATACCACTTATGCAGTTCTACCAATCGTTTGATGTTGTTCTTGAGAACAATGCCGTTAGACAAAACAATGACCTTCTTACAGCGCTGTGTGCTAATCGCATACTCAATGAACAAATAAATGTTTCTGTTCAGTAGTGGTTCTCCACCTTCAAGCTGCAATTCAAATTCACCATCGGTCTCGTCAATGATTTGCTTGTAAGTTTCAAATGGCATTTCCGTTGATTTGGATTCACCAGAATACATACAACAAAACGGGCAAGTTGTATTACAACGATTTGTAATGTTAATGTATAAGCGTGTTCCAGTCTTCATTTTAGTCCTGGCAGTCCTTGTTGATAATATACTTCTGCTTGATTTCGTCCGGAGCATCAATCAGTTCAACCTTGACCTTGTCCGGTGTAATCTTTTCTTCATTCATACCCATAATGGCGACTGCCTTGAGTTCGTCATATTGTTCGTCAGTTGCAGTATCCGGGACCGTGAATTCACGAACGGCAGTTACAGTAATCTTAAACTTCTTCATTTTGTATCTCCTTGTTTAATGGTGGTTTTTGTTTGTGATTATAATATAGAAAAACCCACTGCGCTTGTCAATGGGTTTTATAGCAAAGTTTTGTAAAATTTTATTTACCTTTCTTTGGAGTTAATTCTTGGTAGATTTTCCATCGTTCATCTATGTCAGTTCTGTCATAAATGTCAGCCCAAACGTCATCCATTATCGTTTTCCAAATACCAGCTCGTTTACCTTTCTTCAATCGTTTGCCCCAACTGTCAAATGCGAACAAATACAATCTGTATAACTGCTTATTTATGAATGAACTGCGAACAGGTTTAGATTTGTTTTCTTCATTTATTCTTTCGTGCTTGATTTTGTAAAATTCTAACAGTGCTTTTTCTAGTTCTTTGGTTAATGACTTTTCGTCCTTACAGACTTTACGGATTTTTGGTCCTTTATCAAAGGAGTTTATTTCAACCCACTTACACTGTTCTTTATCGTCATTTACAATTATGTGTAAGCCTTCAGTAATAAACACATGCCCGACAGTTGGATGTGAATAGTCAGCTTTTAGATAATAGTAATCAAGTTTTTCTTTAATAAGTTTTAGTATTTGTTTTTCGTTCATATTTTATCCTATATGAAAACCAGATTGACCTATAATACTTAATTCATTGGCTATCCAATTAGCAAATGTTACCATATCCCATTTTTCTACAACCGCATATAAATTTGGCTGATTCTTTTTATATGCTTCTAATGTTTTCTGTGCTTCTTCTTCAGTATGATAAAACTGATAGATAGTAGTATGTGGTTGATAAATTAAAACATAAATTTCATTCATTTGTTTTTCCTTTACCATATTCACGTTCTTTATCTAAAAAATTCTTCTCTAGTGATAGTTTACCAATCTTTATGGTTCTTAATTCCAATTTGTTTTTCTATGGCATTTACAAGTGTCAATAATTTTTCTCTTAAATTATATAAATCAGCAGAAGGCCAATCTACAAATGAAGTATACATTTTTGGTCTTCCATTTTCGTCTAATATACCGTGTTCTTTAAGGTATTCTTCAGCCAATTTACCTTTTTTCAAAGCAAATTCTTTTTCTAGTTCTTCTTTCTGTTTTTCGTATTCAGTGTTAGTCATATAATTTACCTTATAATGAATTAAGTCTTGCTTGAAAATCTTCAGCACACTCATAAATGGTATCGTATGCCTTTTCTACAGCATCTTTATCTCCACTGTAAACAATGTTGTATTCATATTTCTTACTGAACCAACCTGTCTTAATTGTATCGCAGTCAATGCGACAATCAACTTGATACTTATCAGCAATTTCGTTGGCAGTTCTTTCCAAACCCTTTATAGGATAACTCCAAGCTACCCAAAATGTCTTTCTGTAATTACTCATTGTAAAATCTCCACAAATGATTCTGGTAGAATAACATTATCCATATCCAATGCGTCCTTAAAATATGGTGCTACTTCTTTTGGTGTAAATCCAGCAATTCCACAACCAACTGGAGTTACATAGAATGTCAATTCACTATGGTCCTTTGCAAATTGAATAAAACGATCAGCATAAGGTTTTATACAACTTGGGTCTTCGTCATCCATTGTTGGTAACGCATAGCTCTGACCATATAGACCTTCGCCTTTACCCCACACAGCTCCGAAATTATCCATAGCGAATGCCGCAGCTCCACCAATATGTTTTCCTTCCTTATTTGAACCAAATACGAATACTTCGTTTTCTTCTAGTTCATCAATAAATTCAGGTGTAAATTTATCTCGCATATATCTCCTTTAATGTAAAATAACATGCTGTGTGTCAAGAAATGCCTTTACACTGTCAATGAATTCATACTTAGACCTATACATTATATCTGTCCAAGCACCATCATCGTTATGTTGTGTGTTAGCTGGTTCAAGCGTTAATGCTAATGCTTCCCATTGTTTATCAGTGAATTTAAAATTTTCTTCATTTTCACAGCGTTCAAGGATAGCAATTAGTTCTTCTCTAAGTCCTTTAGAACCAACATATACTGAATAATCGTTTTTGGTATCATCCAAATTCTTATAATAGCAATAAGGAGTCCATTTGGAATCAGGACTTGCTTCTTCCTTTCTATACTTGGCGAATGTATCGTCTAGCAATCCTAATAATTCGTGGTATCTCATTAGTTAAATCTCAATTTCTCTTAATATACGAATTTTATTTTCTTTTGTTTGTTCTCTGTAATAATTAGTTATTTTATCAAATGCTTCATTTGCTTCTTTATTTGTCAAATAAGCTGACATTGGAGGACAAGTCCTTGATACCCTTTCTTTTTCCAGTATGATAGAAGGCGAACCATCCATATAACTCCAGATATAATTATACCAAGTCTTATTATCGTCTGTTCCTTGTATGAACCAAACTGTATCTTGGTTAAAACCTATCTCTTTGCCGTATGGGTATTCTACTAATTTAAATTTCATTATTTACCACTGTAATAATCAAGGTTTTTCAGGTTTATATTTCTTATCCCAGTTCCAGTTTTCTTCTTTGAATACTTGTTTTTCTACCATAATTGGTAAAATACTAAAAAGCGTCAATTCGCCATTCCAACTATACATTTTAAATTCGGAATCAGGTTCTTCCTTTTGCATATCAGCAACAATCTGTTCCATTTTTTGTGTGTCAATACCAGACCAACAGCATTTGATAAATGTACCATTTTTTGTTACATAAAATCTATTCATTAAATTACCTTTCCTCTTGGATAAAAGATTTTGTTGTATTCTTCTTCAGTCTTAATTTCTATAATACCTTGCTCTATACATTTCTGTTCGTCATAAGGAACTACTTGGAATAAATCATCTGTGATTTCGTCTGGTGAATTAACTTGTAACCATTTAGCTGATTCATTATGTTTTGCTAGATAACGAAAGACTCTAATGTTATATTCAATTTCTTTTTCAAGCATTTCTTTAGTGTAGCACTCATCAACTTTTACTACTTTGCCAGCCTTATTTACAAGCATCCATTCAGGGTCTTTATCCCATACTCGCCAAAACTTCTTTTCAGTTTGTATATACTTCATTCTTCTACTTTCCTTACTAATACGCCTAACCCGTGTTCTGTACAGGAACAAGCCATTGAAACAATGTAGTCAATCATTTGTTCATCTACTTTGTTCAAATCGTAAATGTGAACATCGGCTGGGTCAAAATCCTCAACTTGCATATCGTCAAGTTCATCAGGGTCATAATTGTCTGATTCGTAACTAATTAGTGCTACTTTCATTTAAATAGTCCATCCAATTTATTTTTAAGTTCAACTGTCTGTCTTAATTCTTCATTTTCTTTTAATAATTTATCTACAATACGAGAATAAAAATAAGCAAGTCTTGAATTCGCACTTAAAGCATCAGGTGAATCTGAATCTTGATAATTAGGACAAGCTTTATAAATTTTTTTAATTTCTGCTTCTTCTAATTTCTTAAATTCTTCTCTAGTCATCGTGTAAGCCAAGTTCCTCTTCAATATCAGCAACTATATCTGTTGGAACATTATCCAAAATACGGCACTTAATTTCGTATTCTTCACGAAGGTTTTTTAATTCCTTCAACCATTCGGCAAGTTGCTTGTGTTCCATTCCACAAGCAGTTCCACATTGAGCTTTCTCTTCACAGTGTTGTATTGCTTCGTCTAGTGTCATAATTACCACTCCAATGAAAAATAACCACCCATTGTTAAACCAGTACTTTGAATTCCGCCTGCACATGGTTCATACTGAAGTTCCTGGTATTCCGGGTCCTGATAATACAATGTACACCAATTCATACATCTATAATGCTTGATTTTATAACCCTTCCACTTGAGAACAGTCATAATGTCATTAAATCGTGGGTCTTCACAATATGGAATGTTTACTGATGTTTGGCTTCTTTTAGCTTGCTCAGCAACCATATTTGATATGCGCTTAAAATACTCATTGTTTAACTCCAAATCATTTTCCAATGCTGAAAAATTAGTTTTTGCGATTTCTTTTGCCTGAAGTGCGTCTAGCATTTTTGCTCCTTTTCTTAAAGTTCTCTTTTGCGACATCCAAAATTGTTTTTTCAAACTTTTCCTGGTTCGCTAATAGTTGTGCGCAGACATCAATGTCAATATCTGGTGAAAGGTCTTTATCTTTCTTAAGGAACCTTTCCCATTTCTTAAAATTTCGTGATTTCTTTTTCATAAAATCTAATATAACAAAAAACCCGACTATTCGCAATAGCCGAGTTTATAAATTTTGTTTGTGCTGGAACTTAGTATTTACAGTGAACAGTAACTTTTACTTTTCCGTCAGATTCCTGGTCTAAGTCAAATTCATCTATACCAGTTATCATTACATTATAATATGTCTTGGTATAAATTGGATTTTGCACAGCACTATCATATAACTTATATGTAAAATCAAATTGTAAGTTCTGTTGGAAAATACTTTGTAAAGTATTTGTCGCATACATATCCTGATATTCGTCAAATGTCAAAGTAAATTCATTCTGTCCCTTATTATGTCTTATTGACTTACATCTCAATGACAAATCTGGATATGATTGTCCCGCTACATTGAAATAACCCTGCCATAAGTAGTTCTTTACCAAATCTGGTAATTGACTTATTGGTGTTGTGAATATAATAGGGCCATTTCCAACAGCATTTATACTTATATCTTTTTTGCCTGTAATCATTTCATCCCCAATTCGTCTAAAATAACTTTACATAAATCATTTTCGTTTATATAGAATTTATTTGATACAGAATATACTGAGTCAATACTTTCAAAATTAGAATCTCTTGGAACATCATTTATTATGTACCAGTCAATACCAGCCTTCTTCGCTAAACAACCATAATAAAAATCATCGTGTTTTGTTTCAATAATCTTTGGTGTCAAAGTATATTCTTTGAAACAGTTTGGTGGAAACAAAATACCACTTCCACCGCCACCAAATGTTATACCCATTCGTTTCCAGTTATTATACGAAATAATCTTCTCAGGATTGTCTAACCAAATTTGATATAGTTCTTCAGCATAGTTTCTGTAATACCTTACTCCATCGTCAGCAGTTATAATTGGAACATTGGGGTATTTCTTCATTGTTGGTAACATTTTCTTAAATGTATAAGTATTATCTTTAACCCAAAGTATTTCAACATAATCATTGTTAGCCATATCTAACAAATCTTTTGGTAAATCTTTTTCTTTATTTGGAAATTCTTCAGTACATAATGTCAAAACTATCTTATAACCTGGGCAGTTTTTCAATAAGCTATAAATTGTGTATGGAACTGTGTGTATTCGTTTCTTCCAGCTAGTCATACTAATAATAGCATCTCTTTTGACTGTTGGTACTGGTAATTTCTTAAAATCTGTATCAAAGATTTTGTACAATTTTACCAATTTATTAAATAAGAACCCTTCACTACGCTTATCTGTATTAGCAAGTATAGGATTTATATTTGGTTTCTTATGAATACACCACTTCATATATTCCGAATGAATAATCTGCTCACTCATTGGGAAAACATTTGTATCATTATACAAGTGGTTCATTAAAAATGAATATGCAGTTTGGTCTAATCGTTCTATTTTGTCAGATGTTCCTAATTTCTTCAGCAAATCAAAACAGGCCTGGTCTATCATTTTATTTCTGTCAGTATTCTTTACAATTCTAACAGTCATTTCATAAAGACCTTTGTAATTGAAATCATATCCCATAGCAGTCATGGCTTTTAAACATTTCTGTTTCTGTTCAGTAGGATAATTTCTACACTGTTCCCAAATGTCATATTCTTTTGATATACTAAATCTAAGTGGGTGAATTATCAAACCTAATTCACAACCACTATTAGTGAAATCATTATATAATTTAATTAATTTTTTATAAATTTGTACAGACCCATCCAAATAGATACAGACAGGAGTTGTAGCATATTTAAATAGATTAAAACGGACACTATAACATTTATCAAAAGCTGAAAGCCCTTCCAAATCTTTATCTACAATGACCTTCCAAACTTTAGTTTCATTCTGGTATTTTGGATTGTCAGTCACATAAATGTATTCACATTCAGGGTCAACTTCTTTTGGTTCTCGCATAATTTCGTAATCATTGAAATTATACATCAATACACTGTATTTCTTCATAAAATCACCTCAATAGTTTATTTATACAAAACAGTGCCCACCGAAATGAGCACTGTAAAAAGATAAACAAATGAAAAACAACTTAGTCCAAACCATCAATAGTTGGTTCATCTACAGGTTCTGCCTTTTTCTTCTTTGTTTTCTTTGGCTGAGCTTCTTCATTGAGAACAGGAGCATCTTCAGCTACTGTTGTTACAGTTTCAGGAATAACTTCAGCTTCTACCTTTGGTTCTTCTGTGAGAACTGGTGTTTCTTCCTTCTTTGCTTCTGCTTCTTTCTTTGCCTTCAAATCAGCAATAAACTTTTGATATTCTTCTTCAAAAGAATTTATTTGCTTCTTTGTAGCAGGAGCAGTACCGCCATTACCACCTCTAGTTGGAGTAACGTGGCTCTTACCATAATAACTGCGTCTAGGGAATCCTTTCATCATTATATCACCTCTTAATTAACTGTTTTTATAAATTTATATTATTTATGACTTTTGAGACTTTTGTGCTTTTAGCATTTCTATGAAGGCCTGGTATTCTTTTTCAAACTCTTCTAAGGTTTCGCTATACACTACGGTTTCTTTGTTTTCAACTTTCTTTTCTGTCTTTACTGCATCACCTGGATTTGAACGAATCTGGTCTACAACAAGTTTTCTTTCGTAACTATCTTCGTCATATTTTCCACTAATAGCACTAGAGCCTTCTTGTCCTTCCAATGAATCTTTAAATGAATTATAAGCGGCTTCTACAATTTCGTCCCAATAACAAGACGAAATTGTAGCAAAGAAATTAGCAGATGGTATAAATGGAATATGTGCTGATGGAACATACTGACCACCATTCAAACCACTAAATGTACCAACATTGTAAGTCGGATAAAGTAAATAGTTCTGTAATATACGCTTAACTAATAATGGGCGACCACTTGGATAAATTGAATGGTTAGCATCCCAATCGGTTTTAAAATCAGGATTTTGTAATCTATATAAATCACTTGCGCTGTACTGATCAAAGCCTGGGTCCGAATATGATATATCAGCACTAGGACAACCCAAACGAAAATTATTATACTCCAAACCATCTTTACAAATCTCGCTTAAATCGGTACCACTCAAACCAGATAGACCGGAATAATAAGTATAAGTTTCATTTGCTTTTTCAAGCATCCACGGGTTAAATGCCGAATTGACAGGTCTATTGTCTATCGGATTGTATATCCTGTGTAGTCTCGGTCTCGGTAACCTTTTCATTCTTTTCCTTTTTATTTCTTAATTCTTGAATGAATGCTTGATACTCTGCTTCAAAATCACTTTCTATCGGACCGATTTTTGGTGTTTCATCAGTCTTCTTAACTGGTTTTCTAATAACTCTTGGTTTTGGTAATCTTCTTAATTTACGCATACTATATTTATTAGCACTGGTTCCTTAAATCCCAGCGACTATCACATTTTTTATACTGTTTGATAAATGTTTCATACCAATTTTCACAATCGTCCTTACTATCACAATCTAAAGGTGGGTCATAATAAACTCCACATTCATTTGTTTCAGCATAGGTATTACAATTATACTTACAGACCGCACAACAATTTGCGTGTTCACCATCAAACTCATAATCTTCACCTTTTCCAGGTGGTATTCTAAAGAAGTATATCATACCTTATGTATGAGAAAAGGTCCCATTAAGGGACCTTTTCATTAAATTATTTTATTTGAATTATGCTGCCATTAAAATTTCTTTTGCTTCATTTAACTGCATAAATTACATCAAAAATAAATTCTTATTTTCCAAACTGGAAGGTTTTTGTCAATATATCCTTTAATAAGTTTTTTATCATTGACATCCAATAATCTTAAATCTTCATCACCGAGACCTTTAATTAATTCCCACTTCTTTTTCAATGTGGCAAGTTCTTTAAATTCTTCAAATACAGTAATGGCATCATATTGGCTTCGTGTTACATACAATTCGGCAATTTTTGGGTCTATCATATCATATAAAATAATACCGTGTTGTTTTTCCAAATCGTTAATCATTCCAACAACTTGGTTCATATTCAATTTTTCTACTAGAATATAACCTTTAGAATTTAAATAATTTTTAGCTTCATTTAATTTCATAAATTCTCCTTACATACAAGCTATACGCATTTCTTTATCATTCAATTCTTGAAGATAGTCTTTCAACCAATCTTCACCCATTTCAGCTAAAGTATAAACATCCCAATCTAAGTCATAAAAAGAATGATTTAATACTTCTTCGGCAAGTTCCATAACATCATCTGGTATTTCGTTTTTGTAACTTTCTTGTACTTTCTTCTTACCAAATATGCGTTTAAATAAACCTGGTTTTATTTTATCTTCAATATATTCTTTACCTGGTCTAACTATATCTTCTATTTTACCATAAAATGCAGGTGGTTCACCAAAACCATTTCGCTTATATGTATCGCCTTTAATAGTAAAATAATACTTTGCAGCATATTTGTGCTTTTCTCTGTCAAGTATTTTACAATAAAATGTATCTTTGAACAAATCATCTTTTTCTATAACAACAACATATCTTTCTGTCGCATCTACAGGCCATACATAAACACTATCTTTCTTAATTCCACACTTCTTATATCCTGCGTCTTTAACTGCATCCAATATATTATTCAATACCAAAGTCTGGTCTAGTTCTTTATCCATATCATCCATATACTTATCTTCTAATAAGTATCCAGCCTTATTAAGTATTTTTTGAGCTTCATTCAAATCCATAAGGGTTCTCCATTAACCAACTTCTTTTTTGAAATTTTTTATTTCCCAAGGCAAAGTATCATTTATAAATTCTTCGTATGGGTCATTACCACTTATACCACTGAACAATTCATAATTAACCCATAGTTCACCATCTTCTACATACAAACAAACAAAACCTTCTTCAGTTTCACCTTTGTATTCAATTTCTACATCATAGTTTGTCAATCGTTTATCTGTACTATCACGATTTGAACCTGTAATTGTAAGACCTAATTCTTTCAACTTAGCAATAAATTGCTTTTCATAAGTCTTTATATCTTTCATCATATTGAATGTTTTAGCATTACCAATCTTATCTTTCAAAGAATTGTTATGAATTCTACGGTGAACATCAAATTCATGCTTAGAAGGGAAAGAATGGTTTTTATCCAAACTATCATATTCATCTTGAAGTGTATCTGTATCTTCTGTAATAAATCCTCTAGTTTTTAAATAATCTAATGCTTCTTTTAATAACATATAAGCTCCTTATTATATTCTATATTGTATTTATAAATTTTGAGAGAAGTATTGTTTTAATTTGTTTCCTTCGGAAACACCTTCTAACGAAGGTTGTAATTTTTGATGGATTGTTTGCAGTGACTTAGATTTCAGGAAAGACTCTTAGCCCATAACTTGGAACTTAAGAGTCTTTTACAGAATTGATGCAGTTGACAATCATTCTATCAGACCTTGTGGGACTTACTAACTAACTTATGGAACGGTCATCCTGTATTCCAGCTACATTTAGTTATGCCTAATGACGGGCTATATCTCAAAATGCTACTTTTGAGCTTATCGTTAGTGATTACATCTTCAATGTAGGCACACTTCACCTACGATGGCTCTGGACATGCCGATACTCGCATTGGGTTGCTGTTCGTTCCTGTAACCAGAGACTTTAAATGTTACAATCCAAATATAGCAATTATTTAATTTGTTGTAAAGAAAGTTATTTTATTTAAACTGCAATAAGTTCCAAAATAAATTAAATTTTTGTTTGTATGTTGAACAGCAATAAATAATTTGCTATATTGGTAAAATAAACGAAAAAAGGATTTAACAAATGACAGTAGACGAATTCAAAGTACTTCAAGATAAAGCAACTGAAGAACTCAAAATGCCAGATAAGATGAGCGAGATTATTGACAAGAATAATCTACTTCCGACCTTTATTTCGGAATGGCAGAAGCTCTATGCGAACCAAACTTATATCGTTAAGGATATGGAAATTAAGGCCGCCGAAAAGTACCGGACACCTTGTAAAATTCTATAAGTTTGACGATAGTTATAGTTGGGGCAACGCAAAGGAAATTGACTCCCAAATTAACGCAAATCCTGAGTATTGTAAGTT
>Ga0247610_10005682_pt1 | contig 13099 bp, 14 predicted proteins | sample 174DNAGHGhighgp2_FD_193483 | JGI IMG/M metagenome (GOLD analysis project Ga0247610, IMG submission 193483) | Sheep rumen microbial communities from Palmerston North, Manawatu-Wanganui, New Zealand - 1742 DNA GHGhigh gp2 | ecosystem: Host-associated > Mammals > Digestive system > Stomach > Rumen...
ACATTCTTAAGTTCTGGAACATAATCTGTATCTCCACAAACATATATACTATAACCTTTCAAATCTAATTTATAACCTAACCAATTATTATCATATGGATGATATGGTTTATTTAAATTATATGCTCTATTTGCTTCAACTTGTATTCCTAAAACATGTTTTATATCTCCAGGATTTAATAAAATTGCTATATCATCAAAATCATTACCCATACTTTTAGGCATTACATATATAGTATCTTCTTTAGCTACTTTTTTATAATCATCTTTAGAATAATGATCATAATGTTCATGAGTAAAGAAGATTATATCCGCATCATGTGTTTCTTCTTTTATTTGAAATGGATCAAAATAAATAATATGTTCATTATCTATTCTAATACTACTTTGTGAATTAACTGTTATTTCATTCATAGTTTTCCTCCTAATAAAAAGAAGCAAATTAATAAACCTCTTTATATGTAGATACTTCTTCTTTTATACTATCTAAAGTCCATTTATTATATTTACTTTCTTTATATTTAATCTTTATATAATTTTCAACAGGACTAATGTTATCTACATCAGAATCTTTTTGATATTCTTCAACAATATCTCCATATATATAAGATGCAGTAACACCATAATCATATTGAACATATTGTTCATAACCTGTTATTTTTCCATCTTTATCAAAATAATAAACATGATATGTTGTATTATCTAAATATACTTTTTTAGTTTCATCTGAAGTTAAATTTAATCCTTGTGTTTGATTTGTTTCATTAGTTTCTTGTATCTCTTCTTCACATCCATAAAGACTAAAAGATAAGAAAACCAATAAAAGTAATAAAATTATTTTCTTTTTCATAATTCACCTATCTAATTATTTTAATCTTTTCTAATATTGGTAGTTCTCTTGCTTCACCATTAATAACATAAACTATAGATAAAATAGATAAAACAAATAAGAACATTAATCCAATATATGCTATAAAACCAATTGCTGGTAAGAACCCAGATACAATATTATCAATTGCATATAATAATATTTCATATATAAATAAATTCATTCCTTGTTTAGCATGAAATACTACATACTTATTATTTCTTTCAGAAAAGTATGGTATTAAAACTAAAATAGATAAATAAGAAACAATACTCATTGTTCTACCTTTTTCTATTTCTTCTTTGCTAAACTTAGAAGTATGATTTGTTACCTCATTATTATTTTGATTATTTTCTTCTATCATAGTAATCTCCTATAAATATTATAACAAGTATGCTTATTACTACGCAACTATATATTTAAGCAAGAATAATATTGCAAATACAAATATAATTGGTGATACTTCTTTTGTTTTCTTACATACTATTGCTACTAAAGCATAGAATATAAATCCAAATTCAATACCACTAGTTATTGAATATGCAAATGGCATAACTATTATTGTAAAGAATGCTGGTACAGCAATAAATAAATCTTTCCAATCGATATCACTAACACTTTCAATCATAGACATACCAATTAATATTAATACTGGTGCTATAGCAGCCATTGGTACACATGCAATAATTGGTGAAAAGAATAATGATAACGCAAATAAAACAGCTACTGTAAATGAAGTAAGACCTGTTCTACCACCAGCTTCTATACCTACACTACTTTCTAAATATGTTGTAGTATTAGCAGTACCAAATATAGAACCAATAATTGTTCCACAACTATCAGCTATCATAGCTTTTTCTAAATTCTTTGGTAGATTACCATTCTTATCTATTTTAAATAAACCTGCTTTTTTACCTGTTCCTATAAATACACCTACTGAATCAAATAAATCAGATATACACATAGTAAATATAGTCATAAATACTGTTAATAAACCTGTTTTTATACTAAATAAACCTACAAAATCTATTTTCATAAATGTTGGTGCTATTGAAGGTAAAATTGTATAATTTGAAAAATCTGGTAATGCTGTTACTCCAAGAGGAATACCAATTATTGTAGTAATAATTATTCCTTTTAAATATGCTCCTTTAGATTTTCTTAATAAAAGAACTATTGTAATAATAAGACCTATTATTGCAAGTAATATACTATTTTCTTTTAAATTAGCTAATTGTGGAGTAACTCCAATAGCAAATCCTTTTTCTACAGCATCTGCTCCAAATCTTATAATACCTGCATTTATTAAACCAACATATGTAATAAAAAGTCCTATTCCTACTGTAATAGCATTTTGCATAAATAATGGTATTGCAGTAACTATCTTTTTTCTTAAACTAGTAATTGTAACTATAAAATTAAGAATACCACTTATATAAACTATTGCTAATGCTTGCGGCCATGAATATCCCATAGATCCACATATAGTATATGTAAATAAACTTGCAAGTCCTACACCTGCACTTAAAGCATATGGAACATTAGCATAAAAAGCCATAACTAATGTTGCTATAATACTAGCTATAATAGTCGCAGCATATACAGCATTATAATCCATACCTGTTTGAGATAAAACAGTTGGATTTAAAAATATAATATATGACATAGACATAAAAGTTGTTAAACCAGCTAATAATTCTGTTTTAACATTAGTCTTATTTTCTTTCAATTTAAATCTTTTTTCCAATATTCCTAGCATATTATCACACCCTATTATAATTATTATATTATAAAAAATAAAAAAGCACAATTTTTAAATTGTGCTATTTTTCAAAATATATATATTCTCCTAACCACTTTTCAAATTGGTCTGAATCTTGATACTTATCCAAATCCTCATCACTATTTGCATCTAAATAAGCAACAACTTTTTTATCTTTAATAATTATTATAGATGGAGCATATTTAACTGTTTCTGATACAAAAGTTTTTTTAGCTTCATCAGAGAATAATGAATAAAATGTTAATTTATATTTATCCATTACTTCTTTAAATATAGTTTCACATGGTACTTTTAAACTACAATAACTATTATATGTATAAACTATATATGTATTATCTTTTAGTTTATTAAACTCATCTGCTTTGATTTTTATATATTCACTTTTTCCATAGAATTTATCATCCAAATGAATCTTTGATCCATCATCTTCTTCTTTATCACAACCAACCAATATAATTATAGAAAATATAACAATAAATATTGTTAATATTTTTTTCATTATTTTTCTCCTTTAACAGGTTTAAATCTTGAAAAATCTATATTATGATAAGAAACTTTCCAGAAATCATGAACTTTTTCTTTTTCATTATATACTTGAATACTATTGTTTCCTTTATAATTCCAATATCCACCAGTATTATAAATCTTGTTTCCATCCCATCCTAAAGATACTAATAATGTTTTAGTCATACCAGCGTAACCACCGCCACCACACATTAAGAATATATTTTTATCTTTAGGGAATAAATATTCTAGTACATCTAATGATTCAGTATAATTTGGAATATATGTTCCATTTTCATCTACACTAAATAATGTTTTACCAGTATATCCTTTACCTACACTTTCAGGTAATCCTGATAATGGTGCTAAATAAGGATAAGGAACAACTTCAAATCCTTTTACAAATCCTGATAAGTATGAATCTCCACCTATACTTTCATAATTACCATCATCGATAAGCATTCTAACATCTCTATAAACACTATCTTCTCTTCCTAAATAATTATCAATAGTTTCCTCATTGATATTTTTATCAATTCCAAGCATACCTCTTTCTCCACCAGTTACTTCAGGTAAAGGTAATTTAGGTAATTTAGAATTAAAACACTTAACACATAGTAATACTGCTAATATTACGACTACTACTGCTAAACAAATAGTAATATATTTATTGCACTTCTTGCAATTATCATCCTTTTTATTCTTATTTTTTTCTGTTTCTTTATTCTTCATTTAAATCATCCTCCTTTTCAATTATACCATAAAAAAATTATGATATAATATAAATATGAATAAGTTAAATCAAAATACAAATTTATTAAAATTAATAGCAATCATTTCTATGTTAATAGATCATATAGGAATGGTATTCTTTCCTAATGCTATTATATTAAGATGTATTGGAAGAATAGCTTTTCCTTTGTTTTTTTATTCAACTTTTATTGGTTACTTTAAAACAAAAAATATTAAAAAATATATTATTAGATTATTAATATTAGCCATTATAAGTGAACCAATATATATTTTATTATTAGATAAAATTGAAATAAATATATGTTTTTCATTAATGATAGAATTATTAATATTATATTTATTAGATAAAAAAATGTATTTAGAATATATATTATTATTTACTATTAGTTTAATATTTATACCAGTAACATCTTATTTATTATTTATATTATTTTTAACACCAATTTTCTTTTATACAAAAAATACTAAATGGTTATTTAGTATTTCTTATATTTTATTTATTGTATTAATGGTTATTCTTGGATACAGCAAAATATATTTATTATGTTTATTAGCACTACCTTTATTTATTATTAAACTTGATTATAAAATCAATATTAATAAATATTTCTTTTATGCTTTTTATCCAGTTCATTTATTAGTTTTATATGCTATAAAATTACTGTTCTAAAAAGTTAATTTTATAAATACTATATGTTTGTTCACTACCTTTATATGATAAACCATTCATTCTATTAATTGTTATTTTAAAATCTTGTTTTTTAATTCTTACTGACAATAATACTGTTTTATTATTGTTTTTTAATGATGAACTATCCCAATCATTTTGAGAATAATAATCAAATAATCTATTCTTATTAACAAATGTTTTTATAAAATCACATATTTTAATTAAATCATCTGTTGCTGTTTCATCTGTTACTTCTCTTAATAAATATAATGTTATAGAACTACCATTAGAATCTATAATACTAACATCTAAATCAAGATTATCATAATTAATTTCATATTTATCAGAAAAGCTTAATGCTTCTTCTGATATTTTTATATTATTAGGATTAGTATTTCTAGTTTCTTTAGAGCAACCAACTAATATTAATAAACATATTATAATAGTTAAAAACTTTTTCATAGTTTCCTCCTAATTAATATAGAATACGTTTGTTGATAACCTTCCAGTAACATCAGTATTTCTAAACATATGAGTGAAATACTCAGTGTCTTTATCTAAATTATATAATTGTATTAATACTGCGCTATCATCAACACCTTCAGTTAAACCAGTACCTGTATCAAAATCAAATGTTGTATAGAAATTGATTGGAGTTTTCATTCTAAGCATTGATTCAGTTATAACAAGTACAATCTTATAATCTAAATTTGGATGTGTATAACTTGTTATTTCTGTAGCTTGTTTATCATTTAATTTATATTGTTCAATTAATACTTTTTTAGCTTCTTCAGCTGTCTTTTTACTAAGAGCATCTTTTAATGCTTTATTACCTTTTGTTGGTCCACCAAGATATTCATCAGTTAAATATGTAACTGATACTCCATCATTAGCAAGCATTTTAAATATATTAGATGATAATAATTGATCTGATGTTCCAAAAGCAGTAGCTAAATAATAAATAAATCTACCATTATATGTTCCACCATCAGCAACAGTTCTTCTTTCTGCTTGTGATTCAAAGAAATATCCATAATCCCACCATGTTGCTACTACATCTTTTTCTTTAGTTAATGATTTAATATTCTTAGCAGTTTCATCAAGTGAATCAGTCGCAGAAGTATACATATTAATACCTATCTTATAAGCTCCTATTATTGGTGCTATTAAGAATGTCATTGATAATAATATACCTGCATATTTAATTTTTTTATCTTTATATTGTTCATATGTAGAACCTATTAAATATGAAACTATTAAGTTAAATGGTATTGCTAAAATCTTAACAAATCTACTACCACCATTTAAACTAATTGTTCCTCCAAGAGCCCATATTACTAATATTAAACCAATAATATATTCAGGTTTTAATTCTGGTTTTTCTACTCTTGGTTTATATTTTAAGAATTTAAAAATTTTAATACATAAAACAACTATTCCAATTAAATATAATACATATACAAATAAACCACCAAGTCTATTTACAAGACCACCACTAGCGGCAGAAAATGCAGAAACATCTGGATTAAACAAACCTATTTTTCTAAGTTCTGAAATAAATTCACCTGGATTTGGATAACCATCCCCTGCTCCCATCATAGATCCAACTGCACTTAATATAGATGTATCTATACTCTTTCTAACAATTAAAGCAAGTATTGTAAAACATACTGATGCTATAAAAGAAAATCTAATTTCTGGAAATTGAATAATCTTTTTAAAATCAAATTTATTTTTAAATAAAGCAAGTATAAATAATAATCCAAATATACCTAGTGTTAAGAAGTAATAAACTCCATATACATCCCATGTTAACATTAATAATATAAATGATATACATGACATAACTAACCAAATAATACTCTTCTTTTTATCTTGAGAAAGAATACATTCAATATATGTTGTCATATATAACAAAGGAATTGTATATAATAAAACATCAGTATCAAAACATCCAAATGTCCAATGTGAATAATATGAGTTTGTAACACCAGCAAGTACTGCTGCAAAGAATGCTCCAACTCTATTTGTTCTTCTCTTAATAAATATATAAGATGGTATACAAACAAGAAGGCTAATAAATGGTGCAGAATAAATAATTACTCTATATAAACTAACATTTTTATTAAATATTCTTGCTATTTTATACATTACAGATACTATCTTAGATAATAATAATGTATATGTACTATCATCTCTATTACTTACACGAGTTTGTAATTTATCTTCACTTCTATTACTAACTATATTAGTTATTTCATTTTTACTAAACTCTTTAGTTTTTCTAGCATAATAATATGAATCCATATCAAATAAGTGAGGTAAACCCTCTTCATTATAATAATATACTCTTACATCATCACTTAAATTTCTTGATAAAGAAAATCCATGAACATACCAAAGTATACCCATAGCTACTAAAACTAAAACAACATCTATAATCCAACTATTTAAAAATTTAGTTAACTTAGTTTCTTCTACTACTATCTCTTCTACTTGTTTCTTTTTCTTCTTTGACATTTTTATTTTCCCTTTCTTTAAGTTCTAATTCTAATATAGATACTTTGTGTGATAACTTATTAATCATTTCTTTCATTTTTAATATATTTTTAGAGTTTCTAAAATTCATAAATAATAAGAATATAATTGCTAATAAAAATACAAAAGATGAACCATATGCTATTCCAAGAAAACTAGATAACTTATCTAAACTTTTATAGAATATTGATAAGAATAATACTACTATTCCACCTAATACCCAGAAAGCACTTTCTTCAACAGAAAATTCATTTCTTTTAATACTAACAAAAATATAAATTATAAATAATACACCAAGTGTTATGAAAAAATAATTCATCTTGACCTCCCAATATTAATTATCAATATTACTATTATTGCATATATTATACTAATCATATATTTAATAGGTTTAAATATACCACTATGCATACTTTTACCTTCAACCCTGTTTCTCATTTTAACAGGTACTTCTTCTATTTTATATCCTTTTAATAACAAATCTATTATTAAATTAGCATCTACAATATTAGGATAATTTTCCATACAAGCATAATATTTAATAACTCTTTTATTTAAACATTGCATACCTGATAATGGATCAGTTATTTTTTTATGACAGAATAATCTAATTAAAATAGAAAATAACTTTGTTCCTACTAATCTAAAAAAGTATTGTTTATAACTACCATCTAAATATCTAGATCCTATTACTAAATCAGATTTAGTTTCAATATTCTTTTCTATTAATTTAGGAATATAACTAGCTATATGTTGTGTATCTCCATCAAACAATACTACATAGTCATATGAATACTTATATGCATATCTAATACCTAATTGAATTGAATGAGCATAACCCATATTAAAAGTATTACTGATTACTTTTACTCCTGTATTTTTTAATAATTCAAGAGTATTATCAGTAGATGCATCATTTACAATTAATATATCATAAGGATACTTTTCTTTTTTTAATTCATCTATTACTTTTAAAATATTCTTACTTTCATTATATACAGGTACTACTACTAAAGTTTTCATAAACCACGCTCTTTCATTGTATATAATAGCATTTTTTATATAAAAATAAAAGTAAGTTATTACTTACTTCTATTAATTCTTTTAACTATTAAATATGATAATACATCAGATATTATAAATACCATTGCAAATAATAGTGACGTTTCAATTGCATCTAATACAACCATACCTTCAAGTAATAATAAGAATACATAATTAATCATTAATAAAACAATTATATAAATATAAACTATATTCTTACTCCATCTCTTAATATGTCTATATATTTTAGATGGTATTTTTTTAGATACTAGATATGCCATACTATATAAGAATATACATAAACATATACTAGTAATAGCATAATAAATATTCATATTATAAACAGAATATGCATTATCATAATCTATCATACTAGAACCAATAACTGATATTTTAGAAAATACAGTTAATAATACATAACCACTTGAACTAAATATACCTGTTAATATATAAAAATTATCTTTTTTGTTCTCTGTTATTTCTTTAAATATATATCCTGTTATTGGAAATATAATCCAAGGTAAAAACGAAAAAGACATATGATTAGAACTAGAATAAAATATTGATGTAATACTTTCTAATACTACATTTGAATCAATACTATTTTTAACACTTAATAAAGTATTTAATATTGAAAATAATAAACCCATACCCCATAAAGTATAATCATCTAAATCATAATTTCTAACTACATAAAAGAATAAATACATTAAAGAAATAAATATAAATATATTTGCTCTAAATAAGTTTTCTAACATTAAATAGTTTTCATTTCTAATAAAATAAATAATTGAAAAACAAAATATATTTATAAATAATCCTATTAAAAATGAATATAAAGATCTTTTTAATAAAGTTTTCTTACTATAATCTTTATCATATATAATATATCCTAATATAAATAATACTACTGGATATACAAATGGTTTAGATAAATAATCTATTACTCTTACAAATAATTCACTTTTACCATTATAAAGAGTACTAGAAATAGTTCCTAGTACACATAATATTAAACAAATACTTTTAATAATATCTATATGTTTATTTTTCATAATACTTTTTTATATTCATCAGATATTCCAATTTCTTCTAGTTCACTCATATCGAAATCAATATTAACTTTTCTTGATCCATTTAAATCATATTCTTTCATTAATACTATTTCATTATTTACATAGAACACACTATAACACTTATCTTCTCTATAAAACTTATATATTTTAATAGAGTCCCCTTCATTATAATTTAAACTAAAGTATGATTTAACATCTTGTAATATTCTTTTATCAAATTCATATTTTAAATATTTATTTTTAAACTTAACTGGTTCATAATTAATATCTTTTAATTCATCATTTATTTTTTTAGAACATAATTCTTTCTTTTCATTAAAATAATCTTTTAATAAACTATCTTCAGAATCTTTTCTTGCTCTAAATAAACCAAATGTATTTAAACTATCAAAATATTCAACAGCTGTTTCTTTATTATTAACTCTTTCAAATTCTTTATCAAAAACACTTCTTAATAATAAATCTTGTGTCTTATCAAATAATTCATTATCTTTAACTCTTCTTTTATTCTTTCTACATATTTCATTTAATTTATGTCTTAAATTTAAATATGTATTTAAACCATATTTTTTATAAAACTTTTCTACAAATTTATATTCTCTAGTAGTTAATTCTCCTAGTAAATCTTCTCCTAAGATATATTCGAGTTGAGAAGCTAAACAAGCATTTTCAATATATGAACCACCACTATGAGTATCAAAATTATATTCATATCCATTATATGTACTAGATATATTTCGTCCATGTGATTCGATTGTTTTTTGTTCAGTTATTCCTTCAATTAAACCTACTCCTAATAAGAAATTATATTGATAACTCTTATTTCCTGTTAAAGCATGAATTAATTCATGGAATAGTGTTCTTGAATTAAATTCTTCATGTCTTACAAATATAGTATTACTTTTAACACTATATGCAGAAGATGTATTTTCAATACCATAATCTTTAAAATTATTTATTCTTCTTATTCTTACATTCTTTAATCTATCTTCTAATACATCTCTAGGTACTTTTATATTTACCCTATTTAATTCATCTAAGAAAGATTCAATTACTAATCTTCTTTCTCCACCAACCACTTCACTAGGGATTAAGTTTTCACTTATAGATTTAAATTTACTATTGTATAGATATTCATCTTTATATAAACCATTTTTATCTTTAACTTCTTCAATTAATTTTTCATCTTCTATTATTTCAAAATCTTTACCTTTTTTATAACAAAATAATTCATTATTTAAACTATTAAAATAAATTACATGCTTTTTTTCACATACAAATTCATCAACTAAAAGATAAATGTCATCATTATATATAACATTTATAAATTCACCATTTACAATTCTTTTTAATAGTTTATTCATATCTATACCTCTATTATAATTTTATCACAAATTAGATTTTCTTCAACTATTTATGATATAATTAATTCGGTGAATAAAATGATATTAGGTATTTGTGATAATTCTAATTTTTTAAAAATAATAAGATTTGCAAAAATAGTAATAGATTTTATAAAAGTAATTGTTCCAATTATATTAATTTTATCTCTTAGTATTGAGTATACGAATGCTATTAGAAAAGATGATCAAGATTTAATTGCTAAAGCAAATAAAAATGTTATTAGGAAATCTTTGGCGGCAGTTCTAGTATTTATGATACCAACTGCTATAGGTATTATTCTAAGATTATCTAATCCAGCACCTAATACACCATTTGCTTGTTTAAGAGATGCTACTATGTCAAATATAACAACTGCAGCAGTTAATGAATCAAAAGAATTATTAAAACAAGCTAAAGATAATTTAGATGCTTCTGATTTACAAGCAGCAAAAATATCTATTGATAACATTCCTGATGGTTCTCCTGAAAAAACTTCTTTAGAAAATCAAGCTAGTCAAATAAATGATTATATAAAAATAAAAGATGCTATTTCATCATTATCAGTTCAAACTAATGATAATTTATATAAACAAATTGATGAAAGTATTAAAAAAATAAAAGATCCAGAAGTTAAAGAAAAACTTACTAAGTTATTACAAGAAGCTGGTAAAGGAACTCCTTTGAGTGTTACTCCTGGTACACATCAAGCTTCAAGTAGCACAATGACTTATTATGTTAATCTACCTGATAATCCTACAACAAATATGCCATTAATATTATATTTACATGGTGATGGTGGCCAAGGAAGTGCTGCTAATAGTCCTTTCTATCAAGCAGCTAAAAAATATTTTGGAAATAATTTCCCATTTATAATTGTTTCACCTGCTGGAGGTATGTGGGCAGAAACAAGTGGTAGAAAAGCAGAACTTAAAAATATTGTTGATACAGTGTGTGATAAATATAAATGTGATAAAAGTAAAATATCTATATCTGGAGCATCAAGAGGTTCTATTGGAACATGGCATATGATTAATGATTATCCTGGTTTCTTCTATGCAGCTGTTCCTATTAGTTGTGGTTCTTATTCAATTAATCCACAAAACTTTGTTCAAACAAAAATATGGGCTTTTGCAGGAACAGTCGGATCTAATGAACAAAGATATAATAGTGAAATGCAAGCTAATGTAAAAAGAATTCAACAAGCTGGTGGAAATGCTAAATTTACAACACTTAATGGAGCAAGCCATGGTACATCTGTAGGAGCAGCCCTAACACAAGAAACATTCTTATTCTTAATACAATAAAAAACATCTTATAAAGATGTTTTTAATTTTTCATAATCAAAATCAAGTAAACCATTTTTAATATAATTAATAAATAATTCTTTTCTTTCTTCACTTAATTCTTTTGTTTTATCATTTAATTGTTTTCTTTCATATTTAATATAATCATCAGTTATTTCAGTTACTTTATATGTATGATTAACTGTTGATTTTTTAGTAACATATTTATATTCATCATTACTATCTTTAGTAGCTTCAACTACTTCTTCACACATTAATACAAGAGAATCATTTTTAATAGTCCATGTTCCTTTTTCAATAATTCTTTCTTTTTTAGATGTTAATTCTTTTCCTATATAATAAATATAATTATTATTAGTAAAATAAAACTCTTCATTAGTAAAACTATTTCCTACAAAATATTTACCTATTATATAATCTTCTACTTTTTTAACATCTATTGTATTATTTTGATCATCAGTTTTTGGTTTCTTTTTACAACCAAATAATAACAAACATAAAAATATAATAATTAATATTTTTTTCATATAAACTCCTTATTTTATTTAACTTCAACATCTAATAATTTATTACCTTTAGTATATATACCATTCTCATAAATATAATTATTTTGAGAACCACTATTCTCACCATTAATATATAAATGATATTTTCCTTTAACAAGTTTGTTATTACTTAATATTAATGTTTTAAATTTTTCTCTTGCTTCAAAAGAAATAATTATTTCATCTTTATCATTTAATAATGTCACTAAAGTATTTTTATCTATTTCATTATTATCTAAACTAATAAATTTTTGTTTAGATGTATTAGATGGTATTTCTAATTCATCTATTGCTAAAGCTACTACTGTTCCACCATTAATAATAATTCCTTTATCAGAATCAAGAGCAGCATCTCCACCTTTAGGCTTCCCTATTGCATATATAATTCCACCATTAATAATAATATTACTATTAGAATCTATTCCATCACCTTTAGCATTTATAAAGAGTTTTCCATCATTTATTGTAATTGTTCTACCAATTTCTCCACCCGCATTAATTCCATCATCTTTAGATTTAATAGAAATATTACCACCATTAATAGTTATATTTTTATTTTTAGTAGCAATACCTTCACCTTTTTTCTTATTACCATTTATATTTAATGAACCATATCCATCTATAGAAAGATT
>Ga0247610_10005683_pt1 | contig 13095 bp, 11 predicted proteins | sample 174DNAGHGhighgp2_FD_193483 | JGI IMG/M metagenome (GOLD analysis project Ga0247610, IMG submission 193483) | Sheep rumen microbial communities from Palmerston North, Manawatu-Wanganui, New Zealand - 1742 DNA GHGhigh gp2 | ecosystem: Host-associated > Mammals > Digestive system > Stomach > Rumen...
TGCTGGCGATACACATCCACATCCTCGGTAGATACGTATCGCTGGGTCATATAGCGCTCGTACATCACGGGTGTAGACTGGAGTGATATCTGCGGTTTGCGCGATGCCTGCCACGACAGATACTCATAGCGCGAAACATCGTAAACGCTCTGGTACTTCTGTGCCGACAACGAGCTGTCGGTTGACAGGCTTATCGTACGGTCAAGATCGAGCACCACGCGACGCTGAGCAATTGACAATTGACAGTTGACAATTGATAATTGAGCTATCGCCAGGAAAATGTACAGTCGTTTACTCATCATAATTGTCCATTATCATTTGTCAATTGTCAATACTTCTACGTTCATGCCGTCGAACAGAGTTGTACCGCTGGCCAGCTGGGCACGCAGGGTTACTGCTCCCTGCTCGTCGACAACGGGATTAATCTCGCTCACGGTGGCATTGTATGTGTGTGATCGGTCGGCTACCGGAATCACTGCTACCTTAGTGCCTATCTTGTACTTGGCCAGGTCGGCCTCCATCACACGAAACTCCACGTTCATACTGCCCGAAGCTATCACACGGCAAACGGTCCGTCCGGCCTGTGCCAGCTGGTGTGCCTGTACCGACACATTGGCTACCACACCGTCGAACGGGGCTGTGAGCACGCCACTGCGCAGCTCGTGACGGGCTGCTTCCAGTTTGGTTTTAGCCAAAGCCAACAGACTCTTGGATAGCGCATAGCCTGATTTCACGTCGGCATTGTGCATCACGTTGGCGGGTACCTGGTCTTTCTTGTCGGGATCGTAGCCCTGAGCTATTATCACGTCCTGCATCTGCAGGTAGGCCTGTTCGATCTGTAGCTGAGACTGCTCTATGGCGCGTTCCTGCTGGGCAATGGCAGTGCGCAGCTTAAACTGTTCGAGTTGTGCCAGCACTTGTCCCTGGCGCACATGCTGACCGTTTTTCACAAGCACTCGCTCTATGGGCAGTGCTGTCTCGAATGCCAGATCGGCATATCGCTCAGCCACCACCTTACCCATGGTTTGTTGTTGAATCAAGGGGACAGGTCCATGATTCTGGACAGAATCAAGCGACCAGTCCCCTTGATTCAACGCAGTCTGCACCGAATCCTTCTTGCTGGCAGTATCCTTAGTACTTGCTCCGCCGCAACTCATCAGCATCATTGCCCCCGCGGCTATTATAATAAATCCTCGTTTCATATCTTAATGTTATATCTTTAAAGTTGTCTTTGAGCCATTTCGTAGAACAGCCCCTTGTTAGCCATCAGTTCCTCGAATGTGCCCTGCTCTGCTATGTGTCCCTTGTCGAGCACCACGATACGGTCGCAGTGGCGGATAGTTGACAGGCGGTGGGCTATGACCACGCGTGTGCACCTGAGTTTGTCGAGATTGTCGCTCACCGACTTCTGGGCAATATTATCGAGTGCCGATGTAGCCTCGTCGAAGAATATGATGTTAGGCTTTGATATCAGTGCGCGCGCTATCAGTATGCGCTGCTTCTGTCCGCCGCTGAATCCGCCGCCACCCTCGCTCACCACGGTGTGCAGGCCCATAGGCATGCGGCGCACATCATCCTCCATGCAGGCCATGCGCAGCGCCTCCCAGGCATCGTCGTGAGTGGCCCACGGGGCGGTGATGGTGATATTATGGAAAAGGTCGCCGGTGAACAGGCTGCCGCTCTGCAGACAGCAACCTATCTTGCGACGCAGCGAGGCCTTGTCGACCTTCGACAGGTCGTAGTTGTCGTAGTAGATACCGCCGGATATTGGAGCCTCGAAACCTAGCATCAGTCGCATCAGCGTACTCTTGCCGCAGCCCGACTTGCCCACAATGCCCACGTATTCGCCTGCTTTTATCTTAAGCGACAGGTTGTCGAGTATCATCGGGCCGTCTTCGTCGTAGCGGAACGATACATCCGAAACCTCGATACTGCCATAAAGGCCTGCTACCTGCGGAGCCTTGTCCTCCATCTCGGGCACAGCCTCAAGTATCGGCTTAACACTCTCGAGCAGTGGCTTAATCTGTGCCAACTGTGGTATAACCAGATTAAGCTGTGCCAGCGAGGCGGTGATCATGCCAAAGGCCGAACTGAATGCGATATAGTCGGACGTGGTAACACCGTTGGACAGTGTGCTCCAGAATATGAACATGGCGCCGCCCAGACCCAGCAGCGCGCTCAGTGCAGGACAGAAGCGGTCTTTGAATGCGGGGTTATAAATGAATTTTGCGGCTGCGCTGTAGTGATCGAGCCAACGGGCAAAGGCGCGGTTCTCGCTACCCGTAAGCTTGATTTTCTGTATGCCCGCAAACAGGTTATACTCCAGTCCGCTCAGTTTTGTGGCACGCTCGGTGTAATTCTGGCGCAATCTTACTGTGTAGCGATAGTTCATTGTCAGCACTAAGGATTGAGCCACAATGATTATCAGGGCCGGCAATAGCAGTTTGCCGCCATAGATGTAGACCTGCACCAGATAGATAACGCTGAGTACAGCCGAAAGCAGTACCCCCACAATATTCTCGTTGATGAGCGAACATAGCGCTGCCACATTCTGCAGCTTGGCAGTAAGTTCGCCCGATGAGTTCTTGCTGAAGAATGTGGGCGACAGCAGGAATGTGCGTGCCATTACTGCGTTCTGCACGTGTAGCTCTACGATATGCTGTATGCGTATGATATACAGATTTCGCGTTAGGGTAAGCAGCATAGTGCTCACGGTGGCTCCAATCAGCAGTCCGGTGATGGGCAACAGGTCGGATGCATCGCCGGTAGGGATCACGGTGTCGAAGATAAGCTTGTTGGCCATTGGGGTGAACATACCCAGCAGGATGATCACCAGCGCGCATGCCACCAGCAACAATGCATTTGGTCCTGACACTACATCCCATGTGAACTCCATCAGATGCTTTAACTTGAGCGGTTTCAGCGGTAATGCCTTGGTGAAGGTCACGGCTTTGGGCTTAAGTTCGGTGCCCATATCCTCGCGTGCCACCTTGCGTATTGATCCGTCTATCTGTCGGTACTGGTAGCCCAGTCCGGTCTTGGTGGGGATAAGGGCCACCAGTCTGCCATCCTTGGCATAGCCCAGCAGCGGACCTACACACTCGTTCCACCATTCTCCGATCAGTTGGATGTCGCGCATCATTATGCCTCGCGAACGTAGTATGCCGGTAAGCTGTTCCTCGGGCGACTGCAGATAGTCGTCCTCAAACTCGTAGTCGGTTATGCCCAAGGCCTCAAGTATCTGGCGCAGCGCACTCTCGTCGTTTTGTGGCACGGGGCGCTTGCCGTCGATAAAGCCCAGTCGTTTGCTGGCCTTCTCGTTTACCTCGGCCAGTGCAGCCTGCTCTGCAGCCTTACGCTTGTTTATCTGGTTAATATATACTGCCATAGTTTATTCACTCTTCATAAGGTCGCGATACATTCCCTCTTGTTCAATCAGCTCCTCGTGGCGACCACGCTGCAGTATCCTGCCTTGATCCATTACGATTATCTCGTCGCAGTCGCGTATGGTGCTCAGTCAGTGGGCTATGATTATCTGTGTGGGACCGATCTGTCGGATGCGGTTCATCACCTCGTCTTCGGTCTTGGGATCGAGTGCACTGGTGGCCTCATCCATTATCAGCAAGGCGGGTTCCTTGGCCAGTGCCGTGGCTATCTCCATACGTTGGCGCTGGCCGCCGCTGAAGTTCTGTCCGCCCTTAATGATCTTAGTATTAAAGCCCTCAGGACGAGTCATGATGTCGGCACGTATCTGTGCGTCGTTGCATGCCATAACCATCGTAAAGTCCTCGATGACAGAGTCCCACATACGTATGTTCTGCGCCACGGTGTCGTCGAACAGCACCACATTCTGGTCGATTACTGCTACCGAGTTGGTGAGTTCTTCGCTCGATATGCTCTCGATGGGACGACCGTCGATAGTTATCTCGCCGCTCCATGGCTTGTAAAGTCCTGATATCAGTTTGGCCAGTGTGCTCTTTCCGCAGCCCGACGAACCTACGAATGCCACACTGTGGCCGGGTTCTATCCTAAGATTAAAATCCTGGATAAGCGGAGGCATCAGCGGTGAGTAGCCGAACGTCACGTTCTTAAGTTCGAGCAGTCCGGTGAGCTTGCCTCTAACCACCTCTCCCTTGTTGTCGCGGTGGTCTTCGGGATATTTCATCACATCCTCCACACGTTCCATCTGGCTGCGCATAGCTACAATGGTCTGCGATGCGTTTACGATGGCATTAACAGGCTCAAGAAACGAGCCCATAAAACCTTGGAATGCCAAGAGCATACCCACCGTAAGTTCGCCCTGCAGTATCAGGTAGGCGCCAAGCACCAGTATAGCCATGTTTACCAGTCCTGTGGCTAGCACGGGCAGCAGAGCCATCTGTGTCTGTTCGCGGTCGGCACGTCCGTTTGCGTTGAACTTGTGTGTCCACAGTCCGCTCCAGAACTTAAAGAATCCTGTCTCGGCACCAGCGGCCTTGATGCTCTCCATGTTGTCGATACACGATATGGTGGCCGAGAAGTATTTGCCTTCGCTCTGCTCCATCGATCGCATCAGATTGATGCGTCTGGCAGAGAAATGCTTTACCAGCAACAGATTGATTACGGCTGCCAGCATTCCGATAAGAGTAAGCCATACAGAATAGACGAACATCAGCATGAGATAGAGCACCAACAGAAAGATGTTGATGACCTGTGGTGCCAGCACCTCTACCATCGCATGGGTGATGGTCTCGTTAAGATGCATGCGCTGCTGCAGGTCGCCCACGTTTCGCATGGCAAAGAACGACATCGGCAGGCGCAGCAGGTGGTGCAGATACTCCTTATTGCCCTTAAGCGCCAGCGAACCGGCCACACGCTTGGTATAGCGGGTGCGCAACAGTACAACCAGGAACTGGAATACAGCCAGCGCGCCCATGGCTATCAGGAACCACTTGGCCCAGTCGGCATTCTTGCCCGAGAGTATCTCGTCGAGGAATATACGTGTAAACAGTGGTGTGAACAGCGCCACGAATGCCGCCATAAGTGCAAACGTAAATGTGAGCCAGAAAGCCTCGCTAGCTCCACGGAGGTTACGACGCACATAGGACAGGATACTGGTCTGCTCGCCACCTTTCTCAAATCTTTCGGTAGGTTCGAAGGTAAGACAAACACCTGTAAAGTGCTTGCGGAACTCTTCCATCGGATATTTTACCGGACCAAAGCCTGGATCATTGATACAGACACGGCCCTTACGATCAATGCCTCTGAACACCACAAAGTGCTCAAAGTTCCAGTGTATGATGGCTGGCTGTTTGCCGTCGAGGGCATCGGGTGTCACACGGTAGCCCTTGGCATCGAGCCCGTAGTTACGAGCGGCTTGGAGTATAGATTTGGCCGACGAACCGTCGCGACTCACTCCACAGGCCACACGCACCTGTTCCAGCGGCAGCCACTTGCCGAAGTGGGCCAGTATCATCGTAAGCGATGCGGCTCCACACTCCACGGCCTCCATCTGCATTACCTGCGGCACCTTTACTACCTTGTTTCTGCTCATAGATGATTAATTACCACTTATCGACTCGATCGCGTTGTCAACAGCACCTGTCAACACGCGCCACACTGGTTTTCTCTCGGTGATGATCTGTATGTTGCACAGCGCTCCGTTGCCCACGGCTACTTCGCGACTCTTCTCGCGGCTCCATACCAGTCCGCCGTCCTGTTCGTCGAGCACTACTCGTACCTCGTACATGGGCTGTCCATCGGGTATGAACGCGGCAAGCGGGTCTAGCTTCAGGCGGCCAACGATCTCCTGGCGCGTGGTAGGATACTGTTCTATACCCACCAGTCGTCCGTAGGCGTAGCCCCAGTTTTCGCGCTCCATGTTGGCGGGGGTTACCTGTACCTGCTGGTCAAGCTTGAGCTTGCGCAGATCGTTGTAGGTAACGTAGCACAGCATCTCGCGCCCTGCCATTTCCTGCTCTTGCGGCAGCATCCATGCCACTGGCTGTCCGGCCTTAAACTCGGTGCTTAGCGGTAGTGTCTGTATGAGCACTCCCGCGCGGGGGGCCTTGACGGCGGTTGCCGACAGGGCGTTACGTATCTCCATCACTGGTGCGCCAGCTGGCAGGGTTGTGCCATGACTAACCAGTACACGACTCACAGCTCCATCATAAGGAACACTTATGGGTGTAGCATCTCCAAATGGAAATACTACACCCTGAGCTGTTACCTTATAGTTGATGGTACCGAAGATACACCAATAACACACCACTACTATCATGGCTACCATGGCACCTAGTACCAGTCGTAGCTTTGGCGACGCTACTCGCGCCATCTCCTCGACCTCGCTGTGGTCATCGAGTGCATCCAGTGCCTCCTTATTAAATATATCGGCCATAGTTTATGCTCTCTCCACGGTCAAAATATTATTTAATTTCTCTGGGGGTTGTTCTCTTACCTCCTGCAACCTCGTCGAGCTGCTGTTCGTTCAGCTGCTGCTCTTTCTTCAAATCGTCCTGTTTCATAATGCTTAATCTTTTAAAGGGTCCTCACTAATAGTATTTTTCTTATTAACTCCAGCGGCTGCAACGACGTCAAGGTCGTCCTCGTTAAGCCGCAACACCTGCGCCTGACTGGTATGCTTATAATCCTGCAACCTTTCGCGCATTTCCATATTCTCACTGATAAACGCCTTCAGATGGGCGTTGTTATCACTAAGGCGCCATCGCTGATACACAATGACTGCTACCAAAACTAAGAGTACCACTACTACGGCTACTCCTAAAGCTACTGCAATTACAAATGATACTTCCATACTCGTTATTGATTTTGGTGGCAAAATTATAAACTATTTGTGTAATTAATGCCTCATTTACGGAAAAATATGTCTCAAATTAGGAAAAACTATGTTTTAGGGGTAATATTTCGGTATTCGCTGGGCGTCATACCGTATGCATTACGGAAAAGTCGGGCCAAAGTGGCGCGGCTTGGGATACCCGAAAGTTCGCCGATGATAGCTATTGGGTCGCTGGTGGATATAAGCAGTCGGGCCACATTCTCCAGGCGATAGCGGTTGATAAAGTCGCTTACGGTCTCGCCTTTTGAGCACTGGCGTATAGCCTGCTCCACATACTTGGCATTTGTACACAGCATCTGTGCCAGCACATCGCGATTCAGCGTCTCCTCGGTATAGGGTTTCTCTTCGTTCATCAGCTTGCAGATCCGGCTAAACAGCTGTTGCTCGGTGCTGGGTTCCTCTACTGGAGCGACCTGCAAATGTACTATCTTCTTCTCCTGTTGCTCCGGTTGCAGTTCCTGCTCCTGTTGCTCCGGCTGCAGTTCTAGCTGTTCCTGCTGAGGTTCCTGCGGTTGAAGCTGTAGTTCCTGGCGGTTCTGCTCTATCTCAGCATGCAGTCTGCGGTTTTCTGATGCTAATTTCCTATTATATATACGCGCTCGCCAGAGCAGATAACCTAGAAGTATGCATATCAGGAGTGTTCCGACTAGTAATATCCGGTAAATGCTATCACTACCACCACTGGCAGCAATGACCAGCAGTGCAACCGCAACAATTATATTGGTAATGAGTTTTAGAGTTCTCATAAGGATAGCCGAATAATTCGGTGCAAATATAGACATTTTTTCGGAAAAAACGAACATTTTACCGCTTTTTCCTGATTTGATACATATTTTTCCGTAAATGAGACAACAATTACGCAGAAAGTTTGTATCTTTGCCCTCGAATTTTCGGCAGACGGAAAGACCGAGGTTATGACCTACATCAGCGATACTGGTAGCCGTACGATATTCTATCAGCCCACCGACCCCGATGACTATCAATATATCACAAATTAAACTTTTTGCGCATTGATACGTCTATAATACGATTACGTATTATCAACAAAACCAATAATTAAAGTATGAGAAAACTATTCTTACCTCTTCTGCTGATAGTAGCAGTATGTGTTAACGCAGCCGAAAATCCTGTGTTGACTATCGAAGGTGGTCGGGTACAGGGCGTATTGGCCGATGATCATCCTGACGTGTTTGTTTATCGTGGTATACCTTATGCTGCGCCTCCTATCAAGGAGAACCGCTGGAAAGCACCTCAGCCCGTAGTGCCCTGGAAGGGAGTTAAGATTTGCGACACATTCGGCCGTCCGAGTTTTCAGGCCATTCAGTATCCTGGTGGTTATTACACTGAGTGGGGCTATGGCAAAGAGTCGGGCTCAAGCGAGGACTGTCTGTATCTGAACGTATGGACCAAGGCTCCTGGTAAGGCCGACAAAAAGCTGCCTGTAGCCCTGTGGATACATGGTGGCGGCTATCGCGAGGGATTCGGTTCGGAGCCTGAGTTCGACGGTCAGGAGTGGGGCGCCAAGGACGTAGTGCTGGTATCAATCAACTATCGTCTGGGCGTGTTCGGATTCCTGGTACACCCAGCTCTGTCGGCTGAGAACCCTAACCACGTATCGGGCAACTATGGTATTCTGGACCAGATTGAGGCCCTGAAGTGGATCAAGAAGAATATTGCCCAGTTTGGTGGCGATCCCAATAATGTAACCATCTTCGGTCAGAGCGCCGGTGGCGGTAGCGTACGTACTCTGTGCGAGAGTCCTCTAGCTCGCGGCCTGTTCCACAAGGCTGTTATCATGAGTGCACAGGGACTTGCTATCCCCGACGATAAGGGCAATATGATGGGTGCCCGCTACAGCGGTGGTACATTCCAGGAGGCCGAGGCCAAGGCCAAGAAGGTGTTCGACTGGGCCGGACTGACTGACCTGCAGAAGATGCGTCAGGCTAGCACAGAGACCGTGTTTGCACTGAACACTCTGTATCACCAAATCAATAGCGACGGTCAGCAGGGTGGCGGGCCGATGGCAGCTATGTTCAGAGGATTGCCATTTATGCCAATGATCGACGGATATGTAAGTGAGAAGAGCTTTGACGACGCTACACGTCAGGGAACACTTGCCGACGTGCCATATATGATAGGTTTCACACTGAACGATATGGGCAATATGGCTCCTAACATCGCTGAGTTCTGTAAGGTTCGTGGCGAGAAGGGCGGTAAGGCTTGGGCCTACGAGTTTGCTCGTCCACTGCCCGATGATGGCAGTCATCCCGAGGTAACCCAGCGTCTGAAGGGTGCATTCCACTCTAGCGACCTGTGGTTTGTGTTCAAGAGCCTGAAGCACTGCTGGCGCCCATGGACCAAGGGCGACTGGGACCTGAGTGAGAAGATGCTTACGGCATGGACCAACTTTGTGAAGTATAGCGATCCTAACGGACCTAAGGGTGGCGTTTGGGCTCCCTGCACAGCCAAGAACAAGAAGTTTATGGTGTTTAAGCTTAACGATAAGGATGCCGAGGCATCATACTACGGTGAGCCAGAGATAGCACCTCGCCCACAGGGATTTCCATTCTAAAATAAAAAGGGCATAAAACAAACATCCGCTTACTGCTTGGTAGGCGGATGTTTTTGTTTTATAATGCTTTGGGCGTCCAGTTCTTAAAGAATCTCAGAACTTTTTCCTTATTATATCCTTCGCCCTCCTCCAGGAAGCTGGAGTCCTGTATGTGGAGTACTTTGCCGTCTTTATCGAGCACCACAAACACAGGAAATCCGAATCGGCTGCAATTGTTCAGGCGTGCCATCAGAGTCTTACCCTGCTCCAGTTTCTCCTGCCCCTGCGACTTGCGTGGATTGTAGTTTACGTGGATATACTCAAAGTTCTCGGCTATCACGTTGCTGATGTCGGCATCCTTAGTGATAAAATCGGCAAAGCGCAGACACCATGGGCACCAGTTGCCGCCAACCTGACAGATAACCAACTTACCCTCGCCTTTAGCCTTAACCACAGCCTGATCAATCTGCTCCAGCGGGTTGATATTCTCATTATATACCTTCTTAAGCGCCGTCTGGGCGTTAACTGTAACTGCAAACAATGCTGCAGCAATCGATGTGATAAAAAACTTCTTCATTACTAGTCTTTGTTTTATTTTGGGTGCAAAAGTACAAATAAATTTTGAATTATCAAATAAAAACTCTATATTTGCAGCTGTTATGAAGTATATTGTAGCAATCGACTCGTTCAAGGGGTGTATCACATCTATTGAGGCCAATCAGGCTGCGACTGAGGGGATACTGAGTAAGGCGCCCGATGCTGACGTGGTGCAGATACCAGTGAGTGATGGTGGCGAAGGATGGCTTGAGGTTTTCAAGTCGGCCTTAGGCGGCCAGATGGTAGATGTGTACGTGAAAGACCCGATGATGCGCACCATCAAGGCACAGTATCTGGTGGATGGCGATACGGCAGTGATAGAGATAGCCAAGGCCAGCGGACTGACACTGGTGGTGCCCGAAGAGCGTAACCCAATGGTGGCTACAAGCTACGGCACTGGTCAACTAGTGGCAGATGCCGTGCGAAAGAGATGTAAGCACATAATAGTAGGTCTGGGCGGAAGCGCTACGAGCGATTGCGGTATAGGTATGCTACAAGCCATCATCAACAGTTTTGCTAAAGGCGGAACCTTCGACGACATACGCGAACTGGATGATGTAAGTTTCACTATCGCCACCGACGTAACCAATCCTCTTTGCGGCGATAACGGCGCTGCCCACGTGTTTGGCCCGCAAAAAGGGGCCACACCAGAGATGGTGGCTGCACTCGACGCCCGTGCCAAACGATTTGCCGAAGCATCGGCCAAGCACTTCGGCTACGACCGGCAGAACGCCCCAGGCGCAGGAGCTGCTGGCGGACTGGGCTACGCATTCCTGCAATACATGAATGCCGACTGCAGGCCCGGCATCGACCTGCTGCTTGATGCTGTACACTTCGACAGAGAGCTTGATTCAGCCTGTATGGTAATAACAGGCGAGGGAGGAGCCGACCGCCAGACGCTGATGGGCAAGCTGCCATACGGCATACTGAAACGAGCCCAGAAGCACAACGTGCCCGTTGCCTTGATAGCCGGCCGCATCAGCGATCGCCAACAACTGCTAGACGCAGGCTTCGCCCACGTAGAGTGCATCAATCCCCCTACCCTGCCAATAGAAGAAGCCCTAAAGCTCGAAACAGCAAAAAGGAATATTGCGCAGACAACTATGCGCTTGGCTCCTATTGTATAGAACTCTAATACACAATAAGAGGGTGTGCCTATTTTGACACATCCTCTAATTTTTAGATTCTTAATCCTAAGCGTTGATAATATTCACCTTGCGTCGATTCGAGAATGGCCGCACAGCGAAGTGTAGCCAGATGGCTCCATAGCGATTTCGCTCAATCAGCAGTTCATCGAAGTCCTGTTTCGATTCATCCGCGTAATCTAATAGGATCGTCGCGTAGCGAATCAGCTGCTCCATACCTAGCACTCGGATATTCACCGCGCATCCCATCAGATGGTTGCTTCCGGCCACGCCTCCTATCTTCTTATTCAATTGTGGCGATCGATAACCCGAGTTGATACGGATGGGCTCCACGCCTACTCCATACTTGTCATTATACCTCTTCCGCAGCACCTCCAGCCACCCGCAAACCCATTTAAGGTTTGCTATCGCCTCATGGCTAGGAATGTTATACACTTCGGGATGACTGTTGCTCTTTGTCATCTCGCCTAGAGTGAAGTGTTCACTCAGCTTTGCATTACTATTTAATTGTACTATTTCACTCATATATATTATTATTTGTTGTTGGTTTTTGGATTATTACTAAATCTTGCGGCCTTTTTAAAACTGATATCTGATATCTGAGTCACATAGCCTCTGCTTTTCCAATTTCTTACCATCTTAGATGCATTCTTCGGATCTAGGCCTTGCTTCTGGCGTGCTTTTTTCGCATCATCCAGAGTGAACTCATCAGGTAGCAACTCCAGCAGATTTCTTGGGCCACGAGTGCCAATACGCTCGCTCCCGCGATTTGCAGCCTCGATATCAGCACCAAAGAACTGCATCTTGCACCAAAGATCGTACTGCAGACTCCAACGGATAAAGTCTTCGATCGTCTTTTCCCACTGATTGCCGTTGGCCACGTAGAGCACGCAGGCTTTTAGCCAGGCGATTACTATAGCGCGGTGCGACAGATTCCAATAGGTTTCGTCTTGCGACAGACGGGCAAACTCAGCACATTCCTCTTGCAGTTTCTTGGCTAGTTTAAATGCCTGAGGACAGTCTACACGACCGCGAGCGGCTACAAGGTTGTCGATGTAGGGTTTAAGCTCCTCGTCAAACTTCTCGTCGTACTTGCCGTAGATGGGCTGCTCGGCACCTATCTCCATCTCGGGGATGGTACAGAAGTTTATTCGACTGATAGGACCATCGGTCAATACCTTATTAAAAAAGCGACGTCCTTTCTGGATGGTAGTACAAGCATTCCAGTTGAATCGACACTTTGTGCGAGCCGTTACGCTCTGCGTGCCTACACGAGTCTGTCCGAATTCTGCTCCTGGGTCGAATGCCAGACACATCAGTTGGAAGTGCTGCTTTCCAGTCTGGCCCTTCAGCTGCTCGAAGAGGTCTATCTCGTTCAGTTTCACGTAGACAAAGTGTCCTTCGGCTTCATCCATACGCGTCACAAGTGCAGGCTTGGTCATATCAGGGTCAATCTCCTGTATCACAAGCCCCTCGGGACGTACCTGCTTATCCTTGTTGGCACCCTTCTTCTGGCAGTCGCGTTTCCACTCTTCCTCGCGTCGAGTGTTCTCCTTATCACGCTCCTTTATGTCCGCCATTATGTGCTTTATCGGCTCGTCTATACAGCCTTTACCAGCACCCGTATGCGCCATCAAGCAGTTCATCAGCGTGGCCTCGTGAGGCACATAATCGGTGTACTCAAAACTCACCTCTTTAAGATGTGTACCAAGCGGTGGGAACACCGCATGCGCTACTGCCGCTTTGTATTGGTTGGGGGTATTTCTCGTCAAAAGTCTAATCAGTTTCGGCAGTTTCTTTTCCGCAGGCATCTCGGGCATCTTTTCTGGCAGAGCAGCTTGCTCTGGGGGCTCAGACTCTTCGGGCGCCTTTGTCTTTCGCCCTTCCAGCGCATCAAGCACATCCCTCAGTCGTCCAGGCATACCCTCATAGCTTGATTTCAGAGCATTCGCAATCTTCTGCCGCTT
>Ga0247610_10005686_pt1 | contig 13093 bp, 14 predicted proteins | sample 174DNAGHGhighgp2_FD_193483 | JGI IMG/M metagenome (GOLD analysis project Ga0247610, IMG submission 193483) | Sheep rumen microbial communities from Palmerston North, Manawatu-Wanganui, New Zealand - 1742 DNA GHGhigh gp2 | ecosystem: Host-associated > Mammals > Digestive system > Stomach > Rumen...
ATCGAGATAAAGATATGTTGAAAGGAAGGCTTGGCAAAAACGCCAAAAGTTAGACAGGGGAAATTAATTGTTATTATACCCGTTTGGCTCAGCGGTTCCGAATTTCTTTTTGTAAAAACTTTCGCGATCAATGGCAACAAGCGGAGCGACGTTTAATGGCAGTACTTCCAAAATTGTCCATTGAAAGTTCTTGATGTGATATTGAGGGTCTTTCGTGCAAAGTTCCTCCAAACTTTTGTTTCCACCATGCCCTGTTTCGGCGTATTCCGCCCAACGTTTCCAAATGCCGAGCATCTTTTGCGTATTTGAACTATATGTACTTCCTACATACTGTTTCCCGTTGCTTTTATCCAGAATAAGATATATGCAGTTGCAGGCCTCCAAGCGCGATTTCCACTCAAAATTCTTACCTTCACTCTCGTATATTGTCCGCAATTCGTCATACGATAACAGCACATTTTCATATGAGGTAAACACCGGCATGCCATTTTCCGTTAAACCGCGGTCAATGCGAATGACATATTTCTTTTCGTCCCAATACTGATGCCATGCTTGCGTGTTTGTGGTCCATTCAATGACAAGTTTGTTCTCCAACTCAGCATACCCGTCTATCTTTTGAAAATCAAAAATACTGTGATCTTTGAGCGGCGAATTTTGGTTTTTGAAGCCGCAATTTTTATAGATACCAATAAACCGTGCGGTTACTCCTTCCTCTCCAAGAAACGATACAATATATTCCACATTTTTGAACCATGTGGTGCGTTGCTCGTTTTGATATTTTGCAAACAATTCCGGTTCTTCACGATAGAGGTAATACAGCGATTTATCGGTTGTTACACCATCTATTACCTTTGTGCGCTTGTCAATATGCCGAAGTAATTTGATTTTAGGATGCTTTTCGCTTGCTTCCTTACAAAACTCTTCGTTTTTATTACCCCACAGCAGCAAATCCTGCACGGAGATAATATGCTCTACATCTGTTTTCATACTTTTTGTTTATAAGTGTTATTTTCTCCAGTTAAAATCGTCATCGCGGATGTGTTCCATGACGATATATTCCAATTCGCTTTCAAAGAAATTAGGCGTAAAGCGCACGTGACGGAGATTTACGTCCCCTGTCGGACCATCACCATACCAACTATGCAGCTCACTACTGCGTTTCTCCAAGAAGTGCGACATGTCTATCTCCGCCAATTTAGGCAGGTTGAAGAAAACGGTGCCGACACGCACAATCTTTTTACAATCCCGGAGCGCCAAACTATGATTGTCCAACATAATAGCGTAATCGCCGAACCAATCCAGAGGTCGCACTCCATGTATAGATTCTTTGTTAAGACCTAACACGTCGGTCATAACAGCATCTCCGGTATAGATATAATCACCCTTCACATCTTTGTAGGGCGTGCGTACTCCTGCAAAAATGACTTCGTGTGCATAGCCGTGTCCTTCACATTCATCGCCAAAGACAGCCCATACCACTCCTGCATCGTGCTGATCTTCATATTGCTCATCCATTTCAAAGACGTAGAGGTTGCCTTGATAGAAAAAGAAATTTCCGAAATGCGCATAGCCGAACTTGTCTTTGTCTATGACATAACGAATATAAATTGACGGCATGTGCTGGTGGTAACATGCTCCTATCCTGTACAGACATTTCTCGCACAACTCCTGAAGTGCCTCAATAGTAATCACTTCCGGCACATCGATATGATAAGCTTTGCGTTTTTTCTCATTCAAGTCAATACCAGCTTTTAGACACCATTCACGAATTTCAAGCTTCCATTGCAAGGGCAATGTGATGTTCTCTACAAACGACGCCTTATAGAAGAGCGGAGCCATTTGGCTGTCTGTGAAACCGGCTATGCCACATCCGATACGTGTGACGAGAAAACGGTTCATAGGATGTTCCTTCGCGTATTCAATAAACTCATCCACATACGGGCGGATGGTATCTATGCCTCCTTGCATGGTGGGAATGGCGTAACATTGGCCCGTAGGTCCAACGCCGACTCCCCATTCTGCGCCGAAACATTCATGCGCCATACGTGCTGCACCTCCATGGTGGTGACCAGCCAGATTGCTGCCAAACACAAACACCTCGCAGGCAGACAAGTGCGTGATAAGATCAGGTGTAACTACTTTGGGAAGAGTGGTGTTCATATTATTCGGGGTTTATTTCATTGTACATATTATAGAGCAGTTTGGTATCTGCACGGAACTCTTGACAAAGCCACTCCGGCGAAAGCACTAAGACGTTACGACCACACGCACGCAGTTCACGATAGAAATCTTCATTAGGAACAAGAAAATAGGAGAAAACAGACCGATTCGGGCTTGTTTCAATTTCTTTTTGCGATGGATGTAATGGTAGTGTGCGGAGATACGGGACTTGTGCTTTTCCAACAGCAATCCTAATTTCTTCCGGTTGATCTTTTAAGACGGTTATTCCGCAAATGTTCCTAAAATATTCCTCTGCATCAAAATCATCGGGTATAGTATATATATCTTGTGTGGGTTCTATACAAACGATTCTATCCAATGCAAAATGGCGAATATCGTTACGCGTACGCGAGAATGCGATTAAATACCATCGTTGGCGATAGGCTTTTAAACAATAAGATTCCACTTTATGAGTAGCAGGTTCTTCACTTGTAAAATTCTTATAGGTTATATTCAGCACATACTTGTCGCGCATGGCAGTAATAATCGGTTCAAGATATTCCTCACCTGCCGGTATTGGCTCAAAAAGAATCTGTTTGCGCAAGTCATGACAATCTTTGAGCAAACTATTGACAGAGAGAAGATTAAGCATCCGACTACGCAAATTTGTGCGACGTATATCCGCAGCTTCCTCAATATAATACTCTCCACGAGAATTGCACTTAATTTTCAAGTCAAACAGTAATTCCACTGTGTTGCGCCAGCGATGAAAGGTACTCTCGGGAATAGAATCAGTCTTGTAGTCGTTGACAGAGGCATGCACCCATTTATTGTCAATCGCCTCTCGTGATACAGGTCCGCGTGCGATAGTATTTACGAACCAAATATAGCACTCAAACAAATATCCAGTTGAAGTTTTTCTCATAGGCGTGTTAATTTTCGGTGCAAAGGTACTGCATCTTGCTCCCATAAAATGAAAGTAGGTACAAAAATAGTGTATTTTTTTGATTTATGCAAGAAAATATCACCTTTTTAACCGGAATAGATAGAAATTTGTGTATATCATTTCATTTCGCGCAACAAGCAGGTGCGGATGAAGGCATCGAAGCGGAAATAGGTCTTGTGACGGCCGGTGTCGGGGTCGATGGGCGCTTCGGGTTCGGGCTTTTGGAGTTGGGCTTTGAAGCGGTCCTGCCAGTACTGGAGCGTGGCAAGGTCTTCGGGTGTGGGCATGTAGTCCGACGGAAGCGCAGGGTTGGTCGATTGGGTGGCTTGCGCTTTGAGGTATTTGGCAGCCATGAGAATACGCTTGGTCTCGGCACAAGCGGCTTTGAAACGAAGCTGATGCTCCAGCTCCTTGCCTTTCGCGGGATTCTTCTTCCAGTTACGCGGATAGAGAATCTGGTACGCTTCGGGTTTGGAGGCTCCGATGATTTTGCCGTTTGCGTCACGGTAATACTTGCGGCGATGGATGGTTCCGTCCTTGGTTAGTGTGCCGCGGATCTCTTGGACGGGGTCTTGATAAATAACTTCTGCCATGTCTTTTTCTCGTTATCGTCAGGCTCTTCTCGGCTTAGTAGCATATTAAAAACAAAGTAATATCCTAATAATAACCTAATAAAAGCCTAATATACTATGCTAAATCTGAGTGCAAAGATACGACAATTTTTCGACATACGCAAGGATTTTCGGTAAAAAGTGCACGTAAAATGAACTTTTTACGTTAAAATGTTAAATAGTTAAGATTGTTTTTCTGAGAAAAACGTTAATGGTACGTGGCGGATGATTGATTACTTTGCGCCACTCTGACGTCTTATCTCGCTACGCTCAAACGATTATTGCAAGCAATTTTCTTGTATAAGGCAGGCGTAGCGGCTATCTTTGGTTCCGGCACACCCGTTGCGTATAGCGCGAAAGTGGTTATGCAACTGCTGATGCAGGAGTAATTCTTGTGAAAATATTGAAAAATGACATGCGTACTTGCGTATGTCATTTTTTTTGTGTAATTTTGCGGCAAAATTTGACGCAAATATGAAAGTTCTATTGATTAATGGTTCGCCGCATAAGAGCGGGAACACGTATCTGGCGCTGAAAGAAGCGGCGCAGGAGTTGGAACACAACGGCATCGAGACCGAGATCGTAGGTGTCGGTACGAAGCCGGTAAGAGGCTGTATTGCATGCTCGACCTGCAAGACGAAGGGTAATAACCAATGCGTGTTCGACGACGATATCTGCAACGAGGTAAGCGCCAAGATGGCTTCGTGCGACGGACTCATCGTGGGTTCACCGGTGTATTACGGTCAGCCTAACGGCACCGTGCTGGCGCTGGTACAACGCATGCTGTACTCCAACGGCGCAGCGTTTAACGGCAAGCCTGCAGCAGGTGTCGCCGTGTGTCGTAGAGGTGGCGCAACAGCCGCGCTACAGACGCTGAATATGCCGTTTCAGATACTGAATATGCCGATTGTAACCTCGCAGTACTGGAACATTGTCTATGGTCGCATGGAAGGTGAAGCCGCGCTCGATGCCGAAGGCATGCAGACCATGCGTTCGTTAGCGAAGAATATGGCGTACTTGTTGAGGGCGACAGAAGATCAGCCAAAGCCCGAATACGAGGCACGGCAGGCTATGCATTTCATCCGGTGAATAAAGAGTGAAGGAATTAAAGAGTGAAGGACATGATAGAGTATATTGATCGTCGTAACAGCGATTGTTACAAATGGGACTCGGATGAGTCCCGTGGTCTATTGCCGTTATGGATAGCAGACATGGATTTTAAGGCCGCCAAGCCTATCCGAGAGGCTATGCAGCGTCGTTTGGATCACGGTGTTTTCGGTTATTCGATTGTGCCGCAGGCTAATTACGATGCAGTGGCGTCATGGTTCGAGCGTCGTCACGGTTGGAAGGGAATCAATCGCGACAACCTACTCTACACTACGGCTGTTGTGCCGGCCATCTCGGCGGTTTTCAAGGCCTTGGAGTTGCGCATGGATGAATACCGTCGCAAAGCAGGCAGGCCGACCGAGAACGAGCCGCTTCGGATCTTGACCTTTACACCCGCCTACAACTGTTTCTTCTCTTGTATAGAAAACATGGGCTGCGAGTTAGTACCATCCCCTCTGGTGCTGGTAAACAACCGTTTTGAGATCAACTGGGAGGACGTAGAAGCCAAAGCCAAGAAGGCGGATGTGTTCCTGCTCTGTAATCCGCACAACCCGACAGGTCGTGTCTGGACTCGCGAGGAATTGGAGCGGTTGGCCGCTATCTTGCGTCGCGAGCATATGTTCTGCCTATCGGACGAGATTCACTGTGAGTTCGCCTTCCCCGGACATGCCTACACGCCTTTTGCGTCCATCGTGATCAACGACACGGATTTCTGTGTCTGCACGTCAGCGAGCAAGGCTTTCAACATCGCCGGTCTATTGTGCGCCAACATTTTCGTACCGAACAAAGAGTTACATGCCCAGATCAATCACGCGCTGGAGATTCACGAAGTGAACGGTCTCAATCCCTTCGGTCTGGTCGCACAGGTTGCGGCGTATAACGAATCGGAAGCATGGTTGGACGAGCTGAACAAGCTGGTGTATAGTAATTTCTGCTATCTGCGTGATTTTCTGCATAAGCATATGCCGCAGTTGAAACTTCACGAGACGGAAGGCACTTATCTGGCATGGGTCAATATCGAGGCCTTTGGCACCTCGGCAGAAGCCCTTTGTCAGCGGCTCGCGCAGGAAGAGAAAGTGCTGTTCAACCCCTCGGAGATGTATGGCGGAACAGGACATATACGTATCAATCTCGCCACATCGCGCGAGAACCTGACGGAAGCGCTGAAACGATTACAAAACATGTACACAAAATAAATTGAATATGAAAAAATATGTAATGGCACTCGTATGTGCCGCCATGATGATGCCTATGAATGCAAAGACATTAGTGGCGTTTTTCTCCGCCACCGGAACTACCAAAGCCGCAGCCGAGAAACTCGCGAAGCAGCAGAATGCCGTGTTATGGGAGATTGAACCGGCAGAGAAATACACAGCCGCCGACCTCGATTGGCGCAATTCCAAGTCCCGCTCGTCGATGGAGATGAACGATCCCGAAGAGCGCCCGACTATCAAGCGTTGCACGGATGTAACGCCGTATGACACCGTCTATGTCGGTTTCCCGATATGGTGGGGAATATGCCCGCGAATCATCAATTCATGGCTCGATAACAACCTGCCGCAGTTAGAAGGCAAGACAATGATTCCGTTTGCTACCAGCGGTTCCAGCGGCATCGAGGAAGCCGAGGTATATCTGAAAAAGACCTATCCCTCGCTCAACTGGAAAAAAGGCATGCTGCTCAATCAACGATGACCAGGATACTGTTCATATGTCACGGAAATATCTGTCGTTCCCCGATGGCAGAATTCATGATGAAGCAACTGGTCTCACAAGCCGGCCGCGCGGACGATTTTGAGATCGCGTCTGCAGCCGTGTCCACCGAGGAGATCGGCAACGATATCTATCCTCCGGCCAAAAGGATGCTGACGGCGAAAAGAGTGCCTTTTGCGTCCCGCGCGGCGCGACAGATGACACGTGCCGACTATGCCTATTACGACCATATCGTATGCATGGACCAAAGCAATCTGCGATGGATACGGTATATCATCGGAGAGGATACAGACCATAAGGTGTCGCTGATGCTGAGTTGGGCAGGAAAGAGTCGCGACGTTGCCGACCCCTGGTACACGGGCGATTTCGAGAAGGCATACGACGATATATGGGAAGGCTGCCAAGCACTATTGAGACAATTGACGTCCTAATCAAGTATAACTATCACTAAATTCGAATCACTATGATTGACAAACTGATCAAAAGCGCGCTGCTGTTCACAGCCGGCGCAGCAGTAGGAGCCGCGGGAGCGATGTGGCTCATGTCCGATTCCGGAAAAGAAATGCGTGGCCAGTTGCGCGACCTCGCATCGCAGGCAAAAGACAAAATGCACGAATGCTGCAACAAAGTAAGGCAAGAAATGGAAGCGGCGATACAGGAAGCCGAAGAACAACCCGCCCCGGAGGCATAAAAAAGTACGACTATGGAAAAGGAATTGAAAGAATTGCAGGAGAAGAAAGATGAAATCCTGACCGAAGTGGAAACACTTGCGAGAGCGGAATACGAAGTAGCCCGCCTGCGGATGATCGACAACACGAGCCGCTTAGTGGGTTCACTGCTGCTGACGATATGCCTTATTCTTGTGGCGTTCGCCGTGCTGGCTTTCTGCGCTGCAGCAGCCGTTGTGGCTTTGGCGCAATGTGTACCGACATGGGCGGCATGCCTCATCGTAGGCGCCTTCTATCTGCTGCTTATTCCTGTGCTGATCGGTTGCGGCAAAGTGCTGTTCCTCGATCCTATTGTGCGCAAAATGAGCGGATTCAAGGACGCCGAGGAGTTGAAATGCGAGACTATCCGTGCAGAAGGAAACGCGGCTCTGCAACGCGAGCGGATCAGCGGACGTCTGCGTTTCGCCCGGACAATGTACGATTACTACACCGGTCTGGCACAGACAGGATGGAATTTCGTACGCAAACTGTTCAAAAAATAATTTACGTTTAAAACATCATATGCGTCAGATTGTAATTACGGCACTATGCCTGCTGGCTTTGGTCAGTTGTACCAAGACCACACCGGTTCCCCAAGTAGGAACCGTCACCTGCGACACGATCAACGACGTGCCCTGCTGCGTCTATCTCCCGTATCAGTATGCCGACAGGACGGATGAGGTCTTCCCCGTGCTATACCTGCAACATGGGATGTGGGGCAATGAGTTCGACTGGACGGAGAAAGGCAATCTGACCGGTATCATGGACTCGCTGTTACAGCGCGGAGCGGTACAAGAGATGGTGATTATCATGCCGGATAACTGTCCCGGACGCCCGACCTACGAAGAAGAAAGAGACGATGCGACAAACGGGCACTGGGAAGGTAATTTCGCCCGGTTCATGGCCGAAGCCGAAAGCAAATACCGTATCAGTAACCTACCCTCCCAACGCGCTATCGCCGGTCTGTCGATGGGCGGTTATCACACGATGATGGTGTCGTCGGTGCTGGACGGACAATTTGCGTACGTGGGTATGTTCTCAGCCGCCACGTTCGTTCACCATATGCCCTCGGAACCGGCGCTGCTATGGACGGCTATCGGCAAAGATGATTTTCTATACGACTCGTTCCGAGACTACCGCCGATGGTTGGAGCAGAATCACCGCGAATATACGTATTACGAGAGTGCCGGAGGACACGACTGGCCCAACTGGCAGGATTATATAGCCCGGTTCCTGCCCAAGTGCTTTCAATAAACAGAACAATAACAAACAGATATATTAACCGATATGAAACAAAAACGCTTTATCTTGGACGAGAGTGAACTGCCTCGTCAATGGTATAACATCCAGGCGGAAATGATTAACAAGCCTATGCCGTTACTTAATCCCGCCACAAAAGAGCCGCTGAACGCAGATGATCTGGCGCATATCTTTGCGGCAGAATGTGCACGTCAAGAGTTGGATATGGAGCACGCGTGGATCGATATCCCGGAGGAGGTACAACGCCGCTACCGTTATTACCGCTCGACACCTCTGGTACGCGCATACGCCTTGGAAGAGGCATTGGGCACACCCGCGCATATCTATTTCAAGAACGAGAGTGTCAATCCGCTCGGCTCGCACAAGCTGAACTCCGCCATCCCGCAATGTTACTATTGCAAGCAGGAGGGCGTGACGAATGTGACGACGGAGACGGGCGCCGGGCAATGGGGTGCCGCGCTCAGTTATGCGGCCAAGACTTTCGGTCTTGAGTGCGCTGTCTATCAAGTGAAGATATCCATGCAGCAGAAACCTTACCGCAGCTCCATTATGCGCACTTTCGGCGCTACTGTCACCGGCTCGCCGTCTATGTCTACACGTGCCGGAAAAGATATCATCACAGCCGACCCCAACCATCCCGGTTCATTGGGAACCGCTATCTCGGAGGCGGTCGAACTGGCCACGACGACCCCGAATTGCAAATATACGCTGGGCTCGGTCATGAGTCATGTGAGCCTGCACCAGACCGTTATCGGTCTCGAAGCCGAGAAACAAATGGAGATGGCCGGCGAATATCCGGATATCGTTATCGCCTGCTTCGGAGGAGGCAGTAACTTCAGCGGACTCGCTTTCCCCTTCATGAGACACCAATTGAATGGACAAGGGACAAAGAAGATTGATTTCATTGCAGCAGAACCGGCGAGTTGCCCGAAACTGACGAAAGGTAAGTTTGAATATGACTTCGGCGACACGGCAGGCTATACTCCGTTGTTACCGATGTTCACCTTGGGACATAATTTCAAACCCGCCAATATCCATGCAGGCGGTTTGCGCTATCATGGTGCCGGCGTGATTGTCAGTCAGTTACTCAAAGACGGCTACATGCGAGGTATGGATATCCCTCAGTTGGAATCGTTTGATGCAGGTCTGCTTTTCGCCCGCACGGAAGGTATCATCCCGGCTCCGGAGAGTTGCCATGCGATCGCTGCCACTATCCGCGAAGCAAAGAAATGCAAAGAGACCGGCGAAGAGAAAGTCATTCTGTTCAACCTCAGCGGACACGGTCTGATTGACATGACGGCGTACGACAGTTTCCTCAACGGAGACCTTGCCAACCCCGTTTTTTAATAAAAATGCATTTTTTTTGAAAAAAGTTGCCAAAATATTTGGTCAATTCAAAAAAAAGCAGTACCTTTGCACCCGCTTTTGAAAAAAAGCAACTATCGGGGTGCGGTAGTTCAGTTGGTTAGAATACCGGCCTGTCACGCCGTAGGTCGCGAGTTCGAGTCTCGTCCGCACCGCAAGTGCTGAAAATCAACAAGTTACGCTTGAGACGCGTTGAAATCTGCACAAAATCTGCACAAATGACTTTCACTGATGTGAAGGTCATTTGCCGTATATAAGACCTAAACTAATAAAATTCCTGCCGTCAATCAGAAAAATGGTTGGCGGCACTAATTGTTAATTAACTATGCTAAACCAAAATTTTGGAGCTCTGAGGAAGTACGTTCCGGCAGAACTCAAACACAACTCAAGAGGATGGTACATTGAGTACTACCGCCTAAACACAACTATTGATGAATTTGAGCGTGTTCGCGTTATGTTAAATCGCGAGCGCAAGCGCTGTAAGTCTCTCACCGAGTTCAAACTACAGGCCAGCGCTATTATGCTCCAAATTAACAATCAGCTTGCTGCTGGATATATCAACGTTCAGCAGTCTCTACCAGCCTATGGCTTTGGTGCTCCGGACACAACCAATACGTCCGGCGACAATATTCGTTTCTACACGCCTTTAGAGCAGGTGATAGACTTGTATGAGACTGACCGTAGCAAAGAGCTAAAGGAAACAACTATGCGCAGTTATAGTTGCTTCTGTAAGCAATTTAAGCAGTGGATCCATAAGAACTATCCAACCATCTCTTCCGGAGGCTTCTCACAAATATTGGCGAACCAGTACATGGAGTTTGTTTTGGATGGCAATAACTCTAAAGGAAAGACATCCGTCCGTAAGAAAATCAAAGAAGACCGCGTGAGCGCGCGTACGTACAATAATAATATAAAGTTAGCGCGTGCGTTATTCAGTTGGGCGATTGAAAAGAGCTACGCCCGGGTGAATCCGTTTGAGAAACTTAAAACGAAGAAGGAACAGGGTAAAGACCGTACAATCATCTCGAAGGAAGTACGTGATCGCATTGTAGCGTATTTCCGTGAGAAGAATCCGGTATTCATTATCATCATGCAACTGGTGTACAAATCCTTTTTGCGTCCGGTGGAGATTACACGCGTCAAAGTGAACCAATTGAACTTTGAAGAGCATTGTATCGAAATGCACTGTACACAGACTAAAAACGGCAAAGCTCGTAACAGCCGTATGGATGCTGACTTGGAGGCTTTGCTTCGTGAACACATTAAAGGTGCAGATCCGGATGACTATGTGTTCGGAGCCGGTTCATGGATGCCTGCTAAGACTCCTTCTGCGTCACATTCCTACACCATCATCTGGGACAGAATGCGTGACGCGCTAAAGCTTCCGAAAGAGTATCAGTTATACTCTCTCCGAGATAGTGGAATTAACAACCTCTTACGTGCCGGTGCTAACGATTTAGATGTCGTTCAGATAGTCGGTCACAGTGACCTCGCAATGACCTTCCGCTACGCTAACCACATTGATAGTGACCTTATCAATCGTATCAATAAGATAGCACCAGAGTTCTAACAATTGAGGTATTTCACACCTCGAAATCCGTCTGCTCTTATACGTTGAGTGGACGGATTTTTTTATGTATTCTCGTTTTTGCTGATTTTCCAAAGATAGGACTATTTCGTGACAATAGGAACAAAAATGGAAAATTGCGCGTAATTTACTGATATACTACAAATTACAAGATAGCAAGACAATTAGAAATCGTCTTAAATCTGGACATGCCGTTCGGTTAATGTCCGAAAATTTCGGTGATTAAAATCATAACTGATTGAAATTCAGCAGTTAAGGGGTCTCGGGGATGTGCCCCGAGTACGGTAATAGACACCCCCAACCGCCCTGCTATACTTGCTTCTATTGGGTCATTTTCAAAAGCGGAATATGCAGTCAACACTTTCAACATTTTCTTCAAAAGTCTCGCATAAACCAATGACCTTGATAGTCTCTACTATGTCTGCTAACCTTGCGAGTCTCCCTTTGCTCCATGAGCATAAAGTCCTCACCGCTCCGCGTACCTTAATGGTCTGCTATCGGCGTGCGAACCTTGCGAGTCTTCTTTATTACCATGCGCCTCAAAAGTCCGCTTGCGCCCACGCGACTCACGAGTCTCCATTATTCTGCGGCACCTCAAAGGTCATCACCTCGCGCGCTCCACAAGTCCCTTACGCGCTCGCGCTCAAAGGTCTTGCTCATAACGAAACTACCGCTCAATCTCGCGATTGTGCGGTAGCGACAAAAAGGGACACTCAAAAGTGATTTAGATAGTAAACAGCAAACTCCTCACACCTCTTTTGTATATTATAGTTCAATTAACATCTTCTCTGCCAACGGTACATACCATGTACGGACTTCATCGGCGGTGGGAGTATGTCCTCCAGGGAAATGGAATGAACGGTTGTAGTGCTCCAAGAAGAGCGGTTCAAAATGCGCTAAGGTATCTTGCTCTCCGAATAATCCCCATACTTGGTCGCGGAATTGAGGATTCCAGTTGTCGAATTGAGTAGCCTCCAGTGCAGCAAACTCTTTCACCAAGGCTTCATCAATAACGAATGACTGCTTGCCATCCTTGCGTGGCGAATTGTAATCGTGCTGCCCTATACGTTGGCTTAGGAACTCTGACATCCGGAAATGCGGATTGCCCAGCAGCGCAGGAATGGATTTTATTGGAGCTATCATTTGTGTATAGAAAGCGCCACAACTATTCCCGATTAGCAGATTGGGCTTTTCGCTATCTATCATATCAGAAATGAATTCAAGTGCGTTCTGCGGATGCATAGGCAGATCCGGTGTGAGCACCTCTGCTCTCTCTGCAAAAGCCTCTCGCAATGCCACAGCCGGAACACATTGCCCGCTTGCATAAAAGCCATGTAAAAATAGTATCTTTTTCATTTCACTCGAAAGGTCCTTAGCAAAGCCTTCTGCTCGTCCGTAATACGATAACTCTCAATAGCTTTTTGAATTGACTTATTGTGCGTCCATGGATGCAAGCGATGTTGCTCGATATAAGGCAGCGTGGCATCCCATTGTTTGGCGAAAGCCGTAGCAAAGAACCACGCTTGCATTATGCGGATGTAATACTCATCGCTCTTAATGGATTCAACCCATTCTAAGTATTCCGGTAGGAAAGCCTCGTCCAAGAAATACCGCATCAGCGTCCCTATGCCAAAGCGTT
>Ga0247610_10005688_pt1 | contig 13091 bp, 10 predicted proteins | sample 174DNAGHGhighgp2_FD_193483 | JGI IMG/M metagenome (GOLD analysis project Ga0247610, IMG submission 193483) | Sheep rumen microbial communities from Palmerston North, Manawatu-Wanganui, New Zealand - 1742 DNA GHGhigh gp2 | ecosystem: Host-associated > Mammals > Digestive system > Stomach > Rumen...
GTGGCGCTCGATGGCGGGCGACGAGCCTTCCAATCCCTTGATTTCCAGCACCCGTCCCTTGCCGCCAAGCCGCGTGATGACATATTCGCCCATGGTGCGCCCCATCTCGTAGTTGTCGGCGCTGATGAAGGCCGTGTACTTCTGTGAGTTGGTCTTGCGCTCGAACACGATGACAGGGATACCTTTGTCGTAGGCGCGGTTGATGGCCGGCGAGATGGTGCGCACCTGGTTGGGTGCCACGATGAGCAGGTCGATGCCGCTCTTCACCAGACTGTCAATCTGTTGCACCTGGCGCTCGTCGCTGTCGTAGGCCGTGGCAAACTTCAGCTCCACGTTGTCGTGGAAATAGGCGCCCATCCTCAGTTCAGCATTCTGCTTGTCGCGCCATATGTCGTCGGAACACTGTGAAACGCCTATGCGGTACTTCATCTTGCCGTCAGAGCATGAGGCAAGGAGCACTGAAATGACTATGAAACAAAAAAGGCTCTTCCGTATCATTGTCTTGCTGCTTCTACCAAAAGATTCTGTCGTATTGTTAGCAATGTTGGGCACAAAGGTACGAATAAGCGAGTGAAACGCAAAAGAAAAACGAGTTTTTTTTGCATTTCCGAACGGAAATACCTTCGGCGTCAGCCAAAGGTGCAGCACTTTTTTGCGAACGCCAAGGTTTAGGAGCCAAACAGCAGCCTACACGAAATGGTAGTCCAGAAGTCTTTTGGCCTCGTCCTCAAAACGAATCCTCACGGGGTTGACGGCCAGATGGCTGCGGGCTGTCATCACGTATGGGCGGCAACTCTCGTCGTAGGCTGTGAAAGCCTGTCCCACCTTTGTTCTGATGTCGTAGATGATGTCACTGGCGCGTCCTGCCCTGGTCTCGCCATGGCGGTTCTTACGGAACAGCAGCTGCTCAAATCGGTTGTATGCCTCCTGGTAGTTGACGTCGTACACCCTGCAATAGAGCCGAATGAACATGGCGCAGTTCCTGCGCAGCTCGATGCTAGTGCTGTCATGCTGCCGGGTGACGTGGTCGATGAGATACATCAGGTAAAAACACTGCCGATGGCTGGTGGAGGAACTGCAGCAGGATGAGCTGGCTGTCGTCCTTCTGGGTATAGATGACGAAATGGCCGGTGTTTCCCCTCACCATGCTCAAGTCGGTCATGGGCTTGATGACGATGTCGACCGTTGCCCGCTCTGCCAGGTCGTCCGCCGACATGAGCGAGTCGACGAAATGCTGCACGGTGGTCTCGTCGCTGTTGCAGAGGAAGACGCGCAGTGCCTCCAAGGCCTGACGGCCCAGGCGGTGGCGAAGGATGGTGTCGATGTCCCATTCCACCTCGCGAGAGTATTCATCGTCGGGAAATGTCCATGAACTGACGATTTGCTCCGCCCTCCTCTCCTCTTCACTCGGGGGAATGTCTACTGGCCTGTTGTTGTAACCAGCTTCCCCCACCCCCTTGAAGGGGTTTTCGTGGCGCCGACTTGAATCCTCGTCGCTGAGGGCCATCAGCAAGTCATAGCACACCTCGGGGCTGTAGGCCGCCACGCTTTTGAGCGCATCTGCCCATTGCTCAGCGTCAGCATATTCAAAATATTCAAGAATGCTGAAAATGGCCCGCATTCTTTTGTCCATCATAAGCGTATAGTTTTAGTTCTCTTCTGTTTCATCAGAACATCAATGGTGCGAAGTCTGTATTTCCCTAAAGCAGCGTGTCGAGTTTTTTGATCAGATTTCTGCCAAGGGCGGTGAGGTATGACGTATCTATCTGGTCGCCTGCCACCTCAGGCATCCGCTCTCTCACTACGTGCCTTACCACGTTCAGCAGATTGCTGATGCTCAATTTCATGTCGTCAATATCCAGCGTTTTAGGATTGAGAAGGGTACAGTGCACACTTGGCTGTGCAGTGAGTTCGTTTCCGGCAAATGTAAGATAGTCTATACTGATGTTGTACATGCCTGCCGCCCAGACGTCATTTGACGTCAATTCGGACAAGAAGCTCTTGAATGCTTCGATTGGAATGTCGTGGAGAATCTCTGCCACATGAAACACCTGTTCCTCGCTGGCAAAGGGCAGCTCTTCGGGCAGCATAGCAGCCTGTTCGTTCATTTTCTCCATGTGTGCCCGAAGTCGCGGCCGGTATCTGTCGCAGCACAGGTCAACAAGCCTGTTCTCAAACACCTTGGCTGCCGTTGGTGCGTCATAAAGCCATGCCTCGAGAGCTGTCTCGTTTTCGAACTCTTTCACAAAGGCGGCATTTTGCTCCGCCCCGACGGCAATGGCCACCTCAAGGCTGACGCTGTCATTTCCGGAGTAGAGCGCGCTGCAGGTAATCGTCGCGCCGCCGTGGTCCTTCCGATAGCCCTCTATCCAGCCTCCCTTGTCAGTGAGCACATTATGTTGTGTCCATTCGCATGTCTCTATGCTGAGCATCATGGCGATGCCCATCTCCTGGGCGTAGGGCCTCATCTCTTCACGGTATTGCTGCATGAAGCGTTGCTTGTCGCTCTCATGCTGACGGCGGAACTCCTCGGCCTTAGCCTCGTGCAGCTGTGCTTCCGTCACCTGCTGCACAAAGTAGTAGTTGAGGGGCTGCTGGCCTGCGCGTGTGTCATGTCGTTCTGCAGCATTGCGCATGGCGGCACACTTCTTGGCCATCAGCTCCGTCTTGAATGTCTCAACGACGTGCACACGGTCATCCAGCCCGCTGTGCACCCACACCTGATAATAGATATCGTCTGCCATCGCCGTGTCTTTATTTTGAAGCATTTATCATACAGCCTCCTCAATCAGCAGTTTACTATCATCAGAGGTGTAGCTTAAACAATTCGTGAGTCTGTGACCTTACCGAAAACAACAACAATATAATAGGAAGAATCTATTTCGTTGTATTCACGAACATAATCTGTAATCGCAAAAAAGTAACTTGGGATAATAACAGCCTATGATGCTAAAATTACAGACCCCTACCCTGTCCCTCAAGGGGAGGGGTTAGGGGTGGGGTCTGTAACTAAATCATACCAAGTTATTGTTTAACGATTACTCTGGAGTCTAAGGACAATCCCTTCAAACCAAATATGATTATTCTACTTTTCTTCTTTTATTACCCCATCCGCTGGATCAATCCTTAGCTTGATGACATCTGGCGTCTTGACAAGTTCATCGATATAGTCTTTCACTTTGTCTTTCTTTAGTAAATTATCGCCTCCAATGTTAATGGTTAAGTCAAAAGAGAAAGAATTATCTATGTAGATGAGATTAGGAATATGAACATCAGCTTTTCCTCGCTTCAACTTATGGTAGAAATCGTAAGAGTCCCTATCAAATGACATGCTCTCTTTTTGCTTATAACGCACAATAACATTAGTTGAAATACCCACATTGTAATATCTGACAATAAAGTCATAATAGATATAAGGGAGTTCCATTCTTTCTTCTACGAGCGTCCATCCTTCTTCAGCATGGTCTTTTTCTACCTCAACAAAATGCAATCCTCCTTTCGCGTCTTCCCATAACTGGCATCTTACGCTGTCAGACCGTACCCACTGATTATCAGAAATCACGCAGGTGTGGTCATTACCATCAGCATCAGTATAAGACAACTCAGCATCCACAAATCCCAACAAGTCATTGGATATGCTGACTTTATAGGGGATAATAACGTATGCCTCAGGTATATTGACAGTTAAAATGTTGTTGGCAGAATATGAGATGTTAGTAGATTCTGTCTTTGCTTCATATTTTGCAGAAAGAGAATGTTGATACCTACCAGCTTTGCTGTCTGTCACGACAAAAAGGCTGTCATTAAGCTTTTTCAATTCCTGACAATCCAAAACGAACTTTAAATCTTTATAGTCCTTCTTAGGAGAGAAAATGACCTTCAGAGTGTCGCCTTTCAAAGCATTCACGTTCAGATTATCGTTTCCTTCGTCGTATGACAAATTTGTTACGATGAATGTACCAGCATCGTCTACGGTTTGAGTCACTTCATCTTCAGAAGAACAAGAAGAAAGCACGTAGCTCCATGAGACAATAAAAGATAATGCAAACAATAAGTGTAAATACTTTCTCATTTTGAAAATGCACTTAGTTCGTGTCGTGCGCAACTTCAAGGTGGTTTTATTTTAATAATAATGATAAAGTTTCAGCATTATCAGGGAGCAAGACATAATTCTCCCATTTGATTTATAATAGAATTATCGATTTCTAGTCAATGACAGAATATAATCCAATGCGTAATCCAGCTGTTTGTCTCTGTTTGGGTCATCATCGAAAACCACCTGATCTGGTTCTACACCGACGCTCTCCAAGCACGTACCCTCGTATGTAGTGAAAGTGGAAAAGGGCATGTTGATGTAAAATGAAGAAAAAATCAGGTTTTCGTCACCGATATTTCCAAACATGGTAAAATTGTCATGTAAATTTCTCTCAAAACCAAAATCGACCAACGGGGATAGCGCTCCACTTGTTTTTGTACCGATGACGTAGGCATTCTTTATTCTTTTTGCTGCAAGACAAGTTTGTTCTGCCATGCTTGCCGATAAGGAGTCTGCCAAAACGACTATTGGTGCCGTTATTATAGCATGTTCTTTTTCATAGGTATGAAAAGAATAATCTTTACCTTTTTCGTAATCATAGCGACCAATGCCAGATTTTGAGCGAAGGAAACCAGTATGAATACCTCCATCGCCATCAATGTCCCCATGCAATGCACCAAGAAAATATTGGTAATCTTCTATTTTTCCTCCTGGATTTCCCCTCACATCAAGAATGACACCATTCAGTTTCCTGTTATTGTGAAGCTCTTGAATTTTATCAAACCATGCCTGCCAAATATCCAAATAGTTTTGTTCCTTTTCAGTTCGGCCACGCTTCTTGATAATTTCTGATAAATTAAATTCAAGAATGCTCAAGTAGACAATATCATCTTTAAAATGGCCATACCAATAATAACTATCAGAAGACACTTTGGTTTCTAAAAGAGGATGTCTGTTTTCATTTTCAGAATTATACACAGTATTCCAAGTCATGTAACGTATAACGCGATTGTAAGCATATCGATAAGAAGCAATCATACCTATCAAAGACGCTACTTCATTTTCTTTGCCGGTATATACATCTTTGATTTTAACATTGATATGTCCGTCATGCAAATTATTCAGTAAATTGTGATAAAGCATGCAAACGCGAAACCAACAAGTTGTGTCACCTGCAAGGTAGGCTGCATCCTGCTCTCTGAATTTTGGAAGGTATTCATTATAAACAGAGTCCCAGTTTAAGTGGTACTCATCTCTTTCAACATCCCAAATGGGATAGTTGATATCAATTGCTGTCCATATAGCCTTGAACTGATTCTCGTATGACTTGTTTGACTCTTCTAGATTAGGTGACAGTTTGAAAAGTTCGTTTTCATCGCATGAACTATATAGGCAGACAGCAAGGAAGAAAAGTAAGATGTTTTTCATATTCATATTTTACTGATATTAATGTGTTAGAAATTATAATACACGGCAGCTTGAATGACTACACTTGTGTTGTAATGTGGTGTCTTAAACTGACGCTCTGTTTTGATTGTGTTAGTGGCACCAAAATACCCCCTGCCCTCTAACTGAAAAGTAAATTCTTTTATATCACATTCAAATCCTAAGCCACCAACACCTCCAAACTCCGTTTTGTTATTGTTTCCACGTAATTTTAGACCTCCAAAACCGCCTGCATTGACAAAAGCCCTAATGTTTTTCCATCCTGCACTATAATTCAGCATGATGGGAATCTGTAAATAACTGTTCACCACTCCATATTTACTAATTGTCGCATGTCCTTTGTTATCTTTAACAGAAATGTTATATAGCGCTTTGGTTATATGATTTTTCTCTACATATTGCATTTCTACCTGAACTCCGAGTTTGGAATTAAGCCATTGCCATTCGTTAATGCTACGATAACCTGATATGCCCAGATCCGGTCCCCACCAACTACTAGGTTTATTGTTGGCATCAACCAAGTAATGATTATCTTCTTCATAGTAATTAAAAAAGGCACCACCTATAACACCTATGCGCCATTGTGCACTGGTTACCAAAGGTAGCAAGGCAAGGAATAGAACAACTTTTATTTTTCTCATAATATAATACACTTCATCCGTGTCGTGTGCAACTTCAAAAAACGCTTTTTGCTTTGATTTTTTTTCCTTAAAGTCTGATGAGTGTTGACCCTGTGGTCTCTTTCTTTCCCGTGTTCAGCTGAGCAGCGTAGATGCCGGAGGGAAGAGCCATGAGGTCGATGGCAGCACTCTGCGAGGTGGCTACCAGACGACCGTCTGTCGTATAGACGCAAAATGTGGCAGGAGTGTTGAGATGGGAGCCGGTGGCGGCATCGAGGGCCATCAGGCGACGGTTTTCCAGACGGAAGTGTACCGCAAGGGGTTGGCAGGCAGAGATGCCGTCGATGTTGGACAGACCGAGGATTTCCAGCAGTCCTGCATAAACATCTATCTCGCCGTAGCCATACCTGTTGTTAGGCCACTCTTCGTCAGTAGCTCTGTCGGGATGCTTGCAGGTCTTTGCAAGGATATCCTTGATTTCATCTGCTGTCAAGTCAGGCTTTGCTTGGAGCCATAATGCTACAGCACCGGCTACTATAGAACTTGCCATAGAAGTTCCTGAGAGTGCGATGATGTAGTGTTCTATGCCATCACCATCGGCTATCGCGTCACAGAATTTCGTCTTGTCTTTTTCAAATGAGTTGGTGAACTGGTTGTAGGCACCCAGGATATTTACACCGGGAGCCATGACTTCTGGCTTGATACGATTGTCCCAGGATGGCCCACATGAAGAACTATTTGTTCGCTCTGCATCAACCACATAACTATTATTTCCCCATCCATGAGAAACATTCGTGGAGACCGAGCCTACAGCAATAGCGTCTTCGTGTAGTGCAGGCCAACCGATTGTATGGTCGTAGCTGATACATTCATATTTTGCGGAATTTTTATCAATCCACGTCGCCTTAGACGGAGCAAATGGTGTATAAAGCGGATTGGTGAACATCTGACAGGGGTAATCGCTGATGATGGACACATCCAAACCGAACCAGCCTAACCACCGGTGAAGTCCAAGTGAATGATCGATGGTTATACTTACATAGTATAAGTTTCCATTAATATAAGTTGGTGGATTCTGAATTTTGCATGCCATTAATCCGACAGCGCTGCTGCCAGACCATCCTTCAAATATGATTTTGTCAATATAGCAGGTGTCACCTTCCAAAGAGTCTATGGAGTCAGTGCTAATAGAAATGGATTCGCCCCATGCCCCACTTTCGTCTACGCCAAAATAAAACTGTAGTTGTTGAGCGTTCTCTGTCACGAGGTAACATTCCACTGCTTCTGCGTGATATAGCATAAGAGTAGTGTCAGTGTATATGGATCCATAGAAAGCGGCTCTTACTTCATGTACCCCTTCTTGCTTAGTCATGGTAGCAGGCAGCCCGCCTTCGTTGCCGGCACTTGCCACGAAGATGTGTCCGTTTGTGGTCATGGCTGCAATGGTTTCATTCTCCAAAGTCGGAACCTCCGTTGGCGGAAGCCACCCGCCCATGCTGAGATTCACCACACAAGGTTTCCCTTGCTCGTCGGCATAGTCGTACATGCGCTTCATAGCCAGCAGAATGCTGGCAGAACTTCCGCTTTGGTTGTCCGTGGAATCTGCCGTTCCTGTTGCCACTTCAGCCAAAGCAATTCTGCTCTCTGGCGATATGCCGGAATACGAGTCCTCTCGTCCCAGAACGTGGGAACCAGACATCAGACTTGCCACATGGGTGCCGTGTGTCTGGTTGAGTGCACGTGGAGAGTGCTGCATGCTTGTCAGGGCTTCAGTGTCGTAAGCCACACCCCAGCTACCCGTCGCATCACGGCTTGCCATGTCATAAAAGCAGTCTATACGGGATGTTCCCGTTGAGTCGCTGAACATTGGGTGGGTGAAGTCGAAGCCAATGTCAACCACTCCCGTGATAACACCCTTGCCGGTAAAAGCCAGGGGTAGGCCTTTGCCTGCCCAGGCGGTAGTGGCTCCGATGCGACTTGGTACCTCGTTCATTGTGAATTGTGGCATTTCGTGTGCTTCTATGCGCTGCACGCGTCCGTCGAGCGACATGGTTCCTATCTGGCTGATGGGAATGTCAACGAAATAGATGCCGCCTATGCTGTCAAGCACTGTGCATCCGTACTGGCTTGCCACTGACTCTATTGTACAACCCTCACAAAGTCTCATCAGAGTACAAACAACCTGTGTGTTCCGTTCTGGGCTTCTTGCCAGCGCTGGGCTATTTGCGGCCATCTTTCGAAGATAGCCTGACAGTTTCTTTGCATTATATGTTTGCTGTGCAATAGCTGAAAGCGAGATGAGCATGCAAAATAAACAAAGGATGAGATTTTTTCTTTTTGTCATGAGTTTTAGTCCGTTTTGTATGAGTTAGGCTGTTTATGCGAATTTATTTACTACCCACGGGAAGGATTCATACAGATGGTGGAGATATTGGTGATAACGAACATACCTGCCTCCGAGTATTCAAGTGGGATTGGCCCTGTATTTTTATTATTTCACGATTACACAGTCTTTTTTTATTCGTTTTTAGTGATTATCCCATCCTCACTGATATGGAACGATATGCCCTCAGGATGCGAAACGATGTAGTCTATGTAGGCCATCACATCATCGGGGCTGACATTGCCAACATCCACCTTCTTCCCTCCGATGCTGATGTTGATAGTTAAGTTAACATTTATGCCATCATATACATAAGACACGTAACCGGCATCTGTAGTTCCAGAAGAGATCATTCTACCCATTGAAATAGAATGGAGAAAATCGTAATGGTCTTCAGTGGGAACAACATTGTCTTTCGGAATATAACGAATCCTTAAGCCACAATCCAAGCCCCAGGTGAGGTAGCGTACGGTTTTTCTATACCAGCAGGAAAACTCGTTCTCATAAAAGTATTCCTTTGTCCAGTCATTTTCGCAAATCTGGTAAGTGTCCGCTTTGCCCGTGCTATCATAGAACGTGGCTTCCACATCCACGAACTTCAGCAAGTCGGGTGAAACTCGTACATAGTAGGGAATGGTTGTGGACCGATTGGATATGACCAAGGAAAAACTCCTTTTTGCCTTATAGCTTATGCTATCCTCATACTCAGCGCTAAGGACAAGGTCTTTCTCGTTTTTCACCACTACATAGTCACCATCATATACCTCCGAGCCAAGGGTATATTTGTGGCTGAAAGCCTTGTCTTCCAGTCCGCTTAACGGAGAGAAAGAAATGTCGAGCGTGTCACCAGGAAGAACCAAATTGCGATTTTCATCAACATTTTCACCAGTCATTCGGTTCGTAATAGAGAATGTTCCTGCATCCACTACAGGTTTTATTTCTATATCTATGTTAATATCTTCACCATAAACATTATTATCATGACAGCAGCCAACCTGTATCATGGATGCTAATAAAAAAGGAAACATCTTGAAAAGTATACTGTTCTTCTGCATTGCTGTAAGCACTTCATCCGTGTCGTGCGCAACTTCTAAAGTAAATAGTTTTTATCTCAAATCTTTTATTGAACGGTCTCTCTTCCCAATGTGTACTTTAACCACATCTGGTTCGTTGGTTAATTGTTCCAGGTATTTAGCCACATCCTCAGCCTTCACCATACCGTCTCCGCCGATATTGATATCGATAGAAATGTTTGTATAAGATGCTCCTGCCACATTTGCCGGACCCCACTTTAGTCTATGTCCAAAGTCATAGGAGTCCTTTGTCAGAGCTACATTTTCTATTATGCTATAGCTTGCTTTAACGATAAAGTCTCTGTCTAACTTTGTATAGTGCAAAGGTAACTTATAGTATGTCATCTCTACACTTTCGCCATCATATTCAAAAGTCTCTGTCGTCCAGTCTTCATTCTTAAGGGTGAATGACAATTCACGACCATTATCGCCTGTATATGACAGGGTGGCCGTCACGAACTGTAATAAGTCACGTGTTAAATTCAGGGTATATGTGACATCGGCCTCTTCAACGTAAGTAATCATGCTAAACTCATGTTTACACATTAGAATACTGTCCTTATTGTTGTTGTATACGGTTTGGAAATCAACAGTTTTCCCGACACTGATACCATTACCTACAGATGTTTTAAGGTCAGGAACGACAAACAGGTTGTCACTTATCTTTTTAAAATATCCTCCTTCTATTTCAAAGGGCACAAACTCATACTCTTTTTTAGGAGTGAACAAGACTTCCAAAGTGTCACCTGCAAAGCACTGGTAAGAATGTCCGTTAATTTCTTCTCCTGTAGAAAGATTGGTGATTTTAAATGAACCGGCCTCTCTGTCAAATACTTTTTTCGCCATCACCTTGAAAGAAAAAGAGTATTGGGCCGACAGGTCATAGCCTTCCATCTGGCAGACTGCTTTTGCGACAAGAGTATGCTCACCTATTGACAGACTTGAAGTCAACACCGTATCCCCGACCTGACTGGTATTGTCTAGAATATTGACTGGACGAAACACAATTTTTTCATCTTTATAACTAGATTTAGGAGTAAACTTGATGACTAGAGTATCACCTAACTCACAGTCTATGGTATTGATCCTTTCCTTATAGGAACTGTTGTCATTTTCATAAATCTCAGAGATTCCAGCTTCCTCGTTTGTCCGTAGGTTTTTAAGCCAGAAATATCCTGCTTTATCATCTTTTTTTTCTTTCTTCTTTTCGTCATCATCATCACAACAAGAAGAAAGCACGTAGCTCCATGAGACAATAAAAGATAATGCAAACAATAAGTGTAAATACTTTCTCATTTTGAAAATGCACTTAGTCCGTGTCGTGCGCAACTTCAAAAGATTTGTATTTATTTTACATAAACTTTCTTTCCCTGGTGCAGATACACGCCCTTGCCCGTGGGCTGGCTCTCCAAGCGGATGCCCTGAAGGTTGTGCCACACATTGTTATGATTGGGAATGGTGACGTCATTGATGCCGCTGATGATTTGCACATTGACGGCAGTAGCCTTGCCGTGGTTGGCGTTGACGAAGAGGGTGTTTTCGAGGTTGAGATCGCCGCTGATGCAGTCGGTACGGAAGGTGAGCAGGGGGCCGTCGTTACCTGTGTAACTGTCGTTGTGCAGCGAATAGATGATCACGCGGTAGGCATCATCGGCAATACGCTCGTAGCCTAGGGAGTGGTCTTGGCAGCGTGCAGTTTTCTGCATGTCGCTAATGGTGCAGCCTGCGGGCAACTTGATGTCAAACTGCGAGGCCGTGTATGCCTCGTTGTTTGCCAGAGCTATGGCGTAGTTGCCGTTGCCCATTGCCTGCAGCTTCAACACGTCGGACGAGACGGGAACACTGGCAACCAAGCGGCGGCTTTCACCTTTCTCCAAGATAACCTTGACAACCAAGGTGATGTCGGCCACGTCGATGACTCCATCCTCATCCATGTCAGCGGCCTCAGCGTTTATCGTGTTGGTCTTATGAACAATAAACTCTGCTATCTCAGTTACGTCTTCCACATTGACAACTCCATCGCCATTGACATCGCCCTTAAGGATGCTCTTCTTGACAATGATGTCGAAAGTGATGTCTTCAAGTAATATCTTCGTATTGTCATCTTTTACCAGCTTTATGTTGCTGAGTGTTCCCTTATAAGTTCCGAGGCTGAGATTTTCATCGGCAAGCATTCTGAGGGTGAGAATGACCCCTTCGCTACCGCTCATAGGTTGATTATTCTGCGAGTGACTCTCAATGGTATATACACCGTCTGTTGGCGTAGCCGAAATCATTCCTGTAAAGTCGGTACAGCGGTCATAATTGATTTTCCCACCATGCCCTTCGTCAAAATTTGTCAGGGCGATGCCTTCCGGCAGTGCTATGTCAAACTGGTAGGCAATGATTGGCGTGTCTCCGTTTGCAAGGCTAAAGGTTATCTCTGCTTTTTTGCCAGGGTTTAGAGATATGTCGCCGACGGTCAAGACGGGCGTGTTTGCGTCTGGAGTCTCAACAACGTTGCTGAAGTAGTCCGTCCAGCCATTTGTGGCTTCGTAGGCAGCCTTTGTACCTTGAGGAACATAGAGCGTTGCTGATTTATTAATACCGTAGAAAGTGTTACTGAGAATAGTAAATGGTGAGGTAATCTCTGAAACTACTGTACTCAAATTTTCACAACCAGAAAACGCAAGGTCACCAATGGCTCGAACAGTGGCTGGAATGGTGACAGACTGTAATGCTGACTGTGAAAAAGCAAGACCTTCTATAACGGCTAAATTCTCAGGTAAAGAAATGGAGCGCAGCGATGAGCAGCTTCCGAATGCAGCTCGTTCTATATGGGTCACGCTGGCGGGAATGCCCACTTCCGTCAGGTCGATACAATTCCCGAAGGCAAATTGTCCAATAGCAGTTACTGTGTATGTGACACCATCGTTACTAACTTCTTGTGGAATGTTTACTACTCCACTATATTTGGTAGATAAGTTATTAGACACTTTGGCGTTAGTCCCGTCCACTGTGTAGTAGATGGTCACCCCATCCTCGTTCTGTGCAGAGAAGTCGTAAGCACTGGCATTGGTGGCGCATATCATTCCACCAAGCACAAGCAGCAGATGCTGCATCATTGTTTTTGTTCTGTTCATAGTTTTGTTTTCGTTTTAGTTATAATTAATAATGTTCATACACTCGCGTACCATGGCTTTGGCATACGAAAAAGGCGCAGGTTCCTACTCGCCATCCGCTTGTCCTGGGAACATGGGCCTTCGCATTGCCTCAACCATCAGGATAAGCAACGAGAGAATGCCCACGCCAGCATTGATGTACCATAAATGCCGCACCGATGGCTACGCCACGGGCAGGCGTCACGACACGACGCTTGCTGCGCAGACGCTTCATTGCTCTGTCCGTCACGGTTGTTGCTTTTGCGAAGTTTATGTTCCTACAGGACAGACGCCAGTTAACGTCCTTTTCAATATGTTCGCACGCCATACCCGATGGACTGGCCATGCGATGCGACAAAGGTATGAATAATTGTTGGAACGGGCAAATTTTCT
>Ga0247610_10005689_pt1 | contig 13091 bp, 12 predicted proteins | sample 174DNAGHGhighgp2_FD_193483 | JGI IMG/M metagenome (GOLD analysis project Ga0247610, IMG submission 193483) | Sheep rumen microbial communities from Palmerston North, Manawatu-Wanganui, New Zealand - 1742 DNA GHGhigh gp2 | ecosystem: Host-associated > Mammals > Digestive system > Stomach > Rumen...
TTCCATACGTTTAGCAGCTGCCGTGAAGTCTTTGACTGCCTCTGTTTCTGGAATAAGCGGTTCAGAGCTGATATGGCTTAACGCATCGTCCGCAGCTCCCTTTGCTGAACTAGAGGCACGAGCAGTCACACGTGCCATAGCATCTTCGATAGACGGTATCATATCGTAAATGCCACGAGCGAAGTTATACATTAGGTAGGTGCCAGAATCATAGTAGTCGAGCGTCTTGGTTTCAAGACCAGTCTGGAGATAACCGAGTTCGTCAAGCGTTTCTTCTTTGAGCTTCTTAGTATTAAGAACCGCAATGTCAGTCGCAATCTTACCACGAGTGCGCCACATTTCATTGATTTCTTCAATCTGCTCTTTAGTAGCCTGAGAGAGACCTGCCACTTCTGAAGCCGCGTCAAGTCCTTGTTCGTAAACATAAGCCATAAAGTCATCGTCGAAGCCCATCTGCGACATAGCGTAGATGTTCTTATAGTATTTCTCCATATTGTCGTTCTGACGACGAAGACCTTCGATAACAGATTTGGTTGTACGAGTCAAAGTGACTTGAGTATATTCAAACATATCATAATAGTCTTTAGCTTTATGGTATGCCTTGTCAAACGCCTTATTGAATTCCTCAATAAGTCTAATCATTTCTTTCGTAATTTCTGACTCTGCATCGTGAACTTTTTCATCCATCTCAAGACGGGCACGGGTGCCTTTGGCATAGAGGCTGGCGAATTCTTTATAAACACGAACTTGCTCTACAAGGTCAAGCGCTCCGAAATTGTTCATTTCTTTCACGTAATCGGCTTGAAGTTTTACCAGCTCTTCTAGAACTTCTTCGATGGCAACTACCACATCGCCATATTTGTCGTGAATACCTTCAATGATACCTTCCATAATGTTGCGACCAATGTAGTCACGCATTACGCGAGACGGAGAATGAATTTGGAAGACATTAGCAAATGCGTCAATAATGGCTTGAGCCATTTCGCGAATCTTACCAATGACCGCATTAAAGCCTTCAACGATACCGTTGTATAAACCTACGATTAAGTTCCACCCGAATGATACCATTTCTTTGGCGGCATTTCCGATTGTTTCGAAGAAACTCTTGAACCCAGAGATAACACTGTCTAAGACATCGGTAAATGTGCCGCCTGAGACGTTGGCGAATAAAGCAATTGCTCCAATCAAAGCTGCTAGTCCTCCAATCAAGCCAAGAGTGGTCGCTTTCATTACGCCCATCGAGGCACCTAGTGACAGAATTCTCGGGATTAAAATTGAGGCTCCTTGAGAGATGGTCATAATTGCATCTGCTACACGATAAGCATAATTGGCAATGTTCATTGCCATTCGTAGCTCAAGGAACATACGGACTAGATTACCAATTTGGGTAGCGACTTTTGCTACTTCTTCTGCAGTATGATTGTCAGAAAATAGGTCAAGGATAACTTTGAAGAAATTACTAATAACCCTCAACCCGCTGAATTGCTTAATAGCATTGAATAAATTCTTGAAGAATACGATTACGTTGTCGAACTGCCCAGAGGCGAAGGCGGAAACTGCCGTCTTAATCCCGTTGATAATCGGTTTAATAACATCAAGCTCCCTAATCGAGTCGATGAGACGTTCAATAGATAAAGCCATATTAGCAGTAAATTCGTGGTCTTGGAATAGGTCTTGTTGGAATTCTTTTAGAACGCTCTTGAACTTTTCCAAAACGCCAGACTGTTGCATCACACGCATACCAAATACGGCAATAGAGTCTGACATATTTTCAAGTGCCTGCCCGATTGTTTGAGCACCGCCTTCGTAAATACCGGCAAAGCCTTCCGCTGACTGACCAGCTTTTATCAAAGCGTTCGTAATGACCGTATATGGGTCGTCAATGGTCTTTAACCAATCACGTGCTTTTGTGACTTCAAGCCCTGTTTGCTTAAACTCGTCGCTAAACTCAGCCACAATACCAACAATATCGACACCCGCATTACCAAACTCGCGAAGGTCACGTTCTGTTGCTTTTGCGTTTTGACCAATTTGCTGGAGGTTGGTAGCCATACGGTTCATTTCTGCAGTACCACGACCGGCTGCGGCTAACGCTTGACCTAAAGCGAGAACTGTTGCCTCTGCTTGCGCTCCATTTTTAGTGATGAGAGCAAGTTTCTGGGTCGAAAGAGTCAAAGCATCCACGTCAAATGGGGTTTTTGTCGCATCTTCCTGAATTCTTAACAATAATTGGTCAACATCTTCACCCGACTCAAGAAGGTTATCGAAGGCGACTTTTGCCATTTCAATAGTTTTGGCTGTATCGACACCGGCACTGACTACCTTCGTCATACTTGTAGAGATGGCTTGGAAAATATTCCTAGACATACCCTGCACAAGCTGGAGCGCACCACCTTGGATACGCTCAAAAACGCTCGCTACGGCATTTCCGCCGGGGACAAGGCTTTCTAATTCACTACTTACTCTACGAAGTCCAGCCACCGCACCAGCGGTATCGGCATCTATTCTGATTGAGGCTGACCCTACAGTTCCACTTTGCATATTACTTAAACTCTTCCTCTGGTTTTATAAGGTTTTTATTTTTACGATTTTACTATCTTTATTTTATCAAAAAGGGGAGGCGGAAATTTCTTAACGCTCTTTTTGGTAAAATAAAGATAGCAAAATATCAAAAAAAATAATACAGAAAGACTATCTATAGAATGGCATCAGGATTTGGAAGCGCATTTGGTGGAGACCTCAACTGGGCAAATAATACAAAAGCCTGCGGTTGGGGAGAGGTTTACCAAAGTATCAATTATGATAACCGCTCAGTAACCGTTACAGTAAACGCAAGAGCTGGCTGTGTGCAACGCAACGTTAGGCGTAGCGTAAACGCAGGAGAGCAAATTTACCAGTGTTATGGATATAATACGTGGACACGTGCCCGTGTAGGAGACCAAAACAGTAGAAACGAAGGGACAGATGGGGTTGCTTTGTCAGCTGCGTATTACCGTATGTGGGGCATCGGCGAACAATATCGCGTCGATGATGGTTGGGTAAATGGCTCAGGGCGTTATGCTGCTTCTGCATCTAAGACATATTGGTACGATGTTAATGGTACCGCAATTACTGATAGCTGGGCAGCAGCCTTCGGTAGCGATTATGTTGGAGGAGAATCTCGTGTGGGTGGCAATTTTACAACTGACAGTATTTCTCCTGCCTATACGAAGCCTACCGTTTCTTCTGCTTCAAACCTTACGGGAACTGGCGCTCCCAACCAAGCTCGTTCGCAAGTAATGAACCCTTCAAACTGGGGAACAAATAGCGTAAAAGGTTGGTTCGAAATCTGGAACAACAACAGTAGTGTGGCTGTTGCAGCAAGCACTGATGATGACCCTGTAATGACTTGGACGCTATATGCTAGCTCAACTTCCCCTACTGCGTGTGCAATCAATATATGGCACGGACGCACAATAAATAATCATAGCCTATATTCTGAAACAGGCAATCTTTATATTGCAACTCCTTCCGCGCCCATTCTATCTTTAACGGGGCAAGAGGGTACATCTCCACAGCTTAACTTCACGTCGACAATCAACTATCGTGGGGGTGGGGCGAATTCTGCTACTTGTGACAATGCTTCATTAGCAAAATACCAATACGGAATTCTTCAAAGTGACCAAAGCGGAGTTCCTAGTTCACTTACTGATTATGTGACCAGCGATAAAACATTTTCTGCCTCAATCAGCAAAGACAGTTTTATGGCTGGCAAAAGTTACAAGCTTTATGTGAGAGCAATTGGTGGTTATGGTGGCACGTCATACACTAACTCGTCAGTTGTTTATTGTCCATCATCTGTGTATGGTAATTTAGCCTCTAAGACTTCAACTTCACTTACTATCCGAGCTGGAGCCAATAACGCTGGAACTATTGGAAGTGCCTCTGGCGGAACTCTAGCGTGCTATCAGCTAAAATGGGGTACATCCGAAAGCTCACTGACAAATACCTTGCCTGTCCAAACGAGCGACACATTTACAATAACTGGGTTGACACCTAACCAGACCGTTTATTACCAAATCACTGCGTGGAACATTTATGGATTGAACGCTGTTTCAAACGTGACCTCACAAACTACTATCCCACGTTATATGCCAGAAATCGGAACTATCACCCCTTCTTACAACACTTCAGCTACAACTCCTGAAGAGCTCGCTACTTCATTGAATATTGTGATTAACCACACCGGCGGATTAACCATTGACGAACTACCAGTTACTTCAATCACCGTAGAAAAGAAACCTTCTTTTAGTACAACGTGGACAATTGTTAGAACTGAAGATAATTTGAACTTACTTGCTGGAGACGATTTTACTTTCACCAATGCACTGACCGGTGTACAAGACAACACGGGTAATTACGAATTGAAAATTACAGTATCTAATGGGACCGACTCTACTTCTCAAATTTTCGTTGTGTATGCGCCAACATTTTTGAGTTATACAGTCTCAATCCCGACCAACGAGTTTGTCCAGTTTCAGTCTAATGCTACTGTTTCAACCAATGGCGGAGCAGCTATTTGGAGATACTCGCAAGACTTAGATTATTACACCCGTTTGAAAGAAGTCTTTACCTCAGAAACAAGTGTCAGCATTAAATCGCCCAAAGTATTAGAGTTTAACACTACTTATCCGCTAACCACACTTCTCTGCACTAACTTAGCTGGAGTATACAACCGCTCTTCTAATAAATCTATCACTACTCCTAAAAGATTCAATTTCTACGGGGTAAAAGGCACAAATATTAAAAAAGGGACTGAAATTCTAACGCACAATGGTGTTGAGAAAGAAATTTCTGAGGTATATTACATCAAGAAAAATGCTCTTGGTAATGTCCAAATAGGAGACAATCTCAAGCATCGACCTCTACAATTTATCACTCAGCCGTTGCATTTACATAGTCAAGCGGCAACTGAAGCACGCATCACATTCACTAACGGAAAATATATCACCTGCAACAAAACGGATTATGGTGTCAAATTTGGATTCTGCACTTCCGGGGGTTCATTTACTCAGACTTTCTTTGAAGATAGAGCCAATGGAGCAAGCGTCTGGAATGTAAACAGATATACTCTACCGAACGAAAACCTAATTGTTGACAGCATAACCAGCGACAATAATATGGGACTAAATGTTTGCCCAGCATTCTCAACTACCGAAGTCTTACCAGCTGAAAGAGAACCAGAAATTATTAGGACAATTACTACTCCGACTGGACAAATTAACACTACAACGCTAGCTTATGTCCAAGTCCAATGCTATACCGACAATCACGCTGTTGCAACTTATTTTATCGTTGCCCAAACTAGCGGGTCTTATGTTCAATATCTTCCAGTCGTATTTTATGCAGGGGGCGCTGGAACAACTACTTATAGCATCAATTATCGAGGACCGGGAACGTATGCTGTATATAGCAAGGCATTTTCAATACAGCCCGGACAAACCTATCCTGTCGGTTTCTACGCTGCCAATACATCAGCTTATCCAAATTATCGATACAATGCAACCGTTCAAATTCCTAATTATGCTGGAGGTCAATAAAAATGGCGATTGGAGATTTGAACCCAGCTGTCTGGCGTATTGATGTTTATGAAATGAAACCAGATTCTCCTTATGCAGGAGCTATCACGGATTTGTCCAACCTCTATACTTCAGATTTAACAATTGTTAAACAACGCAACTATCCAGACGAGATTCGATTTACTCTAGACCTCCAACAGCTTGAAAACCGAGCAGTATCTCTTAATATCGCGTCTCGAGAGCTACTAGAGCCCTACAAGCACAAAGTTCGTTGCTACCGCAATAATCAGTTTGTTGCACAAGGCATCGTCATCAAGACGACCGTAAACCTCAACAACCAAGAAAAGAATACTATCGAGGTGCAGTGTGCCGATACTCTTACACTACTAGAAAAAAGGTTAATACATCAAGATTATGGCGAGGGAAGCTGGGCGGATTTCGCGAAAAACGTTATTTATGATGCTCAGCACGAACCTAACCGTATTTACAATTATGCGTGGGAAGGTGATGGCGTAAGTGTCGGAAACGCTTGGTTCCGTGGGTGGAAATATACACCGGGAGAAGACGCGCTGAAGGACTACCCTGAGTGGGAGCCGAATAAATTGTATTCAATGTATGACACTTGCACACACGATGCTAAGTTCTGGGAAGCAAAAGAACACGCTTTCTATTCTGGTGAGACATTTTCAACTGCCAACTGGACACTTCTCGGTATTCTCGATGAAGAAACTGGAGAGGTGCAAGCCGCTTATGGGGTGTGGCGAGAAGACGATGAAGAGCCGGGACCAACTGGAACGGCTCTGGGTGGTTGGGGAGGAACATCATCTTGCCATATGACAGCAAAAACTTTTACCATCACGAACGGTAGCGGTGATGCAATTTCGATGAAGAACTCAACCGTATCGACTTCTCTGGTTGCTCCTTATGAGAAAAGCGAGGGAGCTCCGAGATTGCCAGCCGAATACCAAGAAGTTGAATACATTGAAAGCACATCTGGAGCTTCCTCAACAGCAGAAGTCGGACCATATATTGATACAGGAGTTGTGCTGAAAGATTATAATTCACGTCTCAAAATCACCACTGACTTTGAAAATACCGCTTATAACAATTCTTGGAATACAGTTTATGGTGCTGCCTATGGTCTAAAAGATGGAACGTGGTACTGGGACCCACAATTCCAACTAGCAATCGTCAGCAACAGACAACCAAAAGTGGAATATCCTATTAACGCCAATGATGGCACAAATGTAGCTGGCTTTATTAACGTAAACAATTATCAGATGAGTGGGAGAAAAACGGTTGTTCTAGATGCGCTAGGAACTACACCAACATTAACGATTGGGTCAAACACGTGGAACGGCGATACTGATGTGGGAGATAGCAGCGGCTATGGTCCAGCTTGTAGTATATTCATTTTCGCACGTAATTTTGTAAATCCCGAAGATGCCGATAATCATAGGCGCGGTTCTTACTGCACACCAATGAAACTTTACTCGATGAAAATCGAAAGCAAATATCATATCATTCGCGATTACGTTCCTTGTTACCGGAGGTCTGATAAGGCAGTAGGACTTTATGACATACGCAATGGCAAATTTTACCCATCATCTGGCACGGGTGCTCTCACAGCTGGACCAGAAATCATCTACCCTGACGAGACTGATTCCAATAAAGTCGTTATCGGCACCCCATACTGGGAGGGTCCCGGCGGAAGCGTGAATGCTATTCAAAGCATCGACGGTCCAACTTTCCAACAGACCTTTAACGACAATTACCCAGAAATCCTAGAGCAAGGAGTTTACCCGACAGGAGTCAGTTTCTTCGGCGACGAAAATCACTCGCAATGTACTGTCACTCTTAGTGGTCCTACGACCGAAATACCAATAGCACAAATCTACCTTTGGGAAGGCAGCGACCTGAATGAAGCGTCAACTGCATTGTCCTCTTGGGGTATAATAATAAATACGGAGTAAAAAATGTCATCTGGAGAAGGAACAACTAGCTATAACGACAACTGGAACCTAGATAGCGATATAGTCCGCGAAGTTACACGAAAAGACGATACTCAAATTCACACTCGTGTAATGGTTGAAGATACTGCTGCTGTAGGTTATCAAATCGACTCTGCTTCAATACGTAGAGGGTCTTATTTTGAAGATTTTAACGCAGAACAATTTAAGGCAAAATTGTTGTCAGAATATCCAGAGTTCAAAACAAATAATTCTTTTATCAATATAATCGAAGCACAAGCAATTTCATATTCTCCACTCGAAATACAAATTGTTTTAATAGCTACAATGCAAGGACGAACTTATCAGATTGAGGGTAGCGGAAGCCCCGACGACCCATTATATAGAGCCAAATTGCAACAATGGGGCATTACGTTAGATGCTGGTTTTGGCAGAGTGGTTTATTACATAGACCCTCAATATACCACTACTGCCACTGTTCATATTCACTCTCAAGAAGAAATAATGGGCTTATCTCCGGGGGAAACGGCGACAACAGGCTGGATGGCTACCATAGGTGGCAAAAGAATTCCGAATGACGCGATTAAAGAAGTTCAAGTAGATAGAAAAACAACAGTTCTCCCAGTCAATTTCTTATATGGGTGCCAGCACCTTACGTCAATGGGTTTAGCGACTTCGAATGTCACTGTTGTACCAGATAATTGCTGCCGTAATTCTAGCATTCTTTCTTATACCCTGCCAAACGTCAATCACGAAGTCGGTGACAACTTTTGCCGTGACACAATACTCACCGGTTTCGCTTCTCCGAACGCATCTACGACCAAAATCGGTAAAAACTTTATGCGCAACTGCAAATGCTATGGCACAATTAACCTTTTCTCGTCACTCCAAAGTATCGGTACGGGCTTTCTATACAACTGTAATGCAACCAATAGCGCATATCACATTGCTGCCTCATTTGATACAGAAACAATTTCTCTACCAATTGGCGATTCGACATTCTTAGCCTGCATCGATTCATCTGCAGCCGCAATACGAGATGGGGTACGTGTCAATGGGTCTGCGCAGGCTTTCCTCCGCTCAGCCTTTCCGAATTCGTCAACTTCACCGTATCGTAATTTGATAGAATGGAGTAATTAGCATATGGCAGTAGTTTATGATTCAATAGATATAACTGGTAGTAATAGCAACAACTCTACCGCACGAATCCAACTATACCTAGAAGGGTATGGGGATGGCGAAAGAGCGTGGTCGCCGGAATTAACCTTATCACATTCTGGTTGGAACGCCATTGAATACGACTTCCCAATGCCGGGATTTAACGTGTACCGTTTTGGCATCAAAATTTTAGATGGTGACATCATCTGCGATACACCACTTGTCTACATAAAACCGCGAGAAGGGGATGTCTGGGACTTAGGCATCCGTATTGGTCTTTTCCCAACTGATGAGGAACAAGCACAAGCGGGGTGGCAACGTAATCGTATCACGCCAAATTATCAGTGGAAGAAGGCGAAAGAAACGCTTTATGACCTCTCGAATATGGACTCAGACAACTTCTGGTATGAAATCGATAAGGATAACAAATTTAACGTCTGGGTAGACCGTGGGTCTAAAGAAGTAAACCTGCATCTTTCTTATCCTAAAAATATCACCTCAATGGAGATTACAACAAATGCGGACGATGTAGTCAATTATATTAAAGGCGATGGTTCTGCAGAAATCAAACAAGACCCATTAGTGTCTGGCATTGTAAATGATAACGCGGCTCCATTCACTTGGATTACCGAAAGCAAAGAATCACAAGAAAAATACTGGGCACTTGCTGAAGCAGTTGCCTATGATTCTGAACGCACCATTGAATCTTTGATAAATGACCTAGAAGCTGAGTTGAACGAGAAACAGAAACTGCAGGACGTGCCGAATATACGCATCGAAAATAACGCCGTAACCCCAGACCAAGTAGCTCTCGGTGACATCGTTTCAGTAGAAGCCATCGATATTCCTTATGTCAAAAGCGTTAACGGACTCTATAAAATTCTCGGTTATGATATTCGAGTAAACACGAATGGTGATGAGAGCCTTAATCTGACTCTTATCAACCCGAAGGATAATCAGATTAACTCGCTAACCTTCCCACAGTTAATTAAGAATCTTATCAATCGTCTCCACGGGAAAAGATAAATCGGTCAACCCAAAAGAATATCAATCCTCCTATGAGGTTGGCGATGATTGTCGCTGGCAATTCGCCCAGCCCACCTAGCCATACTAAACATACAGCTAGAATGGGCGTAGATAGTTGCCAGCGAATTAAATATAACCCGTATTTTTTAAGGAGATTAGAACTGTGACATAACCGAGTTTTCAAGCTTGGCTGCCTCTATTTCTGCTTTTTCATTTTGCGTGTATTGCCCGCCAAGTCCGTGTTTAACACGAGCTTTTTCTTCGGCTTTCTTGGCATCATTCCATCTCGATAATGTACCTACAAGATACCCAGTAATACGGCGTAGGCGTTCAAAATCTGGGGTTGACTCAAATAACGATTGGTGGTCGGCGAAATACTTCTTCGCTCCTTCTTCGGGTAGGACACGAGTTCCAATCTCTACCAAGCAGGTTACGTGGAGTGGTTCATACATTTCAAACTCTTCCAAAGCTTTATTTACCGCTTGCTCGTCAACCTCTCCATACTTTCTTAAATTTGTTAAGAATCTCTTTATGTCGAACTCTGCTAGGTCAGATTCGGCACGGTAAATAATCTTCTTTGGCATAAGTTTTTCTCCTGTTTAAGTTTTTAAGTGTATCTTTCTATTATACAGCAAATCAAACGAAACGTATTGCTCCCCTATAAGAGGTAAGCGCACGTGGAAGAAGCATAAATTGGTATAATTGTGATAGGAATAAAAACTATGTTAGACGACATCATTCAAATATATACCATCACGACCGGTAGACCGGTAACTGAGGCAACCAGACCGCAATATGAGGCTTGGGCGAAGCGTGCTATCGCAGAGCTAGAGAGCCGTTTAGGGTGGTCTCTTGCTGGTGTCTCCAACGTAAATGTCTTAGGCGTTAGCCCACGTGGTTGCGATTGTGACATTGACACGTCAGAGCTGTTGGATGCGCCGAAAAAACTTGGAAGCTATCGCTTCTTTAGCTTTGACACTAAAAAACCATTCCTTCATATCGACCCGTTCAAGAAAATCCACGCTGTTTATTTCTGCCGTGTAGTTCCTGCAACAGAAGCGTTATCAAGTGAATCGGATGCAGATAATATCAACGTAACCATATTAAAAACTATTAAGGACTACGCTCCACGCTACACAAAGCCGAACTTTGGTCGATTTCTTCAGGCGTGCCAAGAAATGTCAATTTGCCAAGCTACGTGCGAACGAAGCTGTACTGAATGTTCAGCAATTCTAGTCGATGCAGATTGGATTACTTTTAACGACATTAAAGATATGCTAGCCGCTCTCATTTGCGACTACATTGACTGGCTTGCAGATGATGGACCAGCAAGTAGAGGGCTCCAGAGCGAAGTAGTAGATGGACACTCCGTTGGGTATCGTGGCTATAACTATGTATTGCCATATATGAACCCTGCGGACGCATCTGTTATTCAGATGTTTGTGGGTCCTTATGGAACGGTAGATAATAAGAGAATTTGGTAGGAGGGCGAAAAATGAAAAAGATTCGACTCCAAGATAAAGTAAGAATAATCAACGCGGCTGTCGACGGATATGGCGATGCGGTTATTCTTGAAGAAGCTGAGGTAGCAGGTGCCTTCTTTCAGGGCACAGCTGCTGCCAGAGCAAATGACACAGATATAATGGATGCGACCGACCTGATTGAGACTTATGACGCACATTGTTATGTGGACGAAACAGCTCCTTTTGTAGTCGAAAACGCTTTCCGCCTTGAAAATATGTTTCTTGTTGCTAACCTCTATGGCTACCCAGAAAGCGAGAGCTGGTATAGAATTCGTGACGTAAAGTTGGGGGTGACGAAAATCCGCGACAATGTAGTCAATAACTGTCATCTCTTTCTCCAAAAGAGCGAACCTTTAACTGGATTGGAGAGTAGCTAATGGCAAAACGTTCAAACAAAACCGACCATTATTCTAGTAGTCATATTTCCGTCAGTTTTGACATCAAGAATAATTTTCCGTTTTTGTGGGCTGCGTTGCCAGAAACAGCTGTCCAAGCCGCCACTTTGGCAGCCACACAAGCACTGGACCAAGTGCACGGCAGAACTCCCTACCTTCCTGATGACCCTCGTTCAAACGTTCATCTACGTGATTCGACTTTTATCCAGACCTACCGTAATGGACCGCACGGTGGAACTATATATGTTCAATGGAGAGCAAAGAATAGTGAAACAGGCTACCATTACGGTATCAACCAAGAGTTCGGGGACAACATCACACAAGGTTCAACATACAAGAACTATACTACGCCCGGCACAGGACCCGGATTTATGGAACAAACTTGGAGCATTATCGAACAGTTACTTCCGTATTACGTGGAAACTGGAGTTAACAATTTAATTGAGGAGAACCAAGTATAATGGAAACAGTGAATTCAGATGTTATCAAATTCGTACAAATGATAGGATGCGGAACATTTGGAACTGACCTATTCTATGGCAGAGTTCCAGATAGTAAAAAAGTTCCTGTCGCTTTATGGTGGATAATCCCCACACATTCCTATGTGACAGCTCACAATGTCACTGGCGAAGATACAATGACTTACAATTTTCAACTTGCTTATCGTAATATGTCTTTGAAACAGGTGGACGACGAAATTTTTCGCATAACAAAAGAAATTGTCGGGTCACATTGTTATAACCTCGACAATTTCCATACAATTAACGTCGAACTGATTTCTTCATCACCAAGATTTCAAGCAGATATTGAAGGACGTGTTTCTGCTTCCGTAGAATTCAAAGTCACGGTCTATAATATCCTAGAAACCACGAAAGAGTCTGATTAAGTCAATCACCGTTAAAGCTGCAACTAACGCAAGCCCTATAAAGATATAGCGCACAAGAGTAGCCCATCTTTTTTGCCAACCATCTGGTAAGACAGGATGTGGCGTGCCGTCAATGTTTTCTAAAATGATTGGTGGGGTAGTATTTTTTGGTATATCTTCCGTATCTTGCTTCTTTTTCTCACGTTGATTCTTTCGCTCTGGTTGTTTCTCCATCGCATTTATAGCTTTAACTTTTTCAGATAAATTACTTGCCATCTTGTTTTACCTTCTTTAACATTTTCTGGGTAGCATTAACGTGCTTATTCACCAAAGCGAGACTTTGCGTCATCTCTTTGACGGCATCTTCAAGAGCCGTGAGTCTGTCACATAGGTCAGCGTAGTCGCCTTTGGGGGTGGCGAGTTTTTCTTTTTCTTCTGCCCAGACTTGCTCTGCTTCTTCTTGAGGTACTGGTTCTGGTTCGGTGGCTACTGGCTCTGCTGGAGCCGGCTTCTTCTCCGAACGAGGAGTGCCGTTTATCCGGTTAATAGACCTTGTTAATGCTGATAGGTTGGTTGGCATTTAACTCTCCTTTTTG
>Ga0247610_10005690_pt1 | contig 13090 bp, 15 predicted proteins | sample 174DNAGHGhighgp2_FD_193483 | JGI IMG/M metagenome (GOLD analysis project Ga0247610, IMG submission 193483) | Sheep rumen microbial communities from Palmerston North, Manawatu-Wanganui, New Zealand - 1742 DNA GHGhigh gp2 | ecosystem: Host-associated > Mammals > Digestive system > Stomach > Rumen...
TCGAAGAGATTGCCGAACACGGGAGGCCGGTTTCATTCAGAAAGGCCATCCACAAGTCCAAGAAGGTTTATGACCGAAAACACGTAAAGAAGGCAGGCATCAATTCCGATGACCTGCCTTCTGTTGCGAATGACTTATGCGAGCCCTGGCAGTGCCAAAACTCTACGACCGTATTGCAAATTGTTTCGTCATCAAGACCCTCATCGTAGAGGGTACCTACAAGGTCAATGATATGCTGCGACAACTCCATGGAACAAAAGTAATAAGATAGAGTGATACGTTCAAATCTCTGCAAGTCTTGCAGACCCTTATGTTATCTTTACGGAATAGTGCTTGATGGCAGAATGGTCGCTGGATTCAAGGGCTGCGATGGCGCCGTCGGATTCCCAGTCGATAACTGATGCCGGATATGGCCGGACGTTTTTGAGCATCTTCACTTTCACGGGCGCATCCGTCCCGTCAGGATTCACCTTGCGGAAGCGTTTGCAGCCGGAAATACAAGCCCAGATGGGAGGCCTGCGAGGAATGTTGTCACCGCCCATTATGGCGGCCTTGCGATACTGCATGAGAAATTCCCATTCCTCCATGTAGCCGGTGCCGTAGATGATGTCCACTACTTCGCCGCCGCATACGGGGCACTTGACAGGTTTGCGCAGAACGTCGATGATTCGGGTTTGGATTGCCATGGGTAAAAATATTTGTTATTCGTCTGGGGTTTCTTTCAATGCTTATTACGTAGTTCAATGAGTTCTTTCTTGAATTCCTGCCAATATGGCGATGTGTTTTCCAGATTCAACGGAGGATTGAGGGCGGACATCAGCAGTTTGGTCAATGGGGTATGATAAGGAGTTGCCTTGTAATATACCAGCAGGTTCTCTTTCATCCACTGCGTAAGCCACTGTTCGTCTTCCTTCGAGAAGCGGAAATGCACGCCATCCGGTGTCTTGTCCCGGGGAATCTGCTCCATGTCAAGCAGGCAGCCGAAACTAATCCTTAGGGAAGACCGGGATGAGTCGCCCTTGAAATGGTCCAACGCAATTCGTTTCCGAAGGTTTTCGCTTTCGCCGACGAAAAGCACTTCCTGGCCCTCGAATTCTTTGAGTTTCATTCCAGCCAGTTGATGCAGATTGCTCATATAACGAAGCACGAATATCAGGCTCCCAGGCTCCTCTGGGATGGATTTTGGGTCATCAACTAATGGGTCATATTCTACGAAAGAAGTCGGTCCATCATCCAATGGATCGGGTTCTTCAACCAGTGCCTGCATCCTTGAATGCACATTTGCCACATCACGGAGCAGGTTATCCAACCCGTCTTCTGATAGAACTCCGCGTCGAAGTTCCAGGTACTTCGGTAGTTCACCGCGCTCATCTGCCTCGTAGTCCTTAAGCCATTGCCCGGATTCCTGATACTCGGTCAAACGCGAAATCCGACGCTGGACGGCCTCATAGTCAGCAAGGGCTTCATCCAGCGATTGGATGACTTCCTTGACCAGGTTGAAGTCATCCTCCATTTTCTTGATTCTGGCGAGTTGTTTTGGTGACATGGCTATGGGTATCTTTTTTACAGCGTAGAAATCTCATCCCTTACGTACTTTTCCAGGCATCTTTGCTTGTGGTCAAACCACTCCTGACGATAGGGACAGTTGTCAATCGCGGCTTTGAACCGGGCAAATGGATGACTGTGCGAAAGGGCCGAAATGAGTTTATTCCTTAGGATTGATTCGTTCTCCGGCAACTCGTCTATAAAGCTTTCCATGAACTGGAAGGACTCGAAAGACTCGGGCGGGGCCAGCTTAATGCGCCTTTCCCAAGAATCTACTTTCTCCAGTTCCTTGGTAACCATGTCCGGTTCCTCAAAATACTCCCAGGAAGCGGGATTTGGAATAAAGACGGTTTCGTTTGTGTCCGGATTCAGGTAGCAGACATGACCGCAATCGAGCATTTCCGCAATCTCCCGTACTGTTTCTTCGGGAACTCCAGACGTGCTTCCCTCCAGATAACGGACCTCCTTGCCATTTCTCTTGGCGTACTCGATTTCAGACCGGGTACTCTCGCCGATGTAACCGCCGACATTGATGACGTAGATGGCATCGGCCATGTCGATCTTGCGCTTATGCATATCGTCCAGCATCTCCTTTGTACCTTCCGTCCAAACCTCGTCATCTCCGGAATGGCCGAAGAGGCCGACACTGATGACAATGTTACCTTCGAGGGTAAGGCGTTTCTGCACTTCAAGGAACTGAACTTTGAAGCGTGTGCTGCCGCAGAGGGTTATGACTGGGTATTTGCCGACCATAAGATTACTTGGACAAGAGTTTTTTCATCGTCGTATCGATGAAAGTATGCCAAATGTCAAGGGTGATAGGTTCGTAATCCTTGAACAGTTCACCCAGATACTCAATTTCAAATACAAGTCGAATATCGTTCTTATCTTCGCCGGGTTGTCCCTCTTTTCTGGTTCCGACTCGCGCTATCCTGATTAGATATAGGTCTCTTATTCCTTTTTGCTTAATATAAGGCATGAAATAATAGAGCTTATTCAGCGCCACACAGGAAGGGAACTTTTTCCCCGTATAGTAGATTTTGGCAGAACGGTCAAGATATTGTTCTACATTATCGCTCTTGACCAGACTGATAAGAACATTCTTGCTGGAATCTACTACAAGACCATTTGATTCTTTGCGTGTTTCATTAACATCGTTTTTAACGATGGCGTCGGGATATTGCTGAAGTGTCTCAAACAAGTTGAGCCGAGGAATTCTGCTGGCAGTTGGCGAAGTATCTTCAGTTTCTTCTTTCTCTACCGCTTTTCGGCTCAAACGGCGCCCCATTATTTTGTGCCAGATAGAGCGACAGAGGCGGGTCTCCTCTTTTGAAAGCCCCAGGCCTTTGTGGAGAATGGCTTCATCCGTGATGTCCAGAATCTCATCGGCCGTTTTCTTCTCCCTCAGCATCTTGTCAATTCGGTCGAATAATTGCTCGTTGGCCTCCTTATAGGGAAGAACAATTTCGCCCACTTCGCTGGGCATCAGTTCAAGGCAGCCACCACCGAAGTTGCGTCCAAGAATTTCTGCAAAAGCGAAAGACAACGAGTTGTAATAACTGGCTATAAATGCTTTTTTATTAACATTGGGATGAATAAAAACCCTGTGCATTGTGTCAGTTGTATATGCTCCCACTTCATTTAGCACGAATTTGGGGAACATATTGTTCCTGCGCAAGAAAAGGGCATCCGATTGTTTGATCGAAGGTATTACATACCAGTAATCGCGGATGCCGGTCTTATACCCTCTGTTGACACCTTCACTTTCTCCCGTAGACAAATATGCCTTTACGCCCTCATTCCCTTTAATGTGAGACTCCGGAGGGAAAACAAGGAGAAATGCTTTTGCGCCGGAATTTACATTGTTTTGCCAATCCGTCTCCGTGAATCTCAAACTGTTCACTTGCACACTCCGTCCGACCATAGGGCGCGCAATCTCGTTCAGTTGATAAAGATTAACGATGGACTGAGGAACAGTGAAATAATCATTTGCGCCCGTTGTTATTCCTACTTCCACGTCTGAATAGGTAGAAATTGTGTCAACATGCAGATTCCGGACTTTCTCAAGAAAATCCAGCTCCTCTTTATCCAGGAAGTAGTATGTCCACTTGTCCGAATGGAAATCAATCTTTTTTGTGGGGAATTTCAGTCGCGCCGGATCCAAAGTGCTTAAACCATCGGCATCCTTAACTTCTATGTGTTCAATCAGATGTTCTGCTGAACCATTCTTCTCGCAGAGCAATAAGACCACTTCCTGTTGGATGTCACCAAAAACCAAATCCTCAAACGAGATGATATTGATCTTGTTGAAGAAACTTGCAAGGTACTTCCTGAGTTGCTGGGCATACTTCACCTGTAATAACTCAGAGGGGACAACAAATCCGAGTTTACCTTTCTCCTTAAGCAGGGAACAACTGCCCACAACGAAGGTAACCCATGCATTTGTCAGTTTCGTGCGCTTTAATCCTGCTCTTTTGAATATCTCATCAGCAAGTTTTTGTTGGCTTTCATCGTAGTATTGGTATCGGATATAAGGAGGATTTCCGACCACCAGGTCGAACCGTTCAGTTGTTTCGAGACAGAACTTATGAAAATCGGCATTGATAACGTTTGAGCCGTTCAATCCAATGGCCGCAGATTTCTCGGCTTCCGTCTTTTCAAACTCGACGGCAGTCATACTTTTGAAGGCAGCACGTTCCTTGTAAAGACATTCCAGAAAGATTCCGTCTCCGCAACTTGGCTCCAGGATGTCTGCACTTTTACTTCCGTTTATCCCCCACTTAAGGATGAAGCGGGCGATGTCTTCCGGTGTATAGTATGCGCCGCGGAGTTTCTCCGCACTGGCGTTCTCAATCAGCTGCATATAGCTCCTTTATTAGTGGTATCTTGTTCGCTTCCTCTTCGGACATTCCATACAAAGCATTAATCGCATGCTGTTGCTCGGTCTTCAGCATATCAAACTGACGACGCAGAGGTGTCAATTTCCTCGGGTTTGATTTGACGCCGGCCATCTTGTCTCCAAGGTCGATGAGCCTCTTCTGCCTGTCAACGATGGCATCATGAAGAGAGACATCCTCCACATTCGTGAAATCAATCGTTCTTATGGGGAGTTGCTTAAGGACTTTGGTTCCCCTGGCAATATATCCACCCCTGAAAATCTCTCCGTATAGAGATGCCATCCATTCACCCTGTATAGAACCAAGAATTGCCTGGATATAGTAAATGGAATAATGCTTCCCTTCGGGGACACGGACCATGCAATAACCGGCAGTGCCACCAGAAGTCACAAACGTACCTTTCGTATCAATCGCATACTTGTCGGCCTGGGACAGAACACCGACGATCATCTTTTCTTTGACTTCGCAGGCCTCCAGACTTTGTGATCTGCCATATCGATACCACTCGTCTTTCTTGACCGGGGTGGGCTTGATATCCCGTTTAGGACTTGCCAATACTGTCTTAAAGTCGGTCAAATACCGGAAGAACTCCGGATACTTTTTTTCTATGGCTTTGAGTTTCAGTAATGAAAGTTTTCCGCCTTTCGCTCTGGTATATGGAAAGATTACCCTTGCATTCGGCTCAAATGAGCGGAACGAAGTAAGGTTATCCTCTCTTTGTACCGTTTGAAAATACGGTTTGGTTACATTCTTCTCAATCTTGTATGTCCGCTTATTGGTTCCGACAAAATAATAGTATTTTTTGTCCGCCCGCGTCGGCGTAAAAACATAGACTTTGTTTGCGCTCGTCTGAATACCATTAAAGATACAGTCATCTCCGACAACGTCCGAAAGCGGGGCGCTCTTTTTCCATATCATATTAAAGAGGGCTTGATGCTCATCTGAACAAAGCACCCATGTATCTTCGCTTATACAGGACGCATCTCTTTCGGACATCGACACGGCATTACGATTCCGGACACGCCATGCTTTAAAGTCTTCGACTTCTGCGAAGCGGAAAGTAATATTCTTTTTCTTGTTCAGTACAAGGATACAGGTGTATGTCGATTTGTCCGAAAAGACTTGAAAAGCGCCAAACGACAATATTGACTGAAGATACCCACCGTCTGCGATGATTCTGCGCAGCTCCTGGGCAGCCCCGACTTTCATAAACTTGCTGGGTACGATGTATCCAAGTTTTCCATCCTCTTTCAAAAGCTGTAAAGCGCGTTCGATGAAAAGAAAGTACTTGTCATATTGCTTGTATGCGCTTTTGAAATGCTTAGGATAAATCTTATGCTCGACGGGTGTCAAGTTCTTTATGTCCTCCGTCTTCAAGTAGGGCGGATTGCCGATGATATAATCAAATCGCTTTCCGGCAAAGTCAAACGGATTGATACTTTCCTTTTCCTTCTCCGGGACATCTGCGGAAGAAAGCAGACTGTTTCCGTAGAAGATATTTTCGTCAAGAGAAGGAAGGATGGGATGGAAGCGAGACAAGGAATCAACATCTTCTCCTTCCAATAACTTCAACAACAGCCCGAATTTGCACGACTCTACGGCATTGAAGTCTTTGTCAACGCCGTAGATACACCTGGTCAATAAACTCCTTTTGGTTTCAAACGGAAGTTTATAAGTGTTTATGCTAGTCTGGATTAATTCCTGCTTGGCATTCTTCTGAAGATAATCAATCAATGTGTCTTGCAGGAGCTGAAAGAGTTGTAGCAGGAAAGCTCCTGAGCCGCAGGCAATATCAGCAATTTGCAGTTTGCACAGTTGTTGGAGGTCTTTTCCTTCAATCTGCTCGCCTATTGTCCGGAAGAGGATCTCCTGAATAATAAACGTAGGAGTGGTAACGATATCGCGTTCCTCATTCTCCGGCTTGTTTACAATGGTAAGCTTGCCCTTATCATAGGCGAGACGCTGAGCAATGAATATTTCATAGATTCTCCCAAGAATGTCAGACGATAAAACGGTGAACGAATAAGGGCTTTCCGGATAATACAACTGGCGAATGATTGTCCAGAAAGAAGACCGTATGTTGCAGACAATATCCGATGACAGACGCTCTGTAAACAGACCGGAATTGTATTTCCGGTCGGCCTCTCTGAACTTGCCAATCAATTCATTTCCATCATCCTTTTCTGCAATTTGCAGAAGTCTTTGATAGGTCTCAATGTTGCGGTCCTCACATACACGCAGGAAGAGAATTTTATTGATATAGCTCTGGACAATATCGCCGAGTTCGGGAAGTTCCATATCCGGTGAAACCGAAAGAATCTGCTCTCCTAATAATAATCTCCATTCATTGATTTGGGCAAGGAACAGGTCATCAACTGACTGATGGGAAACCTTCGATTCAATATCTTTCCAAATATCATCAAATGCACCAGAGTAGACCGACTCTTTACCAAGGAATTGCGAAATCTCTTCAAAGGCATTTTCGTAATCCTTGTAGTGGTAACTTTTGATGAGGGCGACAGTCCGGACATCTTCTTCTTTGACGGGATAAGACGTGTCATAGATGAACAGGTATTCAAAGTTAGACAAGACTGACACCTTCAGCCCCGCAGAGTATCCATAACGGCGTACTTGCTTTGCTGGATCATCTTCAACCTCTATCTTGACACAGGGCTTCTTTGCTTCAACAAAGAACTTGCGCTCTCCGAATAGACGGAAAGTGTAATCCGGTTTCTTGGAATGCGTCGAGGCATCTTTTTTCAAGGGCTCCTCCAACAGAACTTCGCGCTCATTGGTGCGTTTCCCGGCAGAATTCTTTATATCCCATCCAAAAAGGTCGAATAAGGGATCAAGGAATTCACTTCGAAGCATCGTTTCGTTGAATCGCGGAGTAAGATAATAGTCCCGATTCTGTTCGTACTTGCTGACAAGTTCATGTAATATATCCTTCTCTTTCATGGCTCCAATGCGCATTAGAGTATGTGGAGATGATTGTCGGATGTGGGGATAATAAGCTCTCTGGCATCCACATTGAGTACTTTGGCTATTTCAACCAATGTCTCCAGTGAAGGTTGTGCAGAATTAGTGCACCACTTTGATACTGTTGCCGGGTCCTTATGGAGTTGTTCCGCCAACCATTTACTGGTGCGCTTTTTCTCAACAAGTACGACTTTCAGCCTATTCAAATCTGCCATTATCCAAACTATATTATATGTTCTTACAAAGATACTTTTAATATCTGAGAAATACGAGCTAAAAGCCCCATTATTTTGCATAATCATTAAATAGATTTGCGAATAAGGCAATAAGTTTACACCATCAACCTAATCAACTTCCCATCCCGCACAAACATCTCTGGATTCCGGAACACAACCGCCCAAATCTGGTTCGTCCCCACCGGCTGCCCGTCCCTGCGCCGATGCAGCCGGCGCAGATTAATCTGCTCGGCCAGCGTCTCTGCCGTCATGCCTCGGCCCTCGGTTGAGAGCAACCAGACTATGGCTTCCTCAATTCTCATTCGGTTTTTGGGATTATCGCGGCAAATTTACAAAGCAAAAGTGCCAACTTCTGTCACTCGGCATTTTTCTTTTTGCCGAACTTCTTCCCAGAGTACGCGACCTGCTCTTGCAGCCACTTCTTGAACAGCTTTCCTTCGACCACGGAGACCTCATGCGCCAGCCCCAGGACAAATCGGCCGATTCCTTCAAACGAATTCACATCCCCCTCCCAGAACCAGGTGCGTTTGACCTGACTGACCTCAGTAAAGGTGACCGGGAACTCCTCTGTAAGCAGATTCCTGGCTCTCAAAGACAACCGGAGCTTCACATGTTCAATGGGACTACCACTCATCCGGAAGGAATCGATCGGCTTCTCGACGTGCTGGCTTTCATTCTCCCAGCCGCCGAGCAGTTCCACGCCGCCGATACGGGAAATCTTGAACACCTTGCTGATGCCGGCAACCGTATCATAGGCAATGATGTCCACAAACTCCTTCGTGAACTTATAGGGCTCCACGATGTAGTCCTTGTCCATCCCCGCATGGGCCGAAGAATAGCTTTTCAGGCGTACCTGACGCTTGTTCTTGACGGCTTCGGCAAGGGCTTCCACAATGTCGAACTTGGCTTTGTTGTCGATATAATCTGCAATGGACGTAGAGTCATAAACAGCCGCCAGCTTATGCTTAAGGCCGGCTTTCAGGGAATTGGTGCTGTCCAGATTCTCAATCAGATGGCTGAGAATAATGGCTTCCTCTACCGAGAAGTAGACCAGTTGGGAGAGATCCTTGTACTCTTTGTCGTAGGACGTAATCTTGTAAACTCCTTCACTTATGCGCTGCACCACAAATCCGGCGCTCTTGAAGGTGTCAATGTAACGGAACATGGAGCGTCTGGAGAGCTCCAGCTTGTCCGCAATCTCGTCAAGGGTATAGTTCGTGTTGCTTGCGAGGAGCTGGATCATACGCAGCATCCTCTCTATTTTGGGTTGGTCCATTGTTCGGTAAGGGCTTTAGCATAGCAAATTTAAGAAGAAATTTTCAGATGACAATTTGCGGCACTGATGACATGATTTGTCATTTTTTGATATATTTGTATTATCGTTAATTAGTGACATAAATTGACACCTATATGAAAACGCAAAGATCAACCCTCGGTAAAGTGCTCCTGGCACTGTTTCTGTTTCCTGAAAGTTAACACAATGGGTGAACACAATTTGGCAAAAACGGAATCCTACGTGATTGTAAGCCTGATACTCGATTTTGGAATGAGGAGGAATATTGATTTGATAATCAAATAGTTAGCATTTTAGCCCGTTTCCTGTGGAGCGGGCTGTTTTATTGTATCGAGGTTCCTCAGCAAGTCCCAAAGTCCCAGGCAAGTAAAACAATGCACATAACCAGCAGCAGGGCCGGATTGTTTTTGTCGCCGCAGGTTTTGAATGTCACGGCCTATGCCAGTTTTACGGCAGTACCTGAGGCTGTTACCATGAGCATGCCGCCCCCTTCACCAAGGACTTCGTAATCGACGTCGATGCCCACGACGGCATCGGCACCAAGGGACCGGGCGCGTGAAGACATTTCCTCCATGGCCTGCGTGCGGGCCTTGATGAGTTCTTCTTCGTAGGAGCCGCTGCGGCCGCCGACTATATTGCGGATGCTGGCTGCGAAGTCCCTCAGGAAGTTTACACCGGAGATTACTTCGCCGAAAACGACGCCTTTGTATTCTGCTATGGTGCGTCCTTCGACGCTGGGTGTTGTAGTAAGTATCATAATGTGGATGTTTAGTGTTTTCAGTGAAATGTCTGCCGGAGCTGGTGCATCAGACCAAGAAAGCGGATTCTACCAGATAAAAGGCAGGATTCTGTACTTTACCTTCTTCTTGTACTGTGCATAGCCTGCCAAACCGTCTTCCAGCACCTTCTCTTCATGATTGATTCGTTTGGCAATCACAGGGATGTAACCAAGCATGATGAAGAAAGAAATGGGAGAAGCCAATACCAGCGGCATGGCAAGAAACAGCACGGTAGTGGCCATGTACATCGGATGCCGGACGATACCATAGAGCCCCGTGTCAATGACCTTTTGGTTCTCTTGGACCTCGATGGTCCTGGAAAGGTAAGTATTCTCCCTGAGTACCTCGGCATACAGGAGATACGATGCAAGAAAGAGCACGGTGGCCACCCATACGGCCCAGTCAGGCAGTACCCGCCAGCCGAAACGCCAGTTCAGGCCGGCGACGACAAAGGCCGTAATAAACAGCAATCCGCTCAACTTGACCACGGTCTTCTGCTCTGCTTCCCGCTCCCTTGCATTCAGACGCTTGCGCAGCAAGTCCGGGTTCTTTTCGAGCATCACCAGCCCGGCCACGAACATCGGCACGAAGAGTATGCCCATCAGAAGCCATCCCTGCCAGTAATGCAGCGACCACGCCGGGAGGAAAATAAGTGCCCCAAACACGATTACGCCCAAAAAGAATTTAGCAAGTGCCTGCGTCAGTAATCCTTTATCCATCATTTTGCATCGCATTTGTTACAACTGCGAATATACTCAATTTTGGTGAACTCAAGAAAGAATGGGAACCTGCCAAATAATCACCACGTTTTTGCCAGTTCGAGGCCTTCCTCTATCGTGGAATTGATTTGCAGGTTCAATTCTTCTTCCGGAAGGTAATCTGTGTTGTGCACATCCAGAACGGTCATTTCTCCCAGATTCCACAGTGTTCCCAGGGCTCTCAGGTACGGCGAGCCTTGGTCCAGAAAGCTTCCTGTGGGAATATCCATTCCACGTGTGGTGATATAAAGGACCTTTGGGGCCTTGCAGAGGCCTACGCAAGTTTTACCGTTATCCGTAAAGGTAATGTCGAAGAGCGAAACTTGCTCGAAGAAGCATTTTAGTACCGCCGGGAAACTCATGTCCCAGAAAGGTGCTGCAATGAGGATGCGGTCGGCCTTGGCAATGGACGTTGCCGCTTCTTTGGCCCAGGAAGGGATTTCACCAAGGCCGCGTTCCTCAAAAAGGCCGGGATTGAGAGGGACGATGTCCATCTCCGGCAGGTCGTAACGGGTGACCTTGTACCTCTTGGACAGCGCCTCAATAATTGGTTCTGCAATCCTTAGGGTCCGGGAATCCGACTGACGCACACAGGCGTCAATGACTACAAGTGATTTCATTTCTGATACCCGTCTTTGGTGATGATGGGTTTGCCTTCGGCATCGATGAGCGGGGTGAGTCCGCCGCCGTAGCCGCGATGGACAAAGAGATAGTTCACGCCGGTTTCCTTGTCGACGATGACAACGGCATCGGTCATGAGGCTGAGGCCTTCCTTTTCTTTGATATCAAATCTGTCTTTTGCCATAATGCGATGTTTTAGTCCTCAAATTTACACATTTTCTGTGAGATGGATAGCCTTGGAACCTGCTGGCAACAGAGGGAATGATGATTATTGCATCTATGTGGGTGTAATCCCTTCAGGAAGGCCGTCTTTTCCGTTAGCCCGGCAGTTTGTCAAAACAAAGGTGCTGCGGTTCTGCGATTTGCGGGCAACATTCTAAGTAACAGATACTTCCCATGACGATAGACCTGTCTGCAATAAGAATATCAAGGGAAATACGAGTTTTGACAGGCTATATCAAGTTGAGGAAAAGCGTTATCACGCCGGTGTTGATGATATCCACGAACATAGCCCCGATGATAGGTACGATGATGAAGGGCTTCACGCTGTAGTGGTACTTGTAACAGACGGCCGTCATGTTAGCCATTGCATTCGGAGTGGCCCCCAGGCCGAACCCGCACAGCCCGCTCACGAGAACGGCCGCGTCGTAGTCTTTCCCTAGGGCGGGGAAGGCAACGAAAGAGGCATACAGGACGATAAGAAGAGTCTGGGCAAGGAGGATTGCCAGAAGAGGCAGCATCAGCCCTGAAAGTTCCCACAGTTTCAGGGTGGACATGGCCATCCCGAGGAAGAGGGACAGGCAGATGTTCCCGATGGCGACAATCTGTCCCTCGCAGATATAATCTTTCCCTCCTTCCTTGCGGGGGAAGATGTTCCGGATGAGGGCGGCCGACACGAGGGCACCGAAATAGGTCGGAAAGGTGATTCCGGTGAGCGCCAGAAGGCGGCTGACAGCGGTTCCGAGTGCCATGGCGAGGATAAGTTGACAGGCGGCGACGCTGTAGTCCCGGGAAGATGCCGATCCCGGGACGGCCTCGATCTCCTTGTAGGGATCCGTCGCGCGGGATTCCGAGGCCAGACGCCTCCGCCTGACGAGCAGTTCTCCGAGGGGGCCGCCGACGAGGGAACCGGCCACCAGGCCGAAGGTGGCAGCCGCAAGGGTGATCGAGTCGGCTCCCCGGAGCCCCATGGATTCAAGGACCGGGGCGAATCCTCCGGCTGTCCCGTGGCCTCCGGACATGGGAATCGAGCCCGCCGCCATGCCGATGAGCGGACTCAGACGCAATGCCTTGGCCATCCCGACGGACAGGATGTTCTGCACGACGATGAGCAGCGTCACCAGGCCGATCATCACCAAAAGCGGCTTCCCGCCCTTTTGAAGGACCTTGAAGTCTGACTGGAAACCCACCGAGGTGAAAAAGAGCAGCATGCAGAGGTCCTTGACGGTGCCGTCAAACGAGAAGTCTATCTGGAAAAAACTGTGCGCGGCCAGTGTGAGAAGAGATACCAAAAGTCCTCCGGAAACGGGCGCGGGGATGCAGAAACGCTTGAGGAAAGGGACGGCCCGGGTAAACAACAACCCCAGGAGAAGGGCTGACACGCCCACTCCTGCCGTCATGTACATATCCAAAGCCAGTTGCGTTTCCATATCCGCCAGAGGTCATGGCCGTTCCCGTTACGAAGGTAAAGGACGGCGGAGATGTCGATCAAGTCTTTTGCGCTAAGATACAAAAAGTCGGGATGAAAACAATGAAAAGGACTTTAAAATGCTTATCTTAGCGCCATGAGGTTCAACCAATCGTTTGCCAAACTCAACGGATGAATAACCCTGTCACGCTCTACAGTTACCAGACACGCTACGGAAAGCGCCTCCGTCCGGATATCGCCATCGGCAGGATCGTCAGCAGCGTCCCGGCCCGCTTCACGGATGCTCCCTGGGGGCTTCTCCGGCAGGATGAACTCATGAAAACCTTTTCATGA
>Ga0247610_10005691_pt1 | contig 13090 bp, 8 predicted proteins | sample 174DNAGHGhighgp2_FD_193483 | JGI IMG/M metagenome (GOLD analysis project Ga0247610, IMG submission 193483) | Sheep rumen microbial communities from Palmerston North, Manawatu-Wanganui, New Zealand - 1742 DNA GHGhigh gp2 | ecosystem: Host-associated > Mammals > Digestive system > Stomach > Rumen ...
GCCAACTCTTGGGCAATCTGGTAGTCGATGAAATTCTGCACATCTAGGAAGTCCTGATAGTTGGATGTGCCTGTTGGCCTGTAGTTCCACAGCGTCTTTTCCATCAGGTCGATGCGACCATTAATGTAACTCACCTGGTCACTGGTGAGGTCCTCATAGTCGGGTGACTTGTACTGGAAGTGGATATACTGGTTATTGTAGGGAGAGCCCGTGCTGCTCACGGGGTGGTACTTGGAGGTATAGGTCACCTCACCGTCGGTACGGTTCACCTCCATGATGTAGCCGCCGGTGATGGAATCTCCACTCTCTCCCGGGTCATCCAGATTCAAGCGGTGCTTGCCCTTGGAGACCACCTCGGTGAGAATATACACGCCATAGTAGGTACCGTCGAGAAAAAGTTCACAATAACGTCCTTGGGGCGTGTATTCCATCCACGGGCGCGACACCTCAAAGGCCAGCAGGTCCCTGAGCATGCTCTTGTCGGCATAAGGGGCCAGCAAGGCCCAATTGTTGTCCTTGCCCATGCCCAGAATTTTCACTTTCTTCTTCTCACCGCCATCCTCGAGCGGTTTGTCCAGCGGGCGGAAGGAATAAGGCTTCTTGTCGCTGCTACCAAACGATGAACTGCCACGGTAGCGCAACGCCACATAGCCCTCATAGTCGATGCGTTGTCCCTGATGGCGCACCGTGTCGGCATAGTTGAGCTGGCCGTCACCGTTGTGGATAATCTTCATGCGCGCGGTAATGCGCTCCTCTCGGTCAATATACTGGCCATCGACGTCAAGCCACACGATAGGCAGGTTGGTAGAATTGAGTTGCACATCCTCATTGTCGGGCGGGTAGTTCCAGTTCCACCAGTCCCAGGCACGTGCCGTCCCCGTCAGCGTCAGCACTGCCACAGCAAGCAATAATAATCGTTTCATAAGTCAATCGTCTTTTAATCGGTAGTGACTGCAAAGATACTATAAAGTTTTCAGATGTGAGATTTCGGCCAGCGGTTTTCAGTTTTCGGTTGCAAATTATCTGATGTGAATGCCAGCAATCGGTGTTAAGAGATTATTCTAAAAAAGGGAGCACCAGTAAAACCCAGAGTTTACCTGAAGAGCATGAGGCCCCGATAGGAGCTAAACTAGACACACGGTTTGGCAAGTGTCCCGAAAATTCGGGCAATGCACAGGTTCAACCCATTTATGAGCCAGTAGCCATATCGGTTCCTTTATTGCTCGCCTCGCATCATCAAGGGGTTGTTGCGGGGGTGGTGGGCGAGGATCTCATCGCGCAGGCGGCTACGGTCGATGTGGACGTAGATCTCGGTGGTGGTGATGCTCTCATGGCCGAGCATCTGCTGGATGGCGCGCAGGTTGGCACCGCCCTCGAGCAGGTGGGTGGCAAAGCTGTGGCGCAGGGTGTGGGGGCTGATGACCTTGCGGATGCCGGCGAGTTCGCACAGCTGCTTGACGATGTGGAAGATCATTTGGCGCGTGAGCATCGCGCCGCGTCGGTTCAGGAACAGGATATCCTCACTGCCACGCTTGGCCACCTGATGAGCACGCGTCTGCTCCAAGTAGAGGGTAATCTGCTCGATGGCGACGGGCGAGATGGGCACCAGGCGCTGCTTGTTGCCCTTGCCCAGAATGATGACATAGCGCTCTTCCATGAAGAGCTGCGAAAGCTGGAGCCCAATGAGTTCGCTCACACGCAGGCCGCAGCCATACAGCGTCTCGATGATGGCACGGTTGCGTTGTCCTTCGGGCTTGGACATGTCGATGGCATCAATCATCGCATCGATTTCGTCGATGGTCAGCACTTCGGGCAGATGCCGTCCGATCTTGGGCGTCAGCAGCAGTTCGGTGGGGTCAGCATCCATGTAGCCCTCCAGGCGCAGGAACTTATAGAAACTCTTCACGCCGCTGATGATGCGCGCCTGTGATCGCGGCTGGATGCCCACATCATGGAGCGTACTGACAAAGGTCTCAAGATCGGCTGTCGAGGCATGGTCCACCGCCACACCCGTTTCGGCCAAGAATCGAGTGAGTTTGTCCACGTCGTCGCTATAGGCTTGGGCAGTATTCCGGCTCATCCCCTTCGTCAAAGTGAGATGTGCCAGGAAACGACGCTTAACATCGGCTATGTCAGTTATGTCGTGCATTTTAGTCGTTAGTCGCTAGTCACTAGTCACTAGTCGTTAGTCCCTAGTCCTTAGTTAAACCCCTACACTCATACACGCGTGCGATAGCACGCAAATACACCTCTACACGCGTGCGACAGCACGCAAATACACCATACACGCGTGCGACAGCACGCAAATACACCCATACACGCGTGCGACAGCACGCAAATACACCTCTACACGCGTGCGACAGCACGCAAATACACCATACACGCATGCGGCAGCATGCAAATCCACCATACACGCGTGCGACAGCACGCAAATCCACGCGTGCGACAGCACGCAGATCCACGCGTGCGACAGCACGCAGATACACCCATACACGCGTGCGGCAGCACGCAAATACACGCGTGCGGCAGCACGCAAATACACCTATCCACGCGTGCGACAGCACGCAAATACACGCGCCGCAGGCGCCTAAAACCTCCCACGAATGGTATCGGTCAACAGCGGATCGAAGTTGTCGATGGCATAGACCGTTACCTCGTCGCCGTCGGCGGTTATCCACAGTCGGCGGTTATCCCCGCCATCGAGCCAGTCCATGCGCATGGCGAGGGTATCGCCCTGCCAGGCATAGGCAGCTATCGTCGTAAACGGCCGTAGTGTTCCCACGAGTTGGTCACGGCTTTCCATGATGTAGATGGGCCTGTCATTGCCCGTGGTGTAACGCCACTGTCCGCATGCTGCCACGGCACGCAAGGGGCCACGCTTGTCGGTCATCGTGAAAATGAGGTCATTGCCGCTTGGAACGATTTGAATCGACTTGAGCCCCAACAGATTGCTGTCGAGTTCCACCACCCGATTCAGCAAACGGCCCGCCAGCGGAGAGTTTGCCGTTCCCTGGGGCAAATCGATGGCCAGGTTGACCGGTTCCACGTTATCAGGAGCCTGCTTACCTGCCACCAGGGGGTCTATCAGGCGGTAGTAAATCGTATTGAGTTCATCGCCATAGTTGGCAGCACGGCCATTGATGACAATCACCATGTCCAGCTTGGGCACCACATAAATGAGTTGCCCGCCGTAGCCTGCCGCAAAGAACGACTCGGCGCGAGGGTGCTGAATCGCCTTGGTCTGATAGCCGTAACCCAGATAGTAGTCATCGACGTTATAGCCCGTGAACCACGAACGGATGGTGTGCCAGATGCGGCGCAGGAATGCCAGGACACGCTTTAAGAATGGCAGCGGCGGCCTAGGAGCCTGGGTGGAAATGTGGCGCTGCGTCATGTCGTAGATCCACTTGCTGCTCACCAGTTGCCGTCCGTTCCACTTGCCGCCATCGAGCATGAGCTGTCCCAGTTTGGCCTCGCTCTCGGTATGCAAGCGCAGTCCCCATCCGGCTGTCTCGACGCTGTCAGGCGCAAGTTCCCAGTCGGCCTCGGTGATGTGCAGCGGCGTGAAAATGCGTTCCTTGACATAGTCAAGCACCGAGCGGCCCGTGACCCTCGCGACAATCATCGCCAGGGCATGGGTACACATCGAGTCATAGATGAAGCGCTTCCCCACCCCGCTGAAGTCACCGGCGAACCATGCGGTAAGCCAGTCAACATCGCCTTCAGGGATGCTCAAGTCAGCCTCTCGTCCAGCCGCCATCATGAGCATGTTGCGCACGGTGAGGCTGTCCAGGGCAGGCGACAATGTGGCGGGCATCTTGTCGCGCAGATGCTTGCTCACCTTGTCATCGACCGTAAGCAGACCATCATCCACGGCAAGACCCACGGCAAGGCCTACAACCGTCTTGCTGGCACTGTACAGGGTGTGCAGATGCTCTGCCTGATAGGGAGCTGCATGCAGTTCGCCGATGACCTTGCCGTGACGCAAGACCATCAGGTGGTGGACATCCACGCGCGGCGATGCCGTCAAGTCATGATAGAACTTGTTGAGCAGAGCAGGTTCAACGCCCTCGGCCTCAGGGGTCGAATGCGGCAGTTCGCCCACCTGGGCGACAGCGACAAGACACACAGTCAAGAGCAACAATATCGATTGAAGGCGGCGGGTCATTGAACAGCGTAATGAATGGTTGCAGGTTTGGAATTGGGATAGGTGTCACATACCGTCACCTCGTCCTTGTCAAAGTCGATAACGATGGTCAAGCCGCTAATCCAGTTGACGTAGTGGATACGAGCCTCAAGCGTCACGGGCGAGGTCCAGGCATAGGATGCTGCCGCATCAAAGCCGTGAGCAAATCCCAGCATGCGGTTGATGGAATTGATGGAGTAGTACGGGTAGCCCTTGAGCGGACTGTAAAGCCACGTGCGATAGCCCATGGCCAGATTCTCCTCGATGCCGTCCTCGTAGGCCAGCGTCAACGTGGCGCCATCAACCATCACCCATTTCAGGCCAAAGCGGTTGGGCGACAACTGCAGGCGTTGCCCCAGATTGTCGGCTTTTTGGGTTGAGCGCTTGCCCTGAGGCCATGCCAGCGCCGCTGTAGCGCAGCGTTTTTCCAGACGCTGCTGGAGTTTCTTCTCAGGCGCCAATGCAGCACCCTTCATGCCCGGCATCAACTGGTTCCAGATGCATGCCAGTTCCTCGTGGCCGTATAGCTTCATGCCCAAGATGACCACGACGAGGTCTTCCTGGGGCACCACCACGGTGTATTGTCCCATGGCGCCGTCGGCACGGAATGAGCCTGGCCACTTGCTCTGCCACACCTGGTAGCCATAGCCCTGGTTTCCGTCGGTGGGCGGCACTGTAGTTTTTGCGCCACCGTCGATGAGGCGTGAGCAGGCCGCCGTCACATAGTCGGCACTGACGAGTTGTTCGCCATTCCAGTTGCCCTTGTTCAGGAGCAGCAAGCCCAATTTGGCCATCGTCTCGGCCTGCACGCGCAGTCCCCAACCGCCGGTGTTGATGCCGTCAGGGCTGGTTTCCCAGTCGGCCACGGTAATGTGCATGGAGTCAAAAAGTCTCTTCTGCAGGTATTCGAGCATCGTTTGACCGGTCATCCGCTGCACAATAGCCGACAGCATGAACGTGCACATCGAGTCATACTGGAACAATGAGCCCGGCTTGTCGTCAACGGGCTTGGCGAGCCAATCCTTGACCCAGTCCAAGCTGTTGTTGCGCATCGTCCAGTCGGGCTTCACGCCAGAAGCCATCATCAGCAGGTCCCGGACGGTCATGGCCGCCATATCGTTGCTGACGCGGTTGGTACGCTTGTCGGGGAAGAAGGTCATCACCCTGTCGTCCAGGCGCAGCAGGTTATCGTCGATGGCGCAACCCACCGCCAACGAGGTAAACGTCTTGCTCGCCGAGTAGAGCGTGTGGCTGTCCTCGGCCCGGAACGGGGCGGGATGCAGTTCAGCGACCACCTTGCCGTGGCGCAAGACCATGACATGATGGATGTCACACTCGGGCAGCGCCATGAGTGAGTCCATCATGTTGATGACCGCCTGGGTGCTGATGCCCTCAGCTGCAGGCGTGCTGCGCGGCAAGTCGCCCGTCTGGGCCACCACAATCAGCGGCAACAATGCCAATGTAAATAGAAGTTGACGTTTCATAATTATTAGTATACTATAAGTTAAATCCAATCGAATATAAACTTATTATTTCTTTTTGCCATATAATTATCAAGTACCTTAAAGAGCGGTTTCTCTATGAATCTCAATCTCAGTTGATCGATAATAGTACAAATGATGAATACTCCCAAAACACTGACTATCGAATGTAAATATATATTGCCGTCATAGAAACCCACATTGTTTAGTGTATCCTTCCATAACCATTGACGCATAGTATCACTATTGGCATGAATTAACAAAACACCAAAGGTTGTCGCACCAATAGAATTAATCCATTTATTGTAATTAATGGGATAACTTTTAAACCACATGAAAGCACAAACACTAACTATGACAGCAAAAATCGCATTTGAATCTGAAACAAAAGTGTATGGAGAAAAAGGTAAATCAAAACAAAGAATTGCTATTACACTGAATACCGATAAAATAATTGAACACATTGTTAACCAGCCCCATTTCATGTGGTCAAATTTCTCAAACAGTCCATATATTCTTATATAAGACGATATTAAATATAGAACATCAAACCATATTACATAATTCATAATCACATTCTCAAAGGGCAATGTCGCTAAAAAAGAATAGATGAATAATGACAAGGCTAATAATAACTCATGCTCTCGCTTACTCATATTCTTTACCAAAATATTGAGAAAAGGTATGGTTAAAAAGAAAACAAGAAAACAGCTAGTAAAACCATCTTTTATTTCAAAGAGTGGCCAAAATTTCTTAACAAATACTTTTACAGTAAAATCCTCATAACCAAAAATGCAGAAAACAAGATAAACTACTATTCTATAGAATTCAACCCACAGCAATAATTTGGTGAATTTTCTTAAAGATATTCTTGATTTGCACATAAAATATCCTGTGATTAGAACAAAACAGTTAATTCCTGTTTTACCCCACATTCCAAAAATGTAAAGATATATAGATTTAAACGATGTTGGTGCTTCTCTCATCACCTCCAGCAATCCGGAATTAACCACGTAATGATGTGCTACAATGAGAATCATAATAATGATTCTATACAGTTCAATATTAGAATATCTTTGTTTTGTGACCATTGATTTAATAAAAACAAAATTTGTTATACTGTTTAAACACTAATAGTTCTTGAGGGTCTTTCAAACTCGGGTTCTCTATTCCTTGGGTTCCTACATCTCGAGATTTAGCATCGAGCAAAAAAATCTCATCAATGTGATTGTGTACGATCTCCAGACATTGACTGCCACGAGCAGCCACAACGATAGTAATATATGTTTCATTGCACGTTAAATGGGATTGTTGTGGGCCGAGTTCCAGGGAAATCATCCCTAAAAGTCAGCACGCGTTTGTTAAAGTCAAAAACATAGGTAGTGGCCGTAATCCAATTCACATAATGGACACGTATTTCAAGGGTTGACGAAGAGGTCCATGCCCATGCCGCCGCTGCCTCGAAATCATGGCACAGGCTGCGCATGCTGTTTGCCGTTTGGATGGCATTGGGCGGATACCCCACAAGCGAGCCGTAACGCCAACGACGGTATCCCATGGGAAATGACTCGACAGGAACCCCCTCACGGGCAATCTTCAAGGTATCACCATCAACACTTGCCCACTGCAAGCCGTAGTCATTACGGCTGAACACGAGCCGCTTGCCTCTCATGTCCAGGCCCGTTGACGCACCCTGAGGCAGGTAGATCATCGCATGGGAACACAGGGAATCCAGCCTTTGTTGCATGTCACGTTCTGGGGCCAACGGGCTGTTGCTCATTTCAGACAAAAGCAAATTCCTGATGTGACGTTTCAAGGGCTCCTTGTCGTTAAAAATGCCAAGCACGACGATAACCACATCCCGTTGGGGCACGATGTAAACGTGCTGGCCGTATAATCCTGCCGCTATCGTAACGTCGCCGACGGCCGGCCAAACTTCTTGCCATATTTGATAACCATAACCATGATGAGAAACCGTGTCATCGGCCTCATCAAAGTCAATGATGCAGGAACAAGCCTGCTCGACATAATCGGCGCTAATCAGCTGCTGCCCCTGCCAATTACCCTTGTTCAGTATCAATACTCCCAGTTTGGCTAATGCCTCGGCGGGTACACGCAGTCCCCAGCCGCCGGTATTGATGCTGTCAGGGCTTATCTCCCACTCAGCCCTGGTAATTCCCATCGGCTTGAACAGTTTCTTGTTGAGGTAATCAAGGAGTGTGCATCCAGTGACGCGCTGCACGATGGCAGCAAGCATAAAGGAGCACATCGAGTCATACTGGAAATGGCTGCCCGGCTTGTAGGCAACGGGCTTGGCAAGCCAATCCTTCACCCAGTCGGTACTGTTCTCACGCAAATGGTCATTGGGTTCCACTCCCGATGTCATCGTTAACAGGTCACGCACGGTCATTTCCGCCATACTGTCGCTGATGACGTCGGGCATTTTGTCATAGAAAAATGTCATCACGCGGTCGGTAAGGCGCAGACGGTTCTCGTCGATAGCAAGTCCCACGGCCAAAGCCGTAATGGTCTTGCTCACCGAGAAAACCGTGTGGCTGTCATCGGCACGGAATGGCGCAGGATGCACCTCGGCCACCACCTTGCCGTGTCTGACAACCATGAGATGATGAAAGTCACTACCCTGCAAGGCCAGCATCGAGTCCACCATGTTGATGACAGCCGCCGTGCTGATACCCTCGGCAGCCGGAGTGCTGCGGGGCAAGTCGCTAGACTGGGCGCGGGTCATGAAAGGAATGACCGCCAATGCGATTCCCAACAACACGAGCAATATGATGATGATACGTTTTGTCACTTTTGGCTTACTGATAGTTTTTGAGGGCCTGCTCGAGTTCGTTGCGGATGAGGGTTTTCAATTCTTGGGGAGCCAACACCTCGATGCTCGCGCCGTGGGACATGAGTTCCTCCTTGAGATCGTAGGTGATACGCATCTTGTAGGTGAAAATCGAGTAGTTATCGTGGACTTCCTCTTGCTGCGAACTGTGAAGCGGCAGGGCGCGGAAGTATTTGGCCTGAGTGGGTTCTACACGAAGGACGATGCGCTTAGCGCTGTTGCGGTTGGTGATGATACCGAAACAATCCTTGAAGAACTCCGACGGGTTGACCTCCTCGGGCATGTCGAAGGTATCCTGCAGGATGTTCAGGTTGCTGATTCGGTCAAGCGAATAGGTCTTGACAAGTCCATCCTTGACATTCAAGCCGATCACATACCACAACTGCTTGAAGATCTTGACGAAATACGGTTCCAGCATGATGCCGTCGGTAGGCTTGGAACGGGTGTAGCTCTTGTAGGAAAAACGGATGCGACGATTCTGCTTGAGGGCATCAATTATTACAGGCAGGTGTTCGCGGGCCGACGGCACATTCTCGAGTATGATGCGCCCGCTGACATCGCGGGCATTGCTCAGGGTGCCGCTCATCGATACCGAGTCCACCACCCATGACCGCAGTCGGGCATTGCTCTCCCCGCCCGTGTCGTCGATGTAGTATTCAAAGGTGGACTTGTCGCACTGGATGTTGATGTCGAACATCTCCTCCACACCGTCGCGATAGTGGAAGAAGGTGCGTCGAGCCAAAGGTTTTCCCTCGCTGATGTCGCTGCGCAACCATGCGGCATTCAAGTCCTTGAGTGTAATACGCCCGTAGCGGCTGATGGTATCCACCAGCCACACATAGCGATTTATCAGGTTGCGGGCCATTTTTTTTAGTTAGGGGTTAGAAGTTAGGAGTTAGGAGTTAATGGATAACGGCTAAAAGCTAATCGTTATGCTTTCTTGATGAGGAGGGCCAGGCCAATCATGGTCAGGGCAGCATTCAACAGGAGCAACTCGAAGCCCAACGTGTAATCATATTGGTTCTTGAGCCACATTTGGATAAAGAAACTAATGACGGGAGCTGCAATGCACACGATAGGCACCAGACGGTCACGCACGGGGCTCTTGCACATCATGCCGAAGGCGAATAAGCCCAGAATGGGGCCATAGGTGTAGCTGGCGAGGGTATAAACCGCACTGATGGCATCACTGTTACTGATGGCATAGAAAATCAGGATGACCAAGCCCATGCCGGCAGCCATGGCGATGTGAACCATGCGGCGGGTACGACCCAAGGCGGCCTCTCCCTGCTTCTTGTCGGCTGCAAGGATATCCACAGTAAACGATGTGGTCAATGACGTCAGTGCTGATCCTGCTGCCGAATAAGCTGCAGCAATCAATCCGATGATGAACACCACGCCCAGCAGCACGGGCATTCCCTCACTGAAGGCTACCGTGCCAAAGAGTTCGTCGGTCTTCTCGGGCATGGCGATGCCGTTGGCCTTGACATGCATGGCAAGCAATGTGCCCAGCACCAAGAACAAGGCAATGACGATGACCTGCAGGAAAACGCTCACGATGAGGTTCTTGGCCGACTCGCTGGCGTTCTTGCAGGCGAGGCTGCGCTGCATCAGGTCCTGGTCAAGACCTGTAGTGGCAATGACCATAAAGATACCGGCAATGAACTGTTTCCAGAAGTAGGTGCCTTCCTTGGGATTGTCAAAGAAGAAGACACGTGAAGTGTCGTCACCGGCAACGGCCTTGCACAGGCCTGCGAGGTCATATCCCAAGCCCTTGGCAACAAAGTAGATGCTCAGCACCACCGACAGGATGAGGCAGAAGCTCTTGAGCGTATCGGTCCAGATGACCGTCTTCACGCCACCCTGCAACGTATAGAGGAAGATAAGGGCGATGGTAACGATGACGTTGATGACAAAGGGGATGTGCAACGGCGAGAACACCAGCAGCTGCAAGGTCACGCACACCACATAGAAACGCACTGCGGCACCCAGCATCTTGCTGATGAAGAAGAACCATGCACCGCTCTTGTGGGTGCTGCCACCGAAGCGCTGCTCCAGATAGCCGTAGATGGAAACCAGGTTGCGCTTATAAAACAGCGGGATGAGCACATAGGCTATCACAAAATAGCCGACGATAAAGCCCAGCGCCATCTGCAGGTAGCTGAAACCTTTGGTAACGACCATACCTGGCACCGAAATGAAGGTCACACCCGAAATGGGTGCTCCTAACATGGCGATAGCTACAACGAACCAGGGAGCCTGACGACCGCCGCTCAAGGCAGTAGCTGTGTCGCTCTTGCGAGAGGCTGCCCAAGAGATGATAAACAGAAGGATAAAATAGCCAACAATAGTGGCAAGAACAATCCAGGGAGTCATATTTTTTCAGTTAATAGTGAATAGTGAACAGTGAACAGTGAATAGATAATAGATAATAGATAATAGATAATAGATAATAGATAATAGATAATAGATATCAGATAATAGATGAGAATTGGTTGGTGTACTGGGGACTAGGGACTAAGGACTAAGGACTAGCGACTAGCGACTAGTGACTACTCCTCATAGAGTAGGTAGGGGCGACGTTGGGCCTTGAAGAGTTCAACATCGGCCTGCCAGGAAGCGCGGATTTCATCGGCTCCCTTGCCCTCGGCCATCATCTCACGCACACGTGTGGTGCCCATAAGCAAATCAAAGAAATTGCTCTTCAGGAAGAACTGGTGACCATTCTTGGTCAAGTTGCGGTAAGCGTCGATGACATATTCCAGGTTGATACCTCTAGCGATAACCTCCTCGGCATCCAGATTGTGTAAATCCACGCCATGACACAATTTGTCCATCTGCGTCGGGGTCTTGGCGCCCGGGCGGCTGGTGGGTGTGAACTCAAACGCATAGCCTGTCATGTCGGGATGTCCATAGACCTGGAAAGGCCAATCGGTTCCACGTCCCAGACTCACCGTTGTTCCCTCAAAGTAGCACATCGAGGGGTAGAGATAGATGCTGAGCATATTCGGCAGATTGGGGCTCGGCGCAATGGGAAGGGTGTATCGCGTCCTGTGGGTGTAATTCTGGCAGGGAATCACCGTGAGGTCACACTTGCGCTTGTCCTTGAGCCAGCCCTCACCGTTAGCCATCTTGGCCAACTCACCCAGCGTCATGCCGTGAACGGTGGGGATGGGCAGGCGTCCCACACCCGACTTGAGCGTCATGTCGAGAATCGGGCCGTCAACATACATGCCGTTGGGGTTGGGCCTATCCAAGACCATAAACTGCTTGCCATAGGTCACAGCGGCATCCATCAGGTTGATCATTGTCACATAATAGGTATAGAACCGGAGTCCCACGTCCTGAATGTCAGTGACGATGATATCGATACTGTCCATCACCTGCTTGGAGGGCATGGGAGACTTGCCGTCATAGAGCGACGCGATGGGGATACCCGTCTTCTCGTCAACACTGCTCGATACATGCTCACCAGCATCGGCTTTGCCTCGGAATCCGTGTTCGGGTGAGAAAATCGTCACCACGTTCACCCCGTTTTCCAGCATGAGGTCCAGGGTGTGCTTGTCACCCACCATACCCGTCTGGTTGCTCAACAGGGCCACCCGCTTGCCCTTTAACAGGGGCACATATTCCCCTGTGCGGGCAGCACCCAGCACCACCTCACGTCCATTGGCAACAGAGGAAGCCTCGGGCTTTTGGGCATTGTTCAGCGAGGCATCAGCAACAACCGTCCTGTTGGCACTAGTGGAACAGGAATTGAGCGTGGTCATCGATGTGAGCGACAACCATGCCACCAGTGTCAAAAGATAAATTTTGGCCATACTTTTCATTTCTTTAATTGATTTCGTTTTTACCACGCAAAAATAACTATTTACATTGACAAAACAACACCATGGCGGCAATTTTGCCAAAAAATGGCACACTTTTGCTTTGCCTTGATGTATTTTCATTACTTTTGTAGAATGAAATCTAGCCATCATATCAAGCCCTTGAAACGCGACCCGAGGTCATCTTGGCCTTGTGTCAGCATCATCTTTGGGATAATTGCTGTGGCATTTGGAGTGCTTAACTTTTTGACGCCTGAATATCATGATGACTATATCTATAAATTCATGTTTGAGTGCGGTTCAGTCAACTATGACCATCCCATCCGAAGCCTGGGCGACATCGTGTCATCACAGCTTGACCATTACCACTCGGTAAACGGTCGCAGTCTCGTCCACGCCCTGGTGCAACTGTTCACCGGCTTGCTGGGCAAGCCGATTTTCAACATCGTGAACATCATCATGTTCGGCATCTTTGTGTGGATGCTCAAGAAATTCCTTCGCCGACCTTCATGCGATGTTCCATCACTGGCATTGACATTGACGCTGGTGTTGCTGTTACCCCGATTCAAAGACACATTCCTGTGGATGACGGGAAGCGTGAACTACCTGTGGAGCGCGACAGCAACACTGCTCTTCTTGCTTATGCATGAGAAGCAGCAGCACCAGCATATCGACAAACGCTTACCCGTGACGCTCGTCGCGGCCTTTCTGCTCGGATGGACGCAGAGGGCATTACTTTACCGCT
>Ga0247610_10005692_pt1 | contig 13089 bp, 7 predicted proteins | sample 174DNAGHGhighgp2_FD_193483 | JGI IMG/M metagenome (GOLD analysis project Ga0247610, IMG submission 193483) | Sheep rumen microbial communities from Palmerston North, Manawatu-Wanganui, New Zealand - 1742 DNA GHGhigh gp2 | ecosystem: Host-associated > Mammals > Digestive system > Stomach > Rumen ...
ATCAAGAACTGCCTTGTTATAAATACCTCGCTCCAAGCAAGCAGAACCGCATCTATCTGTAGCGACGCGGAGATTGGTAACAGTCTCGTACGATGCTATACCGACGGAAGTGCGCTGGTTAGTGGGAGCTCCTATGCAACTACGGTGGATTGCGAGCTCATCGACAATAGCCAGTTAACCAACGGCACGTACACCTATTTGCTGAATAACAGCCCAGAAGGAGATAACCTGTCCCCCGCGTGGTTCCAGAACATCTCCCTTGGAGCAAACGACCCCCGCAATGCCGACCCCACGCCTGTGTTGTCGCCCGACCATGCCATAGTATTCAAACGCAGCGGGAAATACACGAACGACTACCGAAGCATCGGCAACAAAGGTTCTGGCACACAGGGGGATCCATATCGGGTGGAAAGCGCTGCAGACCTGAAGAACATCAGCGAAACCTTCGAAGCCATGAGGTATAGCAATTTCTATGTCAAACAGACTGCCGATATCAATTTGAAGGAGGCGGAGTCTTTCGCCCCCATCGGCATTGGTACCAGCGGCTTCACAGGTCACTATGACGGTGGTGGTCATGTCATCAGCAACTGGAGCATCTCCAACTGCACGGGCATCACCAGGTTGAATGTCTACGATAAGGAGCCCAAATCATTAGGTCTCTTCAACAACATCATCGGCACTGTCGAGCGTCTCGGCATCGTGAACTCTACGTTTACGGTCGACGCGAATGCGAATAACATCAACCGTGTGGGAGCCTTTGCGGGCAAGATGACGGGCAGCGGCCAGTTGCTCAACTGCTATGCCGCAGGATGCGCGGTCAGCTACAATTACAAGACGAACGTTGTCGTGGGAGCCTTGGTGGGCGAGCTGGCTGACCAGTCTCACATCGGAAATAGCTACGGCTACAAGAATACCGTCGTGGGAGAAACCAAGGATGATCAAAAGCACTACGGCTACATCGCAGGCTACATAGGCAGTAACGCCGCGGCCTCACGCGTCTTTACCGACGGCTCCTCGCTGTGTGCCGACAATCAAGGCGGTGCCAGCAACATCACTAATTCCGAAAAGAACGTCGACGACCTCCGCTTCAAGACGGGCGAAATGACTTACCTGCTCAACAACTCGGTGAATTATTATGCGACAGGTGAAGCCCCCGTCTGGTATCAGGCCATCAAGACTGACAACGTCCCCGTACTCAAAACCAATGACAATGGCAAGGTTTACAAGTTCACCGAGGGAACACAGACCATGTACGCTAACAGCGTGCCTTACATCGTTACCCTCACGCTCTGGCCTAATTATAAGGATGATGAGGGGAAAGATATTAATCCGACTGTGGTGAATGTATTCCAGGCCGACGACAGATATTATGTCCCCGGCTACTATCTCGGAAACAACATCCCGGTGCGAAACAATTATTATTTTGCCGGTTGGAACACCGATCCCGACGGCAATGGGACGCACTATAATAAGGATGGCGAGATCTTGGTGTCCGGAGCCACGAATCTCTATGCTGAATGGGATTTGATGGTACCTTCCGAGGGTGAACTCACCGTGACGCTACCAGAGGGTAAATCCTACTTCAATATCTATGACGCTGGCGGCAAAGACACCCCCTACGGCAATAACTACAGTGGAAAACTCGTGCTGAAAGCACCAGACGAGGGGAGCATCATTTACCTCACTGGCACCATCGCTACAGAGGCACTCGGTGCCGGCGGCCAGAAACACGACTACCTGATAGTACGTGACGGTAACACTGGAGGTACGATGATGTCCAATGACAAATCCACCAACGTCGACGTTGGCCCTGTCTTTGTCAGTGCGACGGATGGCGTCGAGAAGAGCATTGGCCGACTCCTGAGTACAAATGATGAGATAACCATCGAATTTTACTCAGACAACGCCAACAACTTTGCGGGTCTGAAGCTCAAGGCCACGGTCATGTCTAATATCAATCAGCTCGGATTGGGTACCCAAGATAATCCGTTCAAGGTAACCTATGCTGCAGACCTGGCAACGATTCAGGAATATATCGAGAAGACCCAAAACACCAATATTTGGATCCAGCAGACTGACAACATTGACCTGGAGGGTGCAACCCTCATCCCTCTGGGCAATCCCGGCTTTGCAGGACACTACGACGGTGGTGGATACGTCATCAAGAATGGTACAATCAGTGCCCCAACCTATGCAGGTGTCTTCGGTGTCGTCACAGGTACCGTTACCCGCCTGGGCGTGGAGAACATGGCCATCAATTACGAGAACATTGACGGTCGTTCGGGTGGTATCGCCGCACGCCTCTCTGGTAACGGAGAAATCTCCTACTGCTATGTCAAGGGTTGCACAGTGAAAAACAATGGTATTCAAGGCTATTATGGACAAGGCGTTTCGGGAGCGATTGTTGCAGATATGTTCGACCAATCTGTCATCAAAAACTGCTTCACGCTTAACAACACACTCACGGCTACCAGAACTGCACATATCTGTGCCGACACGAAAAGTGGCACTCTTATCGAACGATGCTATACGGACGGAAATTATTTATTCAGGGAGTCAGGCGCCACGATTACGGATTCTAAACCAAACATGACTGCAAAACAATTTAGCAGCGGCGAGGTGTGCTATCTGCTTAACGGTGAGAAGACTGAAAACGTGGTATGGCGTCAGACCTTAGGCACGGACAACATACCGGTACTCACTGACGGTCATGGTGTGGTGTATGAGTATAAGTTGAATGATCGGAATGCATATAGCAACACGGCTGTTGCTAATCCTCAGTATTATATCAGCACCAAGGAAGAGTTCGGACGCTTCATCAACAAGCAGGGTGATATCTACCTGACTCAGGACATTGACCTTGGTAATGCAAGCAATTTCTATCTGAACGGAAACTTTGACGGAGGTGGTCATACCATCACCTACAAGAACGATTTCGCTGGTCGTGGTCTCTTTAAACATATTTATAAAAAGGCTTCAGTGAAGCATCTACGGGTGAAGGCCGACATCAACACGTCGGAAGACTGTGGAGGTATAGCCCTCGAGAACGAAGGCACCATCAGCGACTGCCATTTCAACGGTAATATCAAAAGCAAAGCCATACAGAATAATATTCATATTGCCTGCATTGTAGTGAATGTGAAAGATGGCGGCGGCGTCGACCATTGCTCTGCCACGGGTAGTTTAACCGTGAATACAAAGAAAGACTATACGTATTCTATCACGAAGGATACGGATCGTGCCACCTATTGCACCTGGGTTGACCCCAACGACCAGAAGCTATATGCTGCCCAGAGAGAAATAGCTCTAAGTGCACAGGCGGAATATCCCGTCTATGCTAAGGGCATCCTCGACGCCATAGGACCGGAAGTCGTCGTAGGCAATGATACCATTTACGCTTCCAACAAACATCTGTCATCGCTGACCATCACCGACGGTGAGTGCTTCAAGTGTTCGGGAGAGGTGACAGTAGATCAGATCACCTACAAGCGTCGTGGCACGAACGGGGCCTACGAGCCCTGGGTGTTGCCCTTCGACTATACCATTGATGCCAGCATGCTAAATGGCAACGTGGAATTCTATCGCTTCGTGGAGGACAGCCTGCATAACATCCTGACGAAACAAATCGATGGCAGCGAGACCTATCAGGCCTCTGCCAATGAGCCGTTGGCTATCCGAATACCCAATGAGTCCGATAACGACTTCCAAATGAAGTTTGTCAAGGATGGGAAGTCGCAGCCGATGACTATCAAGATGCCGGTTGGCAGAGAGGGTGCATCCATGGCAAGCACGAAGGATATCGCACGTCTGATGGTTACCTACGACAGCATCGCTGCCGACAGGACCACCAAGGAACTGATGTATGTCTGGAACAACGACAAGGATGACTTCACACTCAGCGATGGCACCAAGGGAGTGATACCCTTCCGCTACTACCTGCAATACGCCGATAAGGCTACGGGCAACCTCGAACAGTATGAGCAAACCGACTGGGCACGTAAACAACGGAAAGGCGGTGGGGCTGTTGAGAGGCGTGCTTCGCTACGCGCTTCGTTCTCTACGCTGATGGCTCAAGGATGGCAACCCATCTTCCTTGACCCCATGGGGTCTCAGGTGGTCACGGCGCAGATGCTCGACGACTACGAGATACTATACCTCAGCGATATCTACGACGAAGAGGCCGACGACCAACGCTATGCCGTGGCTGTCATCTATGAGCCTGCCGAAGAGGGCATGACGCTACCTTATGCAGTTCCGCTGTTGGTCAAGGCCAAACGTGCTGATGTCGAGCCGTTAGTGACCAGACAAATGGGCATCGAGCTCAATGACATGTTGCAAAGGGCGATTGAAGGAGAGGTGGAAAAGGATTGCGCTATAGAAGAAAGTTTCTTCGAAGATTTCCATTACTGGTGCTCGACGTTCGCCGGACGTTACGATGTATGGCAGATACCGTTGCTGGAGAGCGACAACCTGTTGAATGAGTGCGGGGCATTGATATTCGACGACACCAACCAGAACTTCTATCGCTTGGCGCCTTCCGACGGTTTCATCATGCATCCCATGAGCTACTGCTTCACGGCGTATGACGCCCGCACCTTCGAGAACCTGCCACTGGCTAACAACCGCATTGAGATCATAGTCTATGGCTATTCAGAGCAGTCTGACCCGACGGGCGTAGAAGATGTAAGAGGTAATATGGATGATGTAAGAGGTAAGATGAATGATGCCTATAACCTGCAAGGCCAGAAGGTGGATGCCGGCTATCGTGGCATCGTCATCAAGAATGGACGTAAGGTCGTGATTAAGTAATCGGAAGTTAAAATGGAAGTAGAAATAGGAGTAAAAAATGGAAGTTAAAAAGGACGTTAAGAAAGAATATTTAAAACCCACCCTCCAAGTAGTGGAACTGCGTAAAAGCAGTTCCCTGCTTCAGAGTAGTGGTACACTGGGTGGATACCAGTATAAAGAATATGATGGTGATGAAGGTTGGGAGGAGTAAAGAAATGAACGTGAAAACAATAAAGATTCTTTGCGGAATGCTGCTGATGCTGGCATTCACCGCATGTTCAAGTGATAATGACGAGCGCGCTGACGCTCCCCGTTTCTATAACGTTACCCTCACGGCATCCATGGGCGACGCCGAAACCCGCGCGCTGAGTGAAGGAACAGGCAATGTTATCACCGCAAGCTTTGCTGCGGGTGATAAAGTGAAGGTACTGAAATCTGACGGTACGGAGGTTGGTGAGCTAACAGCCAAAACAGCAGAACCCAGCACCACGCTGGAAGGAACGATTTCTGGAACGTTTAGCGTAAACGAGGAACTTACCTTTCGCTATCGCAGTGCAACGGCCAACTACGACGGTCAAGTTGGTACACTGGATGGCATCGCTGCCAATCAGGACTATGAAGAGGGAACGCTCACGGTAACTTCTACAAATCCGCTGACATTTGAATCCAACAGCGTCACGCTCACCGCCAAGCAGTCCATCACGAAGTTTACATTCACTGACGGCACCAATGCTATTAACGTGAAGGATTTCCGCATTATCGCTGCCGGTTTGGTGCAGAGCATTGCTACGAATGGTGCTGAGACGTTGGGAACGGTCACGGGCACCCTTACCGCTGCATCTTCTGATGTCTATGTCGCTTTGCGCAACAACTCTGGTGATAAGAAGACCTATACATTCATCGTCAAGGACAATGCCGGCAACTGGCATGTCGGTACTAAAAATGCTAAACTTACGAATGGCAAGAACTACACGGCTACCGTAGCACTGAATTCTACCCTCACCAGCAGTTCTGCTGTTGGTACTATCGGTGTGGTGGGCGGGCTCCCCGCCATAGTCATTAGCAACACGACTGCCGTCGCCCTTATGAATGCGGGTGCTATCTGGCCCGAAGACTACGGAACATACTATACCTTCGCCAATCGTGCGTCAGGGCTTACAAACAGTTGGTATGTCCCCACGCAGGCAGAGCTTACGAGCTTAAAAAACACTTACTCGAATGCATGGACAACTCAGAATGGTGTGAATGGCCGTACGTTTACCATTGGAAGCAATTCGCTCTTCCTCCCCGCAGCAGGACTTGATGACACAGATAATGATCCTTCTGACTTTTACAATGTTTCCACCTTTGGCTATTATTGGAGTTCAGACGATCCTGGCGAAGGTTTGCCTATTTGCCTCAGTTTCAGTTCTGAGGTTGTTAATATTATTAGCGGCTATAAAACAGACGCCCTCCCCGTCCGTCCTTTCCACGCTTTAAATTAAAATAAAATATATGGAGACAAGATTCAAGAAGAAAGCCAAAGTATTCGACATCTGCATTACTGCCGTTGCCGCGGTGCTCTCTGTGGGCATCATGATTTATGGTGTATTTCATTTCGGTATAGAGAATACCTGGCCCGAACTGGTGCTTAACCTATTCTACATCGCCTGTCTGGTGATGATGTGGATGTATTTCTTCAACATACGCATCACCTCCGAACAGTTCAACTACTGGACGTCGGTGTGTGTGGGTATGACGATACTGTTGCGCGACATCCTCTTCCTGCCCCCATTGGCTTATTACTCTATCCACCTGTTGTGTCTCTTCTTCTCAGTGTATCTACTCCTTACGCTCACCTACTTCTATGCCCGTAAGGAATGGAAGACCTACTCGAAGTTCAACCTGTGGACGATATTCATCATCGACGTGATCATTGCATCACTCTACAACCTCGACATCTATTTGGAACCCCAAGACCAATATACCGACTTCATGCTGACGGAGATATGGATTCGACCCACCATCACCTATGGCATCGTGGCCTGTTTCGTAACGGAATCCAAACGAACAAGTAAATAACGACAAACGAAGGAGAAGGGCAAGGGCATTCCTGAGTCTTTATCAATGAACAATCTACAAGATAGATACAAACGATACAAGGAGTGGAAGCTGCAGCCTCATCAGGTGGCGCCACTCTCAGAGGAGCAGCACGAGTGCGCCACCTGCGGCACGCACTACGAGGGCAACTACTGTCCCCGTTGCGGACAGTCGGCAAAGATAGGGCGCTATTCGTTCAAGAATGCCTTCCTGCTGTTCCTCGACGTCTGGGGCTTGGGCAATCGGGGCATGTTCCGCAGCATCCGCGACCTGATACTGCGTCCGGGTTACATGATTCGCGACTATCTCCGTGGCATGCAGATGGCCTACTTCCCGCCGTTCAAGCTGTTCTTCCTGCTCCTGGCCCTGTGGCTGGTAGTAGATTCAGGCTTGAACATTCAGCTCGTCAATCGCGATAAACAGAATGAAAAAGAGACTGAGGAATTCTTTTCTCGCCTTAAGCCTAATGTAACACTGTCTGAGGATGATAAAGCGGATGAAAAAAAGCAGGCTGAGGCGCAGGAGAAGGTTGAGAAGAAGACAGGCAAGCCGCTTACTAAAGAGGAAAAGAAGGAGAGGTTTGAACAAGAGTATGAACGAAGATCAGGTGAAGTCGGTGATTGGATTGAACAGCACAGTTCGTTGTTGGTGCTCGCTGGCCTGCTGCTCTTCTCACTGCCGCTCTACCTGTTGTTCCGCCGTAGTCCTTCCATACCCGACTTACGCCTTTCGGAGTGCTTCGTGGCGATGGTCTATATCACCGATATGATTCTCATCTATGGCATCATTCCCTCACTGCTGTGCTTCAGCGTGAAGGCGGAAATCTACTACGATTTGCTGAGCCTGCTGCTAGCCATTATTCCCATCAAGCAGTTGTCGGGCTATAGCTACTTCAGCACCATCTGGCGACTGCTCGCAGCCTTCATTCCCTTTGCCATCATGTGTATGATTCTGCTTATTGCAGGAATCATCATTATAGCTTTTTCAATAGACTAAATTGATGCGGAAAACCCTTTTTTAAATAATAAATAATGTATAAACCACTTTTCAATCAGCGCAAGGCGTTCCGCTTCCGACAGTTTACACGGAAGGGATATGCCCTGTTTGCCTGTTTAGGAAAGGTTGTCACCATTGGGGTGCTGAGCGTGGCCACGCTGCGCGCAGCAGCAAGCACCACTGCCGACGATTTGACAGTGGCCGGCACCTCAAGTGTGGTTGGCGATTCCGTCGCCAGCTCTCCAGACAAGGAGGCAACGCTCGACGATGTCGAGATAACAGGCTCACGCGCACCGCTTGCTTTGGGGCAAGCAGCGAGAATGGTCACTGTACTGTCGCGCGACGAGATTCAGGCGGCGCCAGTACAAAGTATTAACGATTTGCTGAAGATGGCCGTTGGCGTGGATGTGCGCCAGCGCGGACCCATTGGAGCTCAGACAGACGTCAGCATCCGAGGGGGAACGCAGGAGCAGATAACGATTCTGCTGAACGGCATCAACATCTGCGATCCGCAGACGGGGCATAACGCCTTCGACTTGCCTTGCGACATCAGCGACATAGAGCGCATAGAGGTGTTGGAAGGTCCTGCAGCCAGAGTGTTTGGTACTTCGTCATTAGTTGGAGCGATTAACGTCGTGACACGACGAAATGAGAAAGGAGAAATGAGAAATGAGAAATGGGAAGGTGCGGCACGGGTAGAAGGTGGCTCGTTTGGCTATCTGTCAGCAGCTGGGCGTATTTCTCATTACTCATCTCTCATTTCTCATTTGAGTGCGTCCATGACACGCTCCGACGGATACAGTCGTTCGAAGGCTGGACATCTGAACAGCGACTATCAGGGCGGCAAGGCTTTCTATCAAGGAGGCTACGATGGTGAGCAAGTACAGTTGAACTGGCATGCAGGACTGAGCATAAAAGGCTTTGGCTCGAACACCTTCTACAGTGCAAAGTATGACGAGCAATATGAGAAGACGACCAAGTTTTATACAGCCTTGCAGGGTGAGACTAAGGGTTGGCTGAGGTTTCGTCCATCCATCTATTGGAATCGTTCGTACGACCGCTTCGAATTGATTCGCGGTTTGGAGGACAAAGTGCCCTTCAACCATCATCGCACAGATGTGTTTGGCGTAAACCTGAACAGCTATTTCGATTGGCAATTAGGACGTACGGCCTTTGGTGCCGAGTTTCGCAACGAGGACATTGTGAGCGGCAATCTGGGCGAGCCTCTGCACGAGGAGAAGGGGAAATATAAGTATGGTCTGAACCGCACGAACCTATCGTTCCACTTAGAGCATAACGTCCTGCTTCAGAACTTCACACTTTCAGCAGGATTCATTGCCATTAAGAACACGTGGAACGAGATGCCCTTCACGCTCTATCCTGGCATTGACGCAAGCTATAGGATAGGCAATCATTGGAAAGTATATGCCTCGTACAACGAGTCGTTGCGCATGCCTTCGTTTACAGAACTCTACTACAGCGTGGGTGGACATAAAGCTGATAAGTACCTGAAACCTGAGGAGTTAAGAGCTGTAGAAGGAGGCGTAAAATACAGCGCGAGGGGACTGAACATAAAGGCAAGCATCTTCCACCATCATGCCCGTAACATGATTGACTGGGTGATGGACACACGTGATGCAGACCCCATTTGGCAGAGTGTGAACCATACGAAGGTGAACACGTTGGGACAAGAGATAACGGTTCAGGGTTCATGGTTAAGGGTTAAGGGTTTTCTGGCTTATTGTCATCTGCATCAGTCGAAACAGGAAGCTGACTACCTGCAATCGCAATATTCACTGGAATATCTACGCCACAAAGTAACGGCACAATTGACCGCTCTGCTGACGGAGAAACTGGAAGTGACGATGGGCTATAGATACCAGGACCGTATGGGCAGCTATACTACCACAGAAGGTGAGGTGAAGAGTTATCACCCCTACTCCGTGATAGACGCAAAGGCAACCTGGAAAGAGGACACCTATTCTATATATATAGAGGGAAACAACCTGACCAATCACCGATACGTCGACTATGGCAATGTACCACAACCAGGCGCATGGGTGATTGCAGGCGTTGAGATAGCATTAAACTAAACAGAAGTCAAGGTCGGCAGCAATCTGCTCCTTGTCCAGATGTTGGCCTATGAACACCAGTTTCTGCATACGGTCGCCATACTGGTCATCCCAGTCGCGACGCAGCTGGTCGTTCTGGGCCATCATCATGTCTAGCTCGTCCTTCGGCATGGTGGCATACCACTGACCCGCATTGGTCAATGATACCTGATGACCAGCCTGCTCGAAAAGGTAGCAGACATCTTCCTCGCCCTTGAAATAGCAGATGCCCTTGGCACGGATGATGCTCTTAGGCCACTTGCGAGCCACGAAATCGTCGAAGAATCCGAGGTTGAAGGGGCGACGGGCGTAATAAACAAACGTACCGATACCATATTCCTCTGCCTCGCCCTCATCGTCGTGATGGTGATGATGATGGTGGTGTTCGTGGTCATGATGATGCTCATGGTCTTCGTGATGATGGTCGTGATCGTGCTCATCATCGTGATGATGATCATGGTCATCATCGTCGTCGTCATCATCTTCGTGATCATGTTCCAATTCGTGAATCCAAGTGGCTGAGGTAGCGACTTCGTCGAAGTTAAACATCTCCGTATGCAGAATCTTGTTCAGTTCCACATTGCCATAGTCGCATTCTATGATTTCGGCCTTGGGCTGGATGGCACGGATTATCTGCTTGACTTCAGCCAGTTCCTCCTTAGAAACCTCAGAAGCCTTGTTCAGCAAAATCATGTTGCAGAACTCAATTTGCTGGATAACCAGATTCTCAATATCCTCCTCATCGATGTGCTTGCGCAACAAATCATTACCGTTCTTGAACTCATCACGCATACGAAGGGCATCAACCACCGTAACGATGCAGTCGAGCTGAACGTAGCCATCCTTGATATATTCAGGTCCTAGCGTAGGAATGCTGCAAATGGTTTGGGCGATAGGCGCTGGCTCGCAGATACCACTGGCCTCTATGACGATATAGTCGAAGCGGTGCATACGGGTAATGTCGCGCAACTGCTCAACCAAGTCCATCTTCAAGGTGCAACAGATGCAACCGTTCTGCAGAGCAACCAGCGAATCGTCCTTCTGACCTACTACTCCACCCTTCTCTATCAAGTCGGCATCGATGTTCACCTCGCCGATATCATTGACAATCACAGCAAACTTAATACCCTCCTGATTCTTCAGGATGCGATTCAGCAGTGTAGTCTTACCACTGCCCAGATAACCCGTCAAAAGCAATACGGGAATATTCTTGATTGGTTCCATTTTCTTTATTCGTTAATTCTGTTTTGGCGTGCAAAGTTAGTCCTTTTTTATGAGTTTTGCAAACTCAGCCTTACATTATTTAAATTGGTTCGTAAAAAACTCTTAATTTTTCACTTTTCACCTTTCACTTTTCACTTATTATTTGTATCTTTGCAAAAGTTTTTGCGAGAACAGGCTGCACTCAGCATAACAAGCAAGCTTGATTCTGCATTCGTTTGCACTGTCCTTGCAATCGTTTTTGGAGAAGATAACATTTTTAATAATACAAAGCATTATGACAATCAATGAATTCAACTTTGCCGGTAAGAAGGCAATCGTACGTGTAGACTTCAACGTACCCCTGGACGAGAATGGTAAGATTACTGACGACACCCGCATCCGCGGTGCCCTGCCCACCCTGAAGAAGATTCTGGCTGACGGTGGTGCTGTCATCATCATGAGCCACATGGGCAAACCCAAGGGTAAGGTTGACATGAAGAAGTCACTGGGTCAGATTCGCGAGGCTGTAGAGAAGGCTCTGGGTGTTCCCGTGGCTTTCGCTCCCGACTGCGCTAAGGCTGCCGATGCTGCCAAGGCTCTGAAGATGGGTGAGGCTCTGTTGCTCGAGAACCTGCGTTTCTATCCTGAGGAAGAGGGTAAGCCTGTAGGTGTTGAGAAGGGTACTCCTGAGTACGACGAGGCTAAGAAGGCTATGAAGGCCAGCCAGAAGGAGTTTGCTAAGACTCTGGCTAGCTACGCTGACTGCTACGTAATGGACGCCTTCGGTACAGCTCACCGCAAGCACGCTTCTACTGCTGTTATCGCCGACTACTTCGATGCTAACAACAAGATGCTGGGCCTGCTGATGGAGAAGGAGGTTCAGGCTGTTGACAACGTGCTGTCAAACATCAAGCGTCCGTTTGTCGCCATTATGGGTGGTTCGAAGGTTTCTTCCAAGATTGGTATCATCGAGAACCTGCTCGGCAAGGTTGACAAGCTCATCCTCTGCGGCGGTATGACCTACACCTTCGCTAAGGCTCACGGTGGTGAGATTGGCGACTCTATCGTTGAGATGGACAAGCTGGATGTAGCTCTGGGTGTTGAGGAGCTGGCTAAGAAGAACGGCGTAGAACTCGTGCTCGGTAGCGACTGCACCGCTACCAACGGTCTCGACTTCGACACAATGACAGTTAAGCCTGGCGCAGAAATCATCACTTGCCCTGCCAACAAGGTTCCTGCTGGTTTCGAGGGTGTTGACGCAGGTGTTGAGAGCCAGAAAGCCTTCGCTGAGGCTATCAAGGGTGCTAAGACCATCCTGTGGAACGGTCCTGCTGGTGTATTCGAGTGCGACGCTTTCACTGCTGGTTCACGTGCCATCGGCGATGCTATTGCTAAGGCAACCGCTGAGGGTGCATTCTCTCTGATTGGTGGTGGCGACTCTGTAGCTTGTGTAAACAAGTTCGGTCTGGCCGATCAGGTATCTTACATCTCTACTGGTGGCGGTGCTCTGCTCGAGGCCATCGAGGGTAAGGTTCTCCCAGGCGTTGCAGCTATCAAAGGTGAGTAATCTATGAAACGAACAATTTTTTATATCATGATGGCCGCAATGCTCAGTGCTTGCGGCCATCGTGCTTCTCAGGGATCAGAGACCTCTGAGAACTCTGAGTTTACGACGGACAGCATTGGTTTGGAGAAAGAAGACTCGATGGCCAGTGTGAAGGTCTGCGTAGACTGGCCCGCTAGTGGTAACGATTCTTTGGTACAAGCTATTCGCCAGTACATTTATGAGGAATTGGCTTCAAGACCTATGCAAGAAGGAGAACCAGAGGTAAAGTTGTATAATGACGGAGAAGAGGCTATTAAAGCAACCGTAAATAGTTGTTATCAAGAAATGGTAGCTTCCTGGAAAGAA
>Ga0247610_10005695_pt1 | contig 13081 bp, 10 predicted proteins | sample 174DNAGHGhighgp2_FD_193483 | JGI IMG/M metagenome (GOLD analysis project Ga0247610, IMG submission 193483) | Sheep rumen microbial communities from Palmerston North, Manawatu-Wanganui, New Zealand - 1742 DNA GHGhigh gp2 | ecosystem: Host-associated > Mammals > Digestive system > Stomach > Rumen...
ACTCTGGATTGTCAAAGCCTTGGAGGAAATATGCCATCAGCGTTGTGTCAACACCCAACTGCTGCATTAGGTATTGCTTGAGCCCGTTTGTCTGAGCCACGCCAAATGCATAACTCAACTCCTGAACGCTCACAGTGTCCACCTTCTCAACAGGGACAGCCTTCTTATTGGTCTTCTTGGTCTTCTTGTCCTTAGCGCTGAGGCTTACGCACACGAGCAGGCCAAAGGCAAGAGTGAGCAGCTTAGTTGCTTTCATATTAATATATGTAGCGTTTAAAACAAATTATTTCTCGATACCCAGCAGCTCGATAGTGAAGATAAGTGCGCTGTAAGGCTTAATTTTACCCATGTCATTTGAGCCGTAACCCTGCTCCTGCGGGATATAAACAATCCACTTTGAACCTACGGGCATATTGGTCAGAGCGAGTTTGAAGCCGGGGATAACCTGATTTGCGAACATCACGTGGGGCTCGCCCTCGAGGTCTGTGTCAAACACGGTGCCGTCAATCAGTTTGCCTTCGTAGTGCAGCTTAACCTTTGTGGTGTCGGCGGGAATCTCACCATTACCTTCGGTGAGGACTTCGTAATAGACACCGTCGCCAAGTTCCTTCACGCCGTCCTTTTTAGCGATGCCGGCAATGAATTCTTCACCGGCCTTGCGGTTAGCACCATAAGACTTCTCGCGAACTTCCTCACGAACCACTTCCATCTTGTCCTGAACAAACTGGTTAGCCTGCTCTACAGTCATGATTTGAGTGGCTTCTGCCACACCAGCCATGAAGCCTGCATAGACATTCTTCTCGTTGATGGTCTGTGTTGAATCTTCGCCAAAAAGCATCTGGTTGATGTTCTGTACCATTCCTTCGCTCACCTGCTGACCAATCTGGAGACCTGCCAGATAAGCCTTGCGCTTGGCATCCTTGCTGGAAGTTGCGCTCTCATAGAAGCCCTTGAGGAAAGCCTCAATCTCGGTGGTGTCAACACCCATACGGATGCTCAGATACTGCTTCAGGCCCTGAGTCTGGCTCATGCCGATGGCATAAGAGAGAGAGTCGATGTTGTTCTTAAGGTTTGCCTTGGGGGCGTTCTGGTTGCAGGCGCAAAGGATCACTGCCATTACGACTGCGCTGATAAGTCCAATCTTTTTCATTTTGTATTGATATTTAAATTAATTGAAATTCACAATTATGAATTTTGCATTATGAATTAGCTTAAAGCACTTTTATGAGTTCCACATCGAAGATTAACGTTGAATATGGAGGTATGCTGCTGCCGGCTCCGCGCTCGCCGTAGCCGAGCAGATACGGGATGAAGAAACGATACTTGGCCCCCTCCTTCATCAGCTGAACACCCTCTGTCCAGCCAGGAATAACGCCGTTCAAGGGGAAATCGGCAGGTTCGTTACGTTTGAAACTGCTGTCAAACACTTCACCATTGATCAACCAGCCCTCATAGTGGCAACGTACCTTGTCGGTGGCTTTCGGGCTACGGCCAGTGCCTTCGCGCAGAACCTGATACTGCAGTCCGCTTTTCGTGGTGATGACACCTTCCTTCTTGGCGTTCTCCTCCAGGAAGGCCTTGCCTTCGGCGATAGCACCTTCAGCCTGACTGCGTGCCTGCTTGTCGAAATATTCATTTAGAAGGGTCTGGGCCTCGCGGTGTGAGATAGCAGGTTCACTGCCCGTCAGTACGTCGCAGATACTGCGAGTGAAATCTTCAACACTGAAGTCCTTAATACCCATACTTTTCAGCTGTTGGCCTATTCCAAGACCAAGCGCATAACTAATTTTATTCATTTCTTTGCTTTTCCTTTTCAAAATCGGGCGCAAAAGTACTGCTTTTTCTTTCATCTTTATCCTTTCTTACTTCTTTTTTAATATTTTTTGCCTCATTCTTGACAAAGACTGCTCTTTTTTTCCTATTTTTGTGGCGAAAAAACAATAAAACTAAACTCTATCACTATGAAAAGACTTGTTTTCCTTACAGGAGCTGGTATGTCAGCCGAAAGTGGAATCAGCACATTCCGAGACTCTGGAGGTCTTTGGGAGCAATACCCTGTGGAGGCTGTGGCATCCATAGGCGGATATGAACGTGATCCGGAACTGGTCATCAACTTCTACAACGAGCGTCGTCGCCAGCTTCTTGATGTGAGGCCCTGTCGCGGACACGAACTTGTGGCCGCTATGGAGAAGGACTTCGATGTCACAGTTATCACCCAGAATGTCGATGATTTGCATGAACGGGCCGGCAGCACGAAAGTCATTCATTTGCATGGTGAACTGATGAAAGCGACCTCGACTCGTGACCCGAACAAGCCCTCACAGATCGTCACACTTACGCCGGAGCATCTTGACATTCAGATGGGTGAGAAGGCTGCAGACGGTAGTCAGCTGCGTCCGTACATCGTTTGGTTCGGCGAACCAGTGCCGATGCTCGAAACAGCAGCGGAAGTTGTCAGTCGGGCTGATATTTTTGTCATTATCGGAACCAGCCTGAATGTATATCCGGCAGCCGGACTCACGGCTTTTGCCCCACCCGAGGCGCCCATATACCTCATTGATCCGAAAGATGTTCCTTGGAACGCCGGACATGGATTCCATCATATCAAGAAAGGCGCATCGGCCGGAATGGAAGAGCTGATTAAGGAGTTAAGCACAAAGTAATAGGACTATGAATGCAGCAGAATTATCCAAGACTGGCCAAGAGAAGCTCAAAGCCTGCTTTCTTGAGGACCAGCATCTTATGAAAGTCGTCGGGTTGCGGACAGTCAGTGACCTCAACCGCGTCATCTTGGCCGGCCATGTGACTCAAGTAATCAACGTGACCGAAGCCTTACAGGAGCGCAAGATTGCGTCTGTGGCCGACAGTATAAAAGCCGGCGGTCAGCGTCTGGTCCTGCTTGCAGGTCCGAGCAGCAGCGGCAAAACGACCACCAGCAAGCGGTTGGCTGTGCAATTGGCAGCCATAGGCCTACGCCCGCTGACGCTTTCTATGGACGACTACTTCGTGGATCGTGAGCGCACTCCGCGAGACGAGAAGGGTGACTACGACTTCGAGTGCCTTCAGGCTCTTGACGTGCCTTTGTTCAATCAGCAGCTGCTGGCTCTGCTTAAGGGCGACGAAGTGCAGCTTCCCACCTACGATTTCAAGACGGGGAAGAGCCTCCGCTCTGGAAAAACGATGAAGATGGGGCCGAAAGACATCCTTATCGTCGAAGGCATCCACGCCCTCAACCCAGACCTCACGCCGGACATCGAGCGAAATCTCAAGTTTCAGTTGTATGTGTCCGCTCTGACCACGATTCAGCTGGATGAGAACCGTTACATCTCGACTACAGACAACCGTCTGATTCGCCGTATCGTCCGTGATAACAACTTCCGCAATTACTCGGCACAGGATACAATACGCCGATGGCCGAGTGTACGTGCAGGCGAAGAGAAATGGATATTCCCCTTTCAGGAGAACTGCGACATGATGGTCAATAGCGCGTTGCTTTATGAACTGGCGGTGCTGCGCAATCACGTCCTGCCCATCCTTGAGGCTGTTCCCAAGGACTCACCAGAATATCCCGAGGCTGACCGTCTGAGCGACCTCATCTCCTTCTTCCAACCCATCACCGACCGTCAGATTCCCTACACCTCGCTTTTGCGAGAGTTCCTCGGAGGGTCATCGTTCCGTTATTGACGTATGAACACAGACGATTACGTTCAGCGAATGGAGCAGCGCGGCGTAAAGCCAACAGCCACGCGCTTGCTTGTCTTACGCGCTTTGGGAGGGCATCACCGTGCCCTCTCGTTGCGCGAGTTGGACGATGTGCTGGAGACGGTTGACCGCTCCACTATCTTCCGCGCATTAACCCTGTTTCTGGCAAATCATCTCGTTCACGCCATCGAGGACGGAACAGGCATTACAAAATATGAGATGTGCGAGGGCCATGACGATTGCTCGTTGGAAGACCAGCACACCCATTTCTATTGTGTTGGCTGTCACCGTACATTCTGCTTCCATCACACCCCGGTTCCTACTATTTCTATGCCCGAGGGGTTTGTGATGCAAGGAGTAAATTATCTCGTCAAAGGGCTGTGTCCGGACTGCAACAGGTAATTACGGAAGGATGCGTCGTGCGCTGATGTAATGTGTTCGCCAATAGTCGGATGCAGGATACCTGTCAATCGTTACCCCTTGACTTGAACTTGAGTGGATAAAGCTGAATGTTCCCTTTTCAGCATCTGCCTCCGTTACGATTCCTACATGGTTTACGCTACGTCCATAGCCAAAAAACACAAGGTCGCCACGCCGCAGGTCGCGGACGTCATCGATGGCTGTACCCATAGTGAACTGGTCACGTGACGACCGTTTCAGCGTTATACCCAGTTTCTTGAATACGTAGGTGGTGAAACCGGAGCAGTCGAACCCGTTGGGGCCGCTCTGTCCGCTGCGATAGCGGGCTCCGAGGTAGCTCATTGCGGTTGAAATGAGGCGATTGGCCGTTTCAGCAGCCATCGTAGCGGTAGCGGTTCCTATGATATTCAGAGGGTTGATTGTCCCTATGACCTCAGCCATTTTCTGCTGAATACCGGCCTCGTTCACCACGGCATCAGGCATCTTCTCCACTTTCTGCTTTGCCTTGTGCTGGGCTGCAGCGGGCAAGAGAGAGTAGATACACAGGGATAATATGACTACGGTTTTCTTCACTCCTCTTCAACGAATGCAAAATCAAGCTGTTTCTTGTCGAGATTGGCTCTGACCACCTTCACGCGGACATCGTCGCCCAGCGTGTAGCGGTGGTGGTGACGGCGCCCCCAGAGACAGTAGTTGCGCTCATCAAACTCATAGTAGTCGTCGTCCAAATCGCGCAGAGGCACAAAGCCCTCGCAGTGGTTGTCATCCAGCTCCACATAAAGGCCGAATTCTGTCACACCACTTATACTGCCGCTGAACACCTGCCCCTGCTTGTCCTGCATGAACTCCACCTGCTTGTACTTTATGCTGGCACGTTCGGCCTGAGCTGCGAGCTGTTCCATATCACTGCTCTGCTCACACAGAGCCTCATATTTCTCCTGATTAGCCGAGCGGCCGCCTTCAGCATAGCGGGTCAGCAGACGATGCACCATCAGGTCGGGATAGCGTCGTATGGGCGAAGTGAAATGTGTATAGAAGTCGAACGCCAAGCCGTAATGCCCTATGTTATACGTCGAGTACTTTGCCTTCATCATCGCTTTCAGAGTCACGTTCTCAACTAACTTCTGTTCCTTCTGGCCCTGCACTTCGTGGAGCAGACGGTTCAGGTTACGGCTGATTTCACCCTTCGTGCCGGTAGTCTTCAGTTTATGGCCAAACTTAACCACAAACTGCGACAGATTCATCAGTTTGTCGGGATCGGGCTCTTCGTGGATACGATAAGGCAGCACCTTGGCCTTCTTGCCTTTCGGCACACGACCTACACTTTCGGCTACAGTCCTGTTAGCCAGCAGCATAAACTCCTCAATCAGACGGTTCGCGTCCTTGGCCACCTTGATATGAACTCCCAGCGGCTTGCCCTCGTCGTCTATGTCGAAACGAACTTCCTCGCGGTCGAAATCCACAGCTCCGGCATTCATTCTGCGTGCCCGCAGCAGTTTGGCCAAGCGGTTCAGAGTTATCAGCTCTTCAGCGAATGTCTCTGTAGGAGCGGGTGCGGGAGCGTTCTCGTCCTGAAGCGGAACACGAATCTGAGTCGGAGTGCTATAATCCTGTTCGCTGGCTTCTTTCCGCTCCTCAAAGAAAGCCTGTACTTCTTCGTAGGCAAAGCGGCGGTCACTGCAGATAATGGTGTGAGCCAGATGCCATTTCTTCACCTCAGCCTTGTCGTTAAGTTGGAATACTACGCTGTATGTCAGCTTATCCTCGCCAGGGCGCAAGGAACAAATGAAGTTACAGAGGCGTTCCGGCAACATCGGAATTGTTCGGTCAACGAGATAGACTGACGTTGCACGCTTCTGCGCTTCGCGGTCTATGATTGAACCCTCTGTGACATAGTGTGACACATCGGCAATATGTACGCCCACTTCCCACAGTCCGTCCTTCAGTTTGCGTATGGACAGAGCGTCGTCAAAGTCCTTCGCATCGTACGGGTCTATGGTGAATGTCGTTACCTTGCGGAAATCCTCGCGCCCTTCCAGATCGGCTGGGGTGATGTCCGCATTTATGTTATTTGCGGCATCCTCAACAGCCTTGGGATAGACGTATGGCAGACCAAATTCAGCCAGAATAGCGTGCATCTCGGTGGTGTTCTCCCCGCTTCTTCCCAGCACATCAACCACCTTGCCTATGGGATTCTTCGAGCCTTCGGGCCATTCTATGATTCTCACTATGGCTTTGTCGCCGCTCTTGCCGCCCTTCAGCTGGTTCTTTGGAATGAAGATGTCGTTGGCCAGAGTGCGGTCTTCCGTCAGTAGGAAGGCGAAGTCCTTGCGCACATCCAGTTTGCCCACGAACGTCTTGTCGGCTCGCTGCAGGATCTCTGTCACAGCAGCCTCGCGCACGTGGTTTTTCCGCCGCGCCATCATCTGTACCCGCACACGGTCGCCGTCCATGGCGTGAAGAGAGTTACGCTCCGCCACAAGAATCGGTTCACCACCGCCGTCAGGCTGGAAGGTGTTCTTGCCGTTGCTTTTGCGGCGGAAGATGCCCTCCATCACGGCCGTGCGTGCCACCAACCGGTAACGCATCGGTTGAACCTCAGCTATATAATCGTCCATTGCCAGTTCTTCCAGCACGTCCATACAAAGCATCTTTGCCGGATGAGTGGTCAGGCGCAAGTCACGGAAGATACGTTTTGCATCCAGGTCTTCTCCTGAATGTCTTTCAAACAGTTCGATGACCATGCTGGCCAATTCCTTCTTACGGGGGTATCTTCCCCCAGCCTTACCTTTACTCATAATGTCTGCGGGTCTTTGGTTCTTATCTTTCTTTATGAGCGCAAATATACGAATAAAATCCAAGAGCTCATGCTTTCAGCTCAAAAATAATGCATTATTGACATAAAACTGCTTATTTTTACCTTTCTTTTCCTTTTTAGAACAATTATTTCCAACTTTATTCGTATCTTCGCGCCCGAATTTTAATAAAAATGATGCAAAAGACAAAAATATTGGTCACTGGCGCGAGCGGTTTCATCGGCTCGTTTATCGTCAGCGAGGGCATAGCCCGCGGCTTCGAGATGTGGGCGGGGATGCGCAAGAGCAGTTCAAAGCAGTATCTCACCGACCCCGCCATCCGTTTTGCAGAGTTGGATCTCGGCAATCCGGCCCGCTTGCGTGAGCAGTTGGCGGCATACAAGGAGCAGATGGGAGGCTGGGATTATATCGTCCACGCAGCCGGAGCAACCAAAGCCCTGCGCCGCGAGCAGTTCTTCCAGACGAACACCGACGGCACGCGACATCTCGTAGAGGCTTTGCGTGCTCTGGAGATGATGCCGCGCCGCTTCGTCTTCATCAGTTCGTTGAGCATCTTCGGAGCAATTCGCGAACAGCCCGTGCGCAAGCCCACGGAATCCAACCCCTGGGTCTATTCGCCCATCCTGCTGTCGGACACTCCGCATCCGAACACAGCCTATGGCGAGAGCAAACTGGCTGCCGAGCAGTTCCTCACAGAGCAGACGGATGTGCCCTGGGTGATATTGCGCCCCACTGGGGTCTATGGCCCCCGTGAACGCGACTATTTCCTGATGGCCCAGAGCATAAAGCAGCATATCGACTTCGCCGTAGGGCACCGTCCACAGGAAATCACCTTCGTCTATGTGATGGATGTCGTTGAGGCCGTCTTCCTGGCTCTCGTAAAGCCTGTGGAGCACAAGGCCTTTTTCCTCTCCGACGGGCAGATATATGACAGCCGTCGCTTCTCCGACCTCCTACAAGAGGAGATGGGCGTTAGCCGCGTCCTGCACATCAAGGCTCCGCTGTGGTTTCTGCAGGTGGTCTGCGCGGTGAGCGGCAAGATAAATGGGTGGATGAAGAAACTGACCACCCTGAACATGGACAAGTATCACATCCTCAGCCAGCGCAACTGGCAGTGTGACATAGAACCCACGCGCAAGCTTCTGGGCTACGAGCCTCAGTGGCCGCTGGAACGGGGCGTTAAAGAAAGTGTAAGATGGTACAAAGAAAACGGTTGGCTCTGATAAACAAGGTAGAGTGGATAGCCATAGCCTGGTGTCTGCTTACCCTCGTGTTTATGGCTCTGCTGTGGTCACGCCTTGTGGAGCCGGAAGCCATGCTGCTGATGCGCGGCAAATGGCTTTTTATGACCGTTCTGCTCATTGTGCTTGGCCGCCTCTGGCCGTGCCGACTGACCCTCTACGCCCGCATCACAGCCCAGCTAATCTGGCTTTCACAGTGGTATCCGGACACTTATGAGTTCAACCGTATCTTTCCGAACCTCGACCACGTGTTTGCAGGCCTCGAACAGACTATCTTCGGCTGTCAGCCGTCGATTCATTTCAGCCAGCTATGTACCGGAATCGTGTGGAGCGAGCTGTTCAACATGGGCTATTGGAGTTATTTTCCAATGATAATAGTCCTTGTGCTCACCATCTTCATCAAAGAGCTACTTGGCCAAGAGTCTAAGGGCTCAATGGTCAATGGTCACGTACTGTTGAGCGAAGGCGAAAAATGGTCAATGGTCAATGAGGGTCCCTCCCTCACCGTTCCCTCATTGATACTCATCTCGTTCTTCATCTATTATCTCATATTCATATTCGTGCCGGTGGCCGGGCCACAGTTCTATTTTCAGGCCATAGGCTTGGATGCGGCGGCATCGGGGCAGTTCCCGTCCATCGGGACATATTTCTCCTCGCATACGGAGATGCTGCCCTCGCCGGGAGACCCCGACGGCCTATTCTGCCGACTCGTGGCTTCGGCCCATGAGGCAGGCGAGCGCCCCACAGCAGCCTTCCCCTCGTCGCATGTCGGCATTAGTACCATAGTCATGATTCTGGCACGCCTCCACGTGCCGCGCCTCATCTGGTTCCTGCTGCCGTTCTATGTGCTGCTTTGCTGTGCCACAGTCTATATCCAGGCTCACTACCTCATTGACGCCATCGCCGGCCTCATTACCGCCCCGCTGGTTCTCGCCTTAGCTGGATGGATTAACTCTAAATTCATAATGCTTAATTCATAATCGGCGTTATCCTGTTATTACGTTATAACGTTATCCCGAATAAACGACTAAACGATTAAACGAAAAATATAAATGGAAAAGAAATTCAAGAGAACAACCGTCACCTCCGCTTTGCCTTACGCAAACGGACCCGTGCATATCGGTCATCTGGCTGGCGTCTATGTACCGGCCGACATCTATGTGCGCTATCTGCGTCTGAAGGGACGCGACGTCCTGTTCATCGGCGGAAGCGATGAGCACGGCGTTCCCGTCACCATCCGCGCACGCAAGGAGGGCATCACCGTGCAGGAGGTTGTGGATCGCTACCATTATCTCATCAAGGACTCCTTCGAGCGCTTCGGCATCTCGTTCGACATCTACAGCCGCACCACCAGCCCCACACACCACAAACTGGCGAGCGACTTCTTCCGTAAACTCTACGACGAGGGTAAGTTCGTGGAGCAGGTCACGGAGCAGTTCTACGACGAGCAGACCGGCCACTTCCTCACCGACCGCAACATCAAGGGCGAATGCCCGCGCTGCCACGCTCCCGAAGCCTATGGCGACCAGTGCGAGAAATGCGGTGCAACCCTCTCGCCCGAAGAGCTTATAAACCCATACAACGCCGAGACGGGCAATCCGCTCGTCCGAAAGGCCACCAAACACTGGTATCTGCCTTTGGACAAAGACCAGCCCTGGTTGGAGAAATGGATTCTGGAAGAACACAAAGAGTGGCGCCCGAACGTCTATGGTCAGTGCAAGAGCTGGCTCGACGGCGGCCTGCATCCGCGAGCAGTCACCCGTGACCTCGACTGGGGAATCCCCGTTCCCATTGAGGGAGCCGAGGGCAAGGTGCTCTACGTGTGGTTCGACGCCCCCATAGGCTACATCTCCAACACCAAGGAACTCTGTGACTCTCACCCTGAACTGGGTTCATGGGAGACTTGGTGGAAAGACCCCGAGACACGTCTGGTACATTTCATCGGTAAGGACAACATAGTCTTCCACTGCATCGTCTTCCCTGCTATGCTCAAAGCCCATGGCGAGTACATCCTCCCGGATAACGTGCCGAGCAACGAGTTCCTGAACCTTGAGGGCAACAAGATTTCAACCTCGAAGAACTACGCCGTGTGGCTCAACGAGTATCTCGACGAACTGCCCGGCCGTCAGGATGAACTCCGCTATGTGCTCACAGCCAACGCGCCCGAAACCAAGGACAACGACTTCACCTGGGCCGACTATCAGGCACGCTGCAACAACGAATTGGTGGCCATCTACGGCAACTTTGTCAACCGCGCCCTGCAGCTGACGCAGAAATACTACGAAGGCGTGGTGCCCGAGTGTGGCGAGCTCAACGACTACGACCGCGAAACACTCTCCGAGTTCCAGGGCGTGAAAGAGCGTTTAGAGTCGCTACTCGAGAACTTCAAGTTCCGCGATGCGCAGAAGGAGGCCATGAATCTCGCACGCATCGGTAACAAATACATAGCCGACTGCGAGCCCTGGAAAGTCATCAAGACCGACCCCGAGCGCGTGAAGACCATTATTTACATCAGCCTGCAGCTCACCGCCAACCTCGCCATCGCCTTTGAGCCGTTCCTGCCCTTCAGCAGCGAGCGACTGCGCCACATGATTGCCCTGAACGAATTCTCTTGGGAGCAGCTCGGAAGCCTCGATTTGCTTGCTGCCGGCAAGCAGTTGCCCAAGCCCGAACTCCTCTTCACCAAGATTGAGGACGATGTCGTTGCCGCCCAGATGAAGAAGCTCGAAGACACCATCAAGGCAAACGAAGCCGCCAACTATAAGGCCGCTCCCGTAAAGGACACAATCCCCTTCGAGGATTTCGAGAAACTGGACATCCGCGTCGGTATTGTCAAAGCCTGCGAGAAGATCAAGAAGAGCAAGAAACTGCTGAAGTTCACCCTCGACGACGGTTCCGGCAAGGACCGCACCATCCTCAGCGGCATCGCCCAGTGGTACGAGCCCGAGCAGCTCGTTGGCAAGCGTGTGCTATACATCGCCAACCTCGCTCCCCGTCAGATGATGGGCGAAGAGAGCTGTGGAATGATTCTCTCCGCCGTCAACTACAACGGCGACCTCAGCGTCACCACCACCCTCGATGACGTGAAGCCCGGCAGTCAGGTCGGATAAGCCTAATAGCCCCCTAAGGGGGTATTGGGTTCAAGGGGGTAATAGAGCTAATTTATAGAACCCACCTATACCCAAAGCAGCCCGCTCCTACGGAATAGTCGCAGGAGCGGGCATCTGTTTATCACGATAATGTTTTCAGAAAATCACTTTCTTTCCATTGATGATATTTATTCCCTTGACAGGCTTACTCAGGCGTTGACCCGCAACGTTGTAAATCTGCATCTTGTCAATCGCACTTTGTCCTTTATCAATCGAATTAATTCCTGTCTCGAAGCTGAAGGTGAAGCCTTTAACATTTCCACTTGGGGTGGTCGTATTGAGATAAGCTTTGTTGGCACCAAGGGTTATGGTTGTCGTCCCTTCGTTTTCGAACTTATAAAAACCAATCATATTGTTGAGAACACCGAGGGAATAATAACTACTTTCGTCGCTGAGATCCAGCTGCATAGGTGTAAGAGTACCTTTCAGCAGGTTTTTCTCCTCGCTAACCGCAGAGCTAAGGCCCGACGTCACGCCGACTGGGGTTTCGGTAGCTGCTACACTGTTGACGAGCACCACGGCGGTACGGGCAGGAATCTCCGAACCCTCGTTGGGTGTAGGTGTCAGTGACGCATAGCCATTGCCCACAGCTGTTATGTAGTATGCTTTCGTGTTGATGTCGGTAGTCACATCAGATGGAAGATAGAGAGTGGCATATGACTGGCCGCTGTTCACGGCATGGAGGGTGACGGGCACGTTGTCGGACAGAGTGACGGTGAACTGCATGATGCAGGCAAACCGGTTGTTGCTGCTTCCCTTGCTCTTCATGGAAAATGTAGTCGTGGGTGCATAGATGTTGTCCACAGTCAGCATGTGAGGCGTACCGCTGTTGGTGTTGACCTCGGCTGTCTGTGCGCCGTCGGCAGAAGCGAGAGTGTAGAGTTCGCTGCCAGTAAAGTAATGTCCACCGATGCTGTAGCCCTTGATGAGATAGCCCTGGGGAGCAGTGATGGTGAAGACATCTGTTGCACCTGCTGCACTGGGTTTGATGCAGAAGTCACGCTGACCATAGTCGCTCTCGCGGTTGAAAGCATTGTACGTGGCAGAGATCTCTACACCTGCAAAACCTGAGTTGGCATTTGTGGTGAACTTGTTGGCCCATCCCGAAGAGGGTGTCCAAGCGCCCCACGGAGCGCTGGAGTTGGTTTCTCCCATAGAGATTATGGTGGCCGTGGGATTATGCAACAGCTCGTTCAGCTCATCAATTCTTGCATTGATGGCTTTGCTGCTGACAACGATATAGTTGATGGCATAGCAATCCATCTTGTCTTGATTACCAAGACTTCCGTCTTCATAGATGATGGCGACATCCCCGTTGGCCAGCTTCTGCATGGAGCTGTAGGCGGCATAGCCAGATTGGATCTGTAGCGCCTCGTACCATGTCTGTCCCTGATTGAGGCTCATGTAGAGACGCAGGTCACGGCGGTAAGTGCTGAATGTCTTGGTGAGGGTGTGCAAAATCACGTCGGGACGTGTAGCGTTCTCAGTAATGCGGTTGTAGTAGAGAATATCGGCGTTACACCCGTTGGCGTTCATCTCATTGCCCCAGATACCTTGTGACTCCCAGCTCCCGATACCGTCGCCGCTGGCATCGCCCGTGGAACGGTTGTAACCTCTGTTTGCCATGCTGTTCCATCCGCCACGTCGCACGGAGAGGATAAGCGAGTTGTCGTTCATCACTTCCAGCTTTGATTCGTCGGCACCAGTATAGACAGCAGTGGGTACGATTGTCCACGTCTCCCCTTCGTCATCG
>Ga0247610_10005696_pt1 | contig 13080 bp, 20 predicted proteins | sample 174DNAGHGhighgp2_FD_193483 | JGI IMG/M metagenome (GOLD analysis project Ga0247610, IMG submission 193483) | Sheep rumen microbial communities from Palmerston North, Manawatu-Wanganui, New Zealand - 1742 DNA GHGhigh gp2 | ecosystem: Host-associated > Mammals > Digestive system > Stomach > Rumen...
GCATTGACTTCAATCTTGGATTCTTGAGCTCTGAAATAGAGAGACTTCAAGAAGAGAAAGTAGACAAAGACTCTCTTCACTCTAACACATTGTGCTGCAATGTGACATCACCATACATCATCTCAGCAATAACACAAGATGGTGGAAACATAACCAAGCTAGATGGATATAGACTGCAATATGGAATGTATACTGTTTTCAACTAGTCCTCTGTAAAATCTGATCTCAAGACTGTTATTCCATCATTGACTGCAACAACAAAAACTGCTGGTCAAGGACAAGTTATAACAAGTGTTGTGACTGAGAATGGCCAAATAAAAAGCATTGTGGCAAAAGACATAAAAGATCTCATGGATGAAGGCGGGGCATCTCCGGCTAGCTAGGCTGGTGGTGATGCAGAAAAATACATATATTCAATCAATACTGAACGTGGAGCTATTACCAGTTTTCAATCTCAGCCATTGACCGCGGTTGTCACAAAGACATTCTACAAAGCCCAAGCACCATCCGATTCAAATCCATCATCATTCTCTAGCACTAATCTTGCTCCACTTTATGTGATGAAATTGACTAGATCATAGCTTGACTACATGAAATCTGCTAATCGCATTTAGCCAACTTGCTTGTATATGACAACAGATGAATGATTTGGTGGTGTTATGAGTCTATATCTTGGTACTAGTTCAAATTCATGTGTCTAGATCTGCAAAATGCTCTCGGAGGTGTAGATCCGAGATTTAATGCAAGATCTAGCACATAAGATAGGTGAAATGAAATTTTGCTTAAACCCAGATTTGAACTATCATGAAAATATCATGGAGATAGCTCAAGTTCCTAGCAACTTTAAGGGGTGGGCATATTGCAAAGGAGATTTGATTTCTAAAGCTCTGTTTCCAAAGGCATATGAAGTGCTAGCAAACACATCAAACTACCCAGGAAAATAGGTGACTGCTTTTTCTGTTTCACTGCCATCTTTCAGTAGATTTTTTAGATTGAACCCGGGAACAACAAGATCTGGTATTTTCTAGAATCAAGGATAGAGCTATTCTACTCCAACGCATATACATAAAATTGGAAGTACAAAAGCTTCAGTATCCGATGGTGGTCTTATAAAAGATGCATCATTCTTTTGGGGAACCGGTGTTAATACTACTTCATCTGGTGGATGCATGCCAGCTTAGGATATTAAAGTTAATGGAAAAATTTATCCTATTCCAAAATCTCCATCCGGCCACTATGGATCAAATGCAAGTTCATCAGACTATAAAGTAATTTCTTGGGATATTCCTGTTGATGCAATTTGGAATAATGGAAACAGAATTCATTTCAAAGCAAATACAGGAAATGCTTCTTCATCTGGTGTGTGCTAGCCAAAGAATGTTGAATGTGCAATGATGATGTTTATTGGATATCCATAATAGTAAATGGAGAATTTTAATGAGCTTGTATGTTGGAACTTCTGCAAATTCATATGAACCGATCACTAGATCATTCACAGATTATGAATTGAAATAGATTGCAAAAAAATATTTTGCACCATAGATTGGAGATGTCAAGTTGCTAGCTGTGGCAAATCCTCCATCTATAAACATTGCAAGTTCATCATTTGATGGATGGGTTGTTGCAAATGGATAGACTATATATAGTAGTGGAAGATTTCCTGAAGCAGCTAAAATATATGCCGGAGACAGAAATGCTACAACTTTTGCTGTTCCAAACATCTAGAAATTCTTTAAAGCTAAAAATGGAAATGGAAATTATACAATAAACAATGCAACTGCTCCACTTCAAAAACACTATCATCCAATAGATACATCAATAACATATTCTTCTGAATCAACTGATGACTATGTCATCACAGCAATGTTATCTGTTTGCATAACTACTTGGACTAATTCTCCAACTAAATACTATGACATATCAAAAGATTCTGTATTGGAGGTTTCTAAAACAAACTATGCTGGTTTATGGGGAAATGCTAACATAATGCCAGCATTGCATGGTGCAGGAGCTAATACTGATACTGATGATCATTAGATGGCTGTTGACTTGATTATCAACTCTCATGTCTCATTTGATTAGATATTATGTGACAACACCGGAGAAAATGCTAGCAACTTTGATAATCATCCAGCATATACAACTCTTATTCCATTAGTTTTTATTGGATTTCCACAAACATGATAAATCTACAGGAGGAAGAATAAATGTCTTTATTTGTTGGAACATCTAATAATGCGGTTGAGACAATTGCAGGAAATACAATGTCTAGAACTAAGCTGCAATCAATTTTGGATGAAGTCTTTCCAAAGAAGATTGGAGAATTGCAATTTGTATCAACATTTTCAGATAGTATTCCTGGAATGTCTTTAGCTGGAAATACATGGACGTTAACAGATGAAAGTCAATTTGATGGATGGATTTATCCAGATGGAAAGACAGTGAAATGCACAGGGTCTCAACTTCAAAGTGCTTGCTTGGAATATGCTGGAAACAGTTCAGCAACAACATTTACACTTCCAAATTTGACAAATGCATTCTTTAAAGGAGATGCATCTAATGGATTGAAAAATGTTGCAGCATAGGTCAATCAAATTCCAGAGCATACCCATCAGGTGACAACTACTTCTGGTTTTGATTCATAGATCACTATTCTTAGTGGATTTGTGTTTTGTGCCGCTGGAAACTATGGAGCAATAACTCGCACTGCTACATATAAAACAAAAAAGAATAACATACCATATGTTGTTCCAGCTATTCATTCTGGTGAAAATACAACAATAAAAGAACCAACATAGAAATTTCCGGTTCCACTGACGTTCAAGCTTAAGTTCAAAGACTTTAAAGCTATAGTTGGTAATACATCAACAAATGACGCAAAATATGCAAGTGACAATACAAATTTGCCTGCATCCGGTGAATTTCTTCCAGGAAACAATCTACTGCCAGTAATGATATGGATTGGGCATTGATTAAAGTATAAATATTATAGATAGTTAGAAAGGTAAACGACATCCATGACAGAAGAACAACTTACAGCTACATTTGTTTCAGACCTTGAAAAAGTTGAGCATCTGCAAAATAATGACTTGTTCATGATCTCTCAAGATGATGGAGATGGATTTGTCTCTAAAAGTCTTGAGTATTCAACATTATGCTCAAAAGTTCTTGCAGATGTTGATGATAGAGTTGATGCTAGAGTTGCAGAGCATATTGATGAGTTGTCTGGAAACATTGCTAAGCTTTCTAGTGATGTCAAAAGTATCTCAAGTGTGGTTGAACAAAATGTCTCGGCTACAATCAAGATAGCTAATTGTGTCAAGAAAGCTAAAGAAGACATAGCAGAGCATCAAGCAATATTTGATGGCATATCAGGCATCAATGGAATAGCTATAGATAAGACAAATGCTCACAATTGGAAAATCAAGCATACAAATTCTGTTGCAGCAGTCACATCTCCAACATTTGCTAAAATCAAATATGATGCTCAAGGACATGTCACAGGAAAAAGTAATGTCACTTTAGCTGACTTGACCGCCACTGGAGGAGGAAATCTTCTGACTGGTGCGGGTCAAGGTCTTTCAGTATAGAATGGAATAGTTGCTTTGTCTTCTGCTGGATCAAACCAACTTGGTGGAATAAAGCTTGGGTATCCACAATCTGGAAAAAACTATCCTCTGACTGTTGACACTGATGGAAAGGCATATACAAATGTTCCATATCCAGAATATACAGCCGGAGTTGGTTTAGTCAAAACAGCAGCTAACTAGTTCTATCTTTCTTCGGCTGGAAGCAGCACAATTGGTGGAATTAAAGTAAATGGCAACAATCTTCAACTGCTTGCATCTGGGGTTCTTTCAGCTAGAGGTTATCAAGCTGCCACAACTTCTAAGCTTGGTCTTGTAAGATTAAATGATGACTTTGATGGAGGCAAGACAGCTAATATTGGCCGAAACTATCCACTTTAGCTAAGCACTGAAAATGGATATGCATTTGTCAATGTTCCATGGACAGATACACTTCCACCTTCAATTGGTGGTGGATAGATAGACACCACATCTGGAACTGATGTAATAAGCTCTATAGTTTTCTCTAATGGACAAATAATTCAATTGAAAACTTCTTCTAAATTGAAGATGCTGATAGATGAAGTCTCAGCTAAAGTTGGAAATACTTCTACAGAAACATGCTTCAAAGTTGGAAATGGAACAATAACAAAAGATGGAAACACTATATCATTTTTTGCTGGAAGTCCTGTTGACACAAATTTCATAGATTCAATAACACTTGATTCATCAATTCAAGATTCTTCAATTGAGACGGTTGGAAGAATACCAGATGGAGAAGGAATATTTCACAGCATAGATGGTTTGTTCTTGAAGATTAGGACTTCAGATTCTATTGATGATGACATATATGTCAATCTTTCTGCTTTAGCTGTAGACAACAACTTGTCTAATGACAACAAGGTGCTCACTTAGAACAACATGCAAATTGTGAACTCTCTACCTTCATCACCAAAAGACAACACATTTTATTTCAAGGTTGATTGACAATGGTATACACTCTCTCTATCTTAGATCCAACAAGCTTGCCGGTGTCTCAACTGCTTTCGGCTGAGTCACTCTGTGCAATGGACTAGTTTGCGGTTGAGAGAAAAGAAGAGCTCAAATCTAGATCACCAATTCTCTTAGAGCAATACCGTAGAGAGGCTTCAGAGATTTTAGATGGGGTTCTTCTAGAGCTTGGGGCTTCAAACATTCCATAGGTTGTCTACAATGAGATGCTAGTCGGAATTGGTGAATACATGCACTCTAACTTCAAAGTTAGATATGATGCACTTAGTGCGAGGCTTCTAGATGACATCTCCGCAGCTCTCAACTTCAACACAATGGCTTATAAAGATGCTTGGGAGTATGCAAGAATAACTCATACTCACCCAGATGACTATTCTCACTTAAGATGCAAGGCTGCATACACAAAAGAGCAAGTAGTTGCAATGGGGGCTGAAGATAAAGAAGACTTCACCTAGATGAGCAATTGGCTTGGAACTGTTGTCATTTGGCAGCAAGTTGGCAAGAAGTATCTTCCAGTGTCAACAGACATCTTCATGCCAAACTTTATTTTTGAAAAGTTTCCAGAACCAGACATTGGAGAAGTGAGATTTGTTGGCTGGAAGTCATTTCCAACTGGGTCATCAAAGCCATACAAAGAAGAGACTATTGGCGGAACTGAGATGATCTATGACTCTGAGAATGATGGATATTGGGTCTATCCTCATGGGTAGACAATAAATTGCAATGCTAATGAGTTTAAAAAAGCATGCAAAGCATATGCTAGTGATGAGACTGCAATGCAATTCAAAGTCCCAGACTTGAGAGACTTCATTCGCTTGAATCCAAGAAAAGAGTTGCAAGACCCTCTCAAGAAAGTGAAATGGAAGAATGGCACACCAGCTGACCATGTTCATGAAATTGACAGCACTAAAGTTTAGAACTAGGAGTTGTCATCTTTGGTCAAATTCAATTGTGGTCAATATGGCTCAACAACCGGAAAAGAATTTCATGATGGTAATAATATAAAAACAGAATATGCTTTGAAAATGTCTGGTTCAGTAGATCTTGATTTGTCTATTGAAAACTAGAATAGTTCTGCAACCGAAGTAAAAGTTGAGTCAAAGCCGGTGGCTGACAACATTCCACTAATTCTATATATTGGAAAAAAATGATGTTATGGCAAGAATTGAAGTTATATTATCTGGATCTCCAGTTTCTGAAATAAGATCTTCACTGAATAAGAACTAGATCTTGTCTAATGATCTATTTTATGTCAGTCAACAACAACTCTCAAATGTTGGCCCAGATCGAACATATGACTCTGGTACTACAATTTACAACAATCAATTTAAGTCTACAAAGATGAGCTATGATGCTCTAAGCAACATGATGCTAGAGAGATTCAGAAAATATGCAAATTTTGGGACTATGGCATGGGAAAGCAGTTCGGATTATTCACTTGTAAATCATATTCACAACTATTCAAAAGTTGAGATAACATCTCACAACCAGCCTACCGACAATGAAGGTTAGATGCTATCAATAGCAACATTTCATATACGAGAAATGATATATGGATATATTGAAACATCAGAATCAATAGCAAAAGAAAATGAAATATATTGCTATAGAGATAATATTGGTAATTTTTTTAAGATAGATATTTAGGTTGGAGCTAGTTTAACACCATATCGAAATCAATATACTAAGATTTTTGAAAAAATTATATTGTCTCAATGGCCATCTAATAGAAAACCAACGCATATTGGATACATAATAGTTCCGAATAACAAATATACAATGTGGATGGAGAAGCCAAAAGAATACCATATGCCAGAGCCTAGCATTGGACAGCTCAAGTTCTTGGCTCTGACTTCAATTCCAGATGTTGATGAAACAGCAAGTGACTTTGATGGATGGACCTGGCCTGATGGCAGAATAATCTAGAATACTAATAGAAGAAGATTTGCTAGAGCAGCTGCATATTTTGGAAGTTCTGAAACTGCTAGTGACTTTGCACTTCCAAACTTAACAAGTTTCATTAGACCAGCTAAATTAGCTGATGCTTCTATAGGTACTCCGGTCTCTCAACGGATTGTAGTTCCAAAGCACCCACATGAAGTGTCAACAAAAGTGAATTCTTCATCAACCATACAGTTTGATGTGAAATTTGACCGTGGAAATAAAGTAAGAGATGATACAGCATGCCATGCTGCAGATAATAAGACAGCAACATATTTTGAATTTCCTTGTTGGTTTAACATAACAAATTTAAATATTGTTCCTACATCTGATCATCCAATATCAAATCCAGTGTCTAATCAATCTGGAGAAACATATCCAACACATAATCTTCTTCCAGTGATGATCTATATTGGAAAGCCAAATAATTAATTGAGGAGAAAATTATGGCAACTTTAGATTATTGTGGAAATTCAATCAAATCACTTGATGACATCATCAATAGACCTAGTTGTGGAACTGACATAGATTCTATAGATTAGATCATTGATGGACCAACCTGCGATACATCAATTGAAGATCTTGATGATGTCACCGGCCTCATTGGCTATCATGAGCCAAGAGGAAAGCACATTTGTGAGCTAGATGACGCAGCTCCACTCTAGAAAAATGACTGCTTTTTGCTAACTAAAGCAAACTAGCCAATTTTGTCATCCAACAAATGCTTATATGGTACTTTTGAAGCTAGATCTTTTGAAGACATATTGAATGGCATAAATGTCAAGACAATGGCATGGAGAGACAAATATGACTATTCATTGACTTCACATCTTCATGATGATCTGTATTCTAGGGTCTAGTGGATTTCAAGTGCTAGCTATCAAGGAGAATCAAATCTCACTATTGGAACAATGGAGATTGTCACATCATGTGATGTTGCCAACAAAGTCATTGCAAAAATAAATGTTCCGGTTATAGATCCTCCACTTCCACCTTAGCCAATGATTGGAACATTCAAGTTTGTTTCGGCAAAGACTTGGGAAAATATACTTTCAACTAATGGATATAGCAATACAGCTCAAATTGATCCATATGATGACTCCCATAAAATTAGGGATGATTTTGATGGTTGGGTTTGGGCAAATGGTTCAACCATTTAGAACAAGTCCAGCTAGTTGAGTGCCGCATCATAGGTTTTTGCTAATGGGAGCACTACTGCAGATTTTGTTGTGCCTGACTTCAGTAGATTTTTCAAAGCAAATCCAAAAACTAAAACATCATTTTTTAATTCTGATGGATATTTAACTGATAATGCAACCGCTGGAATAGCACAACATTATCATACCGTATCAGATTTAAAGATAACATCAACTATATCATTTAATTCAACAAAAACTAATCTATTAAATAGACAAAGTTTTATTAATGGAAAGACTGGTAAAGCAAATAAAGGCGAAGATGGATTTCATAGAGGTGGCAATGAGAGAACTGAAGTGTCAGTGCCGGCAACTATTGATCCTTCAACACTAATCTTTCCAAATTTGCTTTTATCTGAGGCTGGAGAAGAATCTATATCAGAATCTAACTAGCCATATCCAGAACATGTTGTGATTCCAGTAATGGTCTACATTGGAGGAGTTACAAGAGAATATTTTGAAAGAGCCAGATAGAGATAAAATGACAAAGGATTGGCAAATTTGCCAATCCTTTATGATCTAAGCTCTAGATTTCTCTTCAATCAACTACTTCCGCATCAACAGGGCCATCCTGAGACGTTCCTGAAGGCGGCTGAGAATTTGCATTGTTGTTCATGCCTCCAGCAAAAGGTCCGCCATTCTTGAAGAAACTAGCAAACTTAGGATCATTCTTCATCTTCTCAATGTCTTCTGCAGAGAAATTTGGTGTTCCTTGCTGGCCATTTGGATAGAGAACTTTAGCTGCTTCTTCATTCACTTTAGTCAACTCAGCAACTTTGTTTCTGATAGCATCAACATCATCTCCAGACAAAGTCTCTCTAACAGCTGCTACAGCATCAAGAATCTTCTTAGAGAGATCTTCACCAAGCTTGTCTTTGTTGTCTTTTGCTGACTTCTCAGAAGCATAAGCTGCACCTTCAGCAAGGTTCTTCTCTTGGATCAAAGCAGCACGCTTCTCATCTTCAGCTTTGTACTTCTCAGCTTCATTCTTTGCTTTCTCAATCTCATCTTTGCTCAAACCACTTGAAGAAGTGATTGTGATCTTCTGCTCTTTCTGAGTTCCAAGGTCTTTTGCACTGACATTGAGAATTCCATTAGCATCCAAGTCATATGTAATCTCAATCTGAGGAACTCCACGAGGAGCTGGTGGAATGCCATCAAGATTGAAGTTCCCAAGGAGCTTGTTGTCAGCAAACATCTTGCGTTCACCTTGACAGATTCTGATTGTCACCGCACTTTGATTGTCTGCTGCAGTTGAGAACACTTGTGTCTTCTTTGTTGGAATTGTTGTGTTGCGGTCAATCATTGGGGTAGCAATTCCGCCCATGGTCTCAATTGAAAGGGTCAAAGGTGTCACATCAAGAAGAAGAATGTCGGACTTCTCACCTCTAAGAACTGCTCCCTGGATTGCAGCACCCATAGCAACACATTCATCTGGGTTTATTCCTTTGCTTGGTTCAAGATTGAATATCTGCTTGATCTTAGCTTGGACCGAAGGCATGCGGGTAGTGCCTCCAACAAGAATAACCTCATCAAGCTTTGGATTTCCAGCATCAGCAATGCACTGCTTTGCTGGAGCATCATACTTGTCATTAAGCTCTGCAACAAGAGCTTCAAGTTTTGCCCGTGTCAAAGTCTTTACAAGATGCTTTGGACCAGTTGCATCTGCAGAGATAAATGGAATGTTGATCTCAATCTGCTCAGATGTAGACAAAGCAATCTTTGCTTTCTCAGCTTCATCCTTCAGACGCTGGACAGCCATATTGTCATTTGTGAGATCAATTCCAGTGTCATTCTTGAACTCCGAAATCAGCCATTGCATGACTTTCTGGTCATAGTCCTTGCCTCCAAGCTGAGAGTTGCCATTTGTAGCCTTGACTTCAAACACACCATCACCAAGCTCAAGAATAGAGAAGTCAAGTGTTCCAGATCCAGAGTCAGCTACAGCAATCATGCCACTCTTCTTCTTGTCAACACCATAAGAGAGAGCTGCAGCTGTAGGCTCATTGATGATTCGAAGAACATTCAAGCCAGCAATTGCTCCAGCATCCTTTGTTGCTTGACGCTGCTGGTCATTGAAATAAGCAGGAACAGTGATGATTGCATCCTTGATTTCTTCCCCAAGATATGCTTCAGCATCTTTCTTGAGCTTTGCAAGAATAAAGCTAGAACACTCCTCTGGAGAATATTCTTTACCATCTACTTTGATTCTGCAATCACCATTAGGTGCTCTGACAACATCATAAGAAAGCATCTTGATGTCATCAAGCACTTCATCATACTTGCGTCCAATAAGACGCTTCACTTCATAGACAGTTCCTTTTGGATTTGTCACTGCTTGGCGTTTTGCTGCTTGGCCAACTAGACGCTCACCAGTCTTAGTCCAACCAATTATAGATGGAGTTGTCCTTCCACCTTCAGCATTTGGAATTATCTTGGCCTCTCCACCTTCAAAGATAGCCATTGCACTATTACCCGTGCCAAGGTCTATTCCTAACACTTTGTTACTTGCCATTTTGTTTCTTCTTTCTGTTTAAGTAAGAACAGTCATTATTTTGATCTATTCACTTTAATCCTTCTTAATAATTTAAGATCTTAGGAATTTTACTTCTCAAGCATCTTGAAGTTGCCTAAGCCACCATACTTGATCATCACTTCAACTTCTAGTTCTTCTTCAGACTCAAATCGCTTGACAAACTTGATAGCACTAATGCGCTTGAGCTGGTCAACATTCAACTCTTCAACTTCAAGATTCGATGGCCACCAATTGAACTCATACAAGATCCACCATCTGCCAATGCATTCATTTGTTTGATGCTTGACCAGCCACTTGAAGTTGCATTTATCATCACCCATACAAGTGCTTCCAAGCGTCAATGAACTTTGATGCTTCATCATCTTGCATGTTGAGCACTATTCTGTCATAGTCTCTAAGGCCATTGACTTGAAGCCAGATTATGACTTCTTCTGCGGTGCCAAACTGCTTTTTAGGTTCCCGATCTACATAGTAGTAGAGTGGAGTTGCACCTTGGTTGACTACCGGAACTCCCCAACCTCCAGAAGGATCTGCATGGTGATCTTCTTTAGCATATTTGCAATGAACTGTCACATACTCAAGCTTTTCAACTTGTGAGCTAGTACCATGGCTTTGAAGCCACTCTTCTATCATCTCTTCTTTGGTCATCATGGTTCAAACCATCTTATGTATGGGTAGTCTGGATTGTTTGCATGCTTACTATCTATGTGAAGCTTAGATATCTTGTCTTGATAGATAGCATCAACACTTAACTCATATAGGTTCCAATCACTATAACTATAACAACCAACTGGAGCTGGACTCCAATTTATGCTATGCATGTGCGGTGGTCTGAAATCGCGGTCAAAACTTTCACTGAAGCCACATACTAATCTAGTACCTTGAAAATCTTTCTTGAACTCTTCAAGATCTTTGATCACATGAACCTTTCCCCAATACTTGCATTGTGTATTATCGCATGTTGTGTTGCTAATCCCTTTAGCCTTCAAATCTACACCATCATCTGGTTTATCTCCAAAGAACCTGACTCCTCTAATGATCAAGCATCCTTTGCATTCAAACTGTCTCAATACCTCTACCTCAACTAACTTCCCAGCCCTTAAATAGAACTCCTTCTCATGATCGTCTCTAATCCTATTACCTCTAATCTTAAAATCATGATATCGATGATGGTTTCCGTGAGCTTCTATATCTGCAATCCAATACATGTAAGATAGTGGAGCTTTTCCAATACTGCTTACATAGACTTCTTGATGGGTTTCCATCATATACTTGATTGCATCAATTATCGGAAGTGATGGTATATTTGTAATCATGGCATTTACTCCTCATCATCAATTGCATTCTCATTCACACCATATTCTCTCAAGTACTGCTCAGCACGATATCTGACCAAGCTCAAGATGTCAAAGATCTCCTCTCGATGTTTCTTGTCAGTCTTTGGCAAAGTAGACTCAAGAAGATCATCAAGCTCGTCAATTTTCTTAGAGATCTTGTCTTGCAACAACTCTTTCTTGTCAACCATCATGATGTCATTATCACTTTCTTAAAGTCTTGTCAATCAAATCATATCCAACCCAAAGATGTTTCCAATATTGAGGTCCCATCTCTTCATCTATCTGATAGACACATTCAGAGAATCCTTTTCGACTTCCAAGCTTCATGTGATTTACATCTAGCCAAATCTTCAACTCTTCTTTTGTTTTAGGAAGAACAAAATCTCCAATGTCATATTCATTCGGATCATCAGAAGTTATGATCCATTTGTTGTTCTTTCCAATCTCCCACAATTCATAGTCACCCGGCTGGATCTCACTCCAAAGCTTAGTGTTTTTGCAAGCAAGTGAAGTGTCAAATGGATGTCCATTGTATTTCAGCCAAAGAATCATCAAATATCCTTGCAACTGTCAAACTTCATGTTCAACTGGTGACGAACTTTGTAGAATGTGCAATTCTTTGGAATGTTCTTGAGCTTCTTAGCACCAATGTAGCACATAGCTGACTTGAGCCCGCCTTCAATGTCATCAAAGATGCCGTCAAGTGGACCAATGACTGGAACATACTTCTCTCGTCCTTCAGTCGTTGAGTACTTTCTTCTTCCACCAAAATGCTTCTCTTGTGCCAAGTCAGAGCTCATCCCATAGAAAGCATTGAACTGCTTGCCATCTTCTGCAATGAACTTAGCAGCTTCAGCTTCCTCAGCTCCAGCAAAGATTCCTCCACACATCACAAAGTCTGCTCCACAGCCAAGTGCTTTTGCAATGTCACCCGGAGTCTTGCATCCTCCATCACTGCAGCAGAAGCCATCTACTTGGTGGCAAGCATCAGCACATTCAATAATGGCACTTGCTTGAGGTCTTCCAACCCCAGTCTTCTCTCTTGTTCGACAAGCACATCCAGGTCCTATGCCAATCTTTGCTGCAGTTCCAGATCCACCAGCAAGAACAATGTCTTGGCTTATGTCACCAGTCACGACATTGCCTGCAAAGATCAATGCTTGAGGACAGAGCTCTCGAACTTCTTTGACTCTTTGGATGAAGCTTGGCACATAGCCATTTGGAACATCAATACAGACACATCTGATATCATGATCATGCTGCAAGACCTCTAACAGAGCAATGTCTTCTTTCAAGCCAAAGGTTGGCATAACTCGCTGTGTATACTCAAACATTGGCTTCTTGTCCTGCCTTGCCAACTCTTCAAGCTCATCATAGAGTCTCAAGACTTCTAAAACCAATGTGTGCTTCTCAAGCGCACACATGAATCCTCGCTGAGCTGCGATCTTTGCCATTCTAGGAATCCCAATGGTTCCCATATTTGCGATAATTAT
>Ga0247610_10005699_pt1 | contig 13075 bp, 14 predicted proteins | sample 174DNAGHGhighgp2_FD_193483 | JGI IMG/M metagenome (GOLD analysis project Ga0247610, IMG submission 193483) | Sheep rumen microbial communities from Palmerston North, Manawatu-Wanganui, New Zealand - 1742 DNA GHGhigh gp2 | ecosystem: Host-associated > Mammals > Digestive system > Stomach > Rumen...
AATAATATAATATTAGAAATTCAAGAGAGTTTTAAAACAGTTGGAGTTGTATTAACAGAAAAAGATTTTGATATATCTGAAAATGCTAACTTATATATGAGATCATTATTATCTAATAGTGATAATATTCAAGATATATTTAATAATATTTTCTGGAAAACATCTAATTTATTAGAACAAATAGAGATAAATTATAGATACTTATATAATAGAAATAAGAATAAAATAGATGATTATTTTAAACAAAAATATGCTAATTTTGATTATAATAAATATTTAAATTCTCATAGAGATTTAGTAGCATCAAATGAATTATCTAAACATAGTAGTTTAAAATATATTTATGATTTATTTATGAATGGTGTATATGAAGTAGATGATTTTGTTAGTGAAAGTAGAGTACAAAATCTATTTAATAAAATTTTAGCAGATTCATCTTCTGATAGAAACTATGAATGTTTAATAAAATTAAAAAGATCTTTATTAGAATATAAAGGATATCTAGATTTTGAATATATAATTAAAGATTTTAAAGAATTATATGCTCATCAATCTGAATATAATGGTTTGTTTGATAATAAACTAAAAGAAATTAATAAAAAAGAAGCTAATGTAATAGCTCTTAATAAAAAGATTAATAAAACTGGATTCTTTAAGTTAAGTAAGAAAAAATTAGATATAGCAGTTAATGATAGAAATAGATTAATTGATGAACTAATTTCTGATTATAAAGAATTAGATGATTTAAGAATAACAGACTATATTTTAAAATATGTTACTCCTGAGAGTAGTTTATATAACATATTAGTATTTACTTCTTATAACTTAATATATTTTATTAGTTTACTTCAAAAACAAGGTGAAGAAATAACAGTAGAAAATGTTAATAAAAATATGTTAAAACTTCAAAAATACTTATATGATAATTATATAGATATTATTAATAATATCTATATAAATGAGGATAAGCAAATCGATAAAATAATAGTAGAAATGTATAAGAGAAATAGTATTTTATTAACAGAAGAAGATATTACTATTGAACAAATAGGTAAATATTTGGAAAGTGTTGATAAATTAATTACATATTTTGATGTTTATACTGTAATGATTAATTTAAAAGATGTTGATTATATATTAAAAGTACCAGGAGTACTTAAAAAATAGGAGAGTTTTGATATGAAAAGAATATTAGATTTTATTAAGGGAGCAATTATTACAGTTTGGGTTTTTATAGCTATTGTAACTACTGTATATTTAATCTTCTATAATGATTATAGTGTTAGTGAAATAGGTGAATATTCAATATTCATTATGGATAGTGATAGATTAGAACCTGAATTTAAAAAGAATGATATTGTAATTACTAAGAAAGTTCCTGAAAATAGTTATAAAGAAGGAGATTTTGCATTTTTCTATATAGATAATGCAAAAGATAGAATATATATCAATTATGGTGAAATAACTAAAATTGATGTAAATGATCATGCAGAAGATGCATTCCATTTTGGAGAAAATGATGCTGTATCTTATAGTTATTTAATGGGGCCTGTAAATGGTACTATTATATATCATAAAGTAGGTGCAATTTTAAGAATATTTGCATCTAGAATAGGGTTCTTATTCTTAATTATTTTACCAACTCTATTTGCTTTAGTTTATGAGATTTTCTCAATTGTTGAAGAAGCTAAAGAGGAAGCAAAAGCAGAGGCAAAATTAGAAAGAGAACAAGAAAAGAATGAAGGCTAATTTTAAGACAATAATTTGGATTTTAGTATTTATAATGGTAGTGTCATCATTTATTATTTTTGCTGACACTTTAGCTTTATTTGAAACAAATGGTACAGGTAAAGCTAATATGGATATTGGTAGTTGGTTAATTAAAATTAGTAACGTAGATATTACAAATGATCATGTAGAAGAAATAGTAATAGATAGATTCAACTATGAACAAAATCAAAATGTTGCTTCAGGTAAAATAGCACCTGGTACAAGCGCATATTTTGATTTAATAGTTGATGCTACTGAATGTGATGTTGCTGTTAAATATGATATTACATTTAACTTCGAAGATACAAATTATGAAGACAATGTTACTTTTTCTGTTGAAGAAGTAGGTGGAGATAGTACTGTTAGAACAGATGTAAATACTTACTCTGGAGTAATTGATTTAGAAACAATTCAAGCAGAAGAAGTAGTAACATTAAGAATAACAGTAGAATGGGATAATGTAACTGAATATGATGTAAATGATACTGTTCTTGGAACAACTAAAGATAGTAGACTTGCATTACCAGTAACAGTAAAAGCAGTACAATACTTAGGAGAAGAATTAATTCCTTATGTAGGTGAATAAAAAGGGAAGATGAATATGTCAATCGCAAAGAAAGCATTAAAAATTTTTATTGATATTCTTACATTTTTAGTATTTATTATACTTATAATAATTATTTTTGCTAAGATGAAAATGATGTTTTCAGGAAATAGTTATTTTGAAGTAGCAGGATACTCTGTTTTTAGTGTGAAAACAGGAAGTATGGCACCTACTATTAAGCAAAATGATGTAATTATTGTTAAGCAACAAGATTATTATGATGTTGATGATATTATTACATATACTGATGGAAAAAACTTCATAACACACAGAATTATTTCTGTAAGAGGTCATGATATTATCACTCAAGGAGATGCTAATAATGCTAAGGATAACTCTATAACTGATGATGCTGTTATAGGTAGAGTCGTTAAAGTATATTCTAATATGGGAATATGGCAAAAAGTATTTACTACGCCTAAAATAATAGTTATGGTATTTGTAACATTAATACTTTTTGATATAGCATTCTCATACAAAGGTATTGTTAAGAAACAAAATGCTAAAATTGTTGATAGATTAAGAGATGTATCATTTGAAAAGATACTTAGTATTGATGATGCACCAAAATTAACTAAAAAAGAGATTAAAGCTTTGAAAGAAAAAACTAAAAAAGTTCAAAAAGGTGAAGATGTAAAATTTGATAAAAAAGAGAAACAATTCTTGAATTATACTATTAGATTAGACTTAGGAGAATTGAAAAAAGAAATAGATAGTAATGTAAATGGAGAAGAGTAATGGTTAAAGACTTTTTAAAGAAATTTGACACACAAAGATTCATATTCGTGGGTAAAATTATATTTATTTTGTTTGCTTTGATTATGATTTATAATTTAGTAGACAAAGCTAATTCAAGATATGAATCTAATGCTAATGTAAGTGCAGAAGCAAGAGTTGCCTTTTTTATAGTTGATCAAGGAACATATGAAGGATCAATTTCTTTAACAGGTCTTGAACCAAGTAATGAATCATTTTATTATACATTTTATGTAAGAAATTATGATGATCAAGGGTATAGAACAGATGTTAATTTAACTTATGATATTAAGTTTGAAACAACAACTAATTTACCTCTTACATATGAAATAATAAGAAATCAGAATTTTAATAGTACTCATACTAATCTTTTGACTGGTTTTACAACTAGACAAGATGAAAATGGTGTATATTATAAAACATCTAATGTTTTGGGTACTTATAACTTTGGATTTGCTAACAACGAAGTAGACCAATATACTATAAAGGTTAACTATCCAATTTCATATAAAGACCATCCAGAATATCAAGGTTCTGTTGAGTTGTTTTCTATAATTATTAATGCAACACAAGTTGCATAATCTTTTTTTATATGCTATAATTTTTATGATTGGAGAATAGCAAATGAAGAAGAAAAAACTACTCATAATGATACTAATTATTTGTATGATAGTTGTTCCTTTTAGTTTTACTTTGGGTAGATATATAATGGAAAACATTAGAAGCTATATAATGGAAACCAATCATTTCTTCTTTAATAGCGACAAATTGAAAGAGGGAGGCATCACTTATGAAGTTAATAACTGGGGTGGTGCTGATAACTTTGAAATTCAATTTGAATTAAACAATCACAAAAATAATATTCTAACTAGTGAAGGAGACATTGAGTACTCTGTTAATGCTACATGTGATGAAACAAGTGTAATATGTAACTTAAGTAGTAATAGTGGTGTTATTTATGAAGATGAGAAAACAGATAACTTTCATTTAACAGTTATTCCAAGAAGAGCATTTCAAGATGAAGAATCTGTAACTGTTATAGTTACTGCTACATCATCAACACCATATATTAAAACATTAAGTGCTACATATGTTATTACTGTTGGTAAGAGAGGCATTTCTTATCAAATCACAGATAGTGTTAACTCACCATATTTAATGTTTTCTACTACAAATGCAATTGATACATATACTGTAAGAACTGCATTTGGTGGACACGCAGTTGGAGAAATAATTACTATGAATGAATATATTAGCTTATCTGCTGCAGATAAAGCTAAGTGTGCTTCAGCATTAATAACATTATCATGGGATCCATCTGATGTAGTAATAGATACTACAAGTAATATTGTAACTGGTGGAAATGCCACTTTTACAACATCTACTCATAATGGAATATCATATATTGATTCCATTACATTCCCAGTTGATATATTAAGTAGTACAGAAGTAAGATTTTATAAGTGGGATGTTACTAAAAATTATACTTATCCATTTACATACCCAACGCCAATAGTAACATTCAGTGCTTCTTAGGAGGAAATATGGATTGTATATTTGATGAATATATAAAATTTGTAGAAAATTTCCTTATTAATTACTTCAAGTTATTATTGTCAGGGGAGTATGAGAGAAATTTAATTAGACCTTTTATTGATAGATATATTGATGTTAGGTATTTTAATAAATTCTCTTTTGTAAAAGAGCCAACATTTACTCAAAAGTTAAATAAAGAGTTAAACAATGTTGCTAAAGAAGTAATGAGTGAGAATGAAGATAAAGTTGAAAAGGTGAAGAATATATTCGCCCTTTTTGGCTATGTTCTTTATATAGATGGATGCTTTAGTTATTCAAATATTAGTACGCTAACTAAATCATTGTTCAATGATGCTAATATCAAGTTAACATATAGTGATAAAACTAAAGCTGGTGTTACTGATTTAATAAGAGAATTTACTGATAAAAAGAATGAATTCTTTAAATTATTTGATACTGATGAGTTCTTCTTAAAAGGAAAAAAGTTAGAAAGTAATATGTACTGTGTAGATTTAGGTAATAATTGTCATATTTCAAAACTATATAGTTCATATGCTATTGAAAGAGCTTATAATTCAGAAGTAGTTATGGAAAATAGATTATATTTAATGTTAGTAATGCTTACAACTAAGATATTAGCTGAAGCAATATCATTAAACTTTGAAAATTCATATGTAGTAGATTTTCCTGAAACACTACTTGAAAAACAAAAGAAAATAATGAAATATTTAAAATTACTTGATAATGATTTATTAAGAAATAAAGTCATATTAAGATTTAAATATTCAGTATATAAGAATAGGGTATATAAAAAAGAAATTAATAAACTAATTAATAATGACTATAATGTAAGTATTATACTTGATGATGCTTTTGATAGTGATTTTGATAGTTTAGTATTATTTACAAATATATTTGTGGATAAAAAGGGTAAATATTATCAAAATGTAATTGATAATAAAGAAGAATATAATCTAAAGGTTGTGGAGGTGTGATATGCAGACATTTTTAAAGTTCTTTTATGAGATATTAAGTCAATTCTTTGCTGGAATCATGTCTATAGTTAATGGCTTTATAAATGGTATAGTTAAGATTTTTAACTTTAAAGGCTATATTAACATTGCTAAGAGTTATAAAGGTGACTTTAATGTCGGAGAATGGTTCTTATTTGCAATTGCAGTACTACTTATGTTAATAATAGTAGGTTTAGTAGTATTATTAATAGCATTCTTAATAAGAAAATATATAAGATTTAGAAAAACAGTTGTAGAACAAGAATCAATGTTAGAAGAAATATCTGAACTAAATAATAAAGTAGCTACTTTAGTTCAAGAAAAAGAAGAAATACTTGCTATGAAAGTATCACATCTTGGATTAAAACCTGGTGAATCTGATACAATAGAAAAAACTCCTGGCACTGAAGGAGAAGGTGGAGAAGGAGATGGGGAAGAAGAAGTTGACACTAATACTTCAATAAGATTTGCTAAATTACATGATGTTGATGTGGAATATGCAGAATATAAAATACCTGATTACGGAAATAATTTCACATTATCAGAGTTAGTTGAGCTATTTAGAAACTTTGCTGCTAGTCAGTTAGGTTTATATTATAAAAGTGAAATGATTAGATTGTTCTTATCAGCATTAGGATGTACAAAACTTGTTATCTTACAAGGTATCTCTGGTACTGGTAAAACATCACTTGCCTATGCTTGGGGAAAATTCTTAAAACACGACTCATGTGTTGCATCAGTTCAACCATCATGGCGTGATAGATCAGAACTTTTTGGATACTTCAACGAATTTACAAAGAAATTTAATGAAACAGATATTTTGAAAACATTATATGAAGCAGGATATACTGATGATATTCATACAATAATCCTAGACGAAATGAACATCTCTCGTGTAGAGTACTATTTCGCAGAAATGCTATCTATACTAGAGATGCCTAATCAAGATGAATGGATTGTTGAAGTTGTTTCTTCAGGATGGCCAAGTGACCCAATTCATTTAAAGAGTGGAAAATTAAGAATACCACCAAACTGTTGGTATATCGGAACAATCAACAACGATGACTCAACATTCATGGTTACTGATAAAGTTTACGACCGTGCTATGCCAATAGATATCAATGATAAAGGTCAAGTATTTGAACCAACATCTGTTCCAGCACAAGATATAAATTATTCTTATTTAAATAAGTTATATCAAGAAGCTATTGAAAATAATCCAATGAGTGATGAAATGCTTCAAAAGATTGAAGAAATGGATGATTATGTTATCCAACACTTCAGAATTGCGTTTGGTAACAGAATTGTTGCTCATATGAAAAAATTTGTACCAATTTATGTAGCTTGTGGTGGTGAAGAAGTTGATGGGGTAGACTACTTCATAGCAAGAAAGATCCTACGTAAATTTGAACAATTAAATATTTCATTTATTCGTGATGAAATAGATGGATTTGTTGATTTCTTAAATAAAGAATTCGGACAAGATAAAATGAAAGAATGTATTGAATATGTGCTAAGACTTAAGAAATTAGCATAGAAAGGATAAAAGGGTAAAAATATGCAAGATGATTTAAAGATAATAAATGTTTATAGAAACTCTGATGCATCTAAAGTAGATAAATTTGATGCTTCATTAAAGTCTTCATATACATTAGCATCTAACTATGAAAAAATAGAAGCAGATTTTGCTTGGTTAGATATAATGGAAGATACTATTAAATATTTAGATAACATACTAAGAAACCCTAATAGATTTATCATTAATGATGAAGAAGTTGTTAATGTAGAACAAGCTAGACGTATTACAGTAGAAAGTATTAAACATCTTGCTAAACATACCAATTTTATCCAAGAAATAGAAGATAATGGTGATGTAAGACCTTCTAAAGTATTAAATATCAATAAAGATGAAAGCTTTAATACTTATGAAAATAGACTTATATATACTTTAATTAATAATATGAGAACATTTATTGATTTTAAAGTAAGTAAGAATATAACAGCATCATCACTTAAAGATGAAAAGAAATGTGAATATACAGGGGTTACTAAAATAGGGGCTGAAAAGATTAGTTATAGTTTTGTATTAAATGCAAAAACGGATGTTAATAAAAAAGATGGTTTTAGAAATGGTATGAGTGTTGAACAAAGAATTGAAAGACTAAAACTTAGAATTTCTGATTTGACAAATATGCCAGTATATGTAGCACTTGCTAAAGAACATGTTGCTAAAGTAATACCACCTATTAAGAAAACTAACTTAATTCTTAAAAATACTAACTTCCAATATGCTATGAAGTTATGGGATTTTATACAAAACTATATTAAAGATGAAGATACAGTTATAAGGGATAAAAAGGTAATAGAAGAAGATTTGAACTTCAAAGAAATGTTAGATGATGCATTTTTGTTAAATTATTTAGCTGTTTCAAGTATCAACAAGGATGAAACTGAAATAGATGTTCAAGCTAGAGCAGAAGCAGTAGATAGTTTAACAAACAAGATGATTGAAAAAATAGTTCAATTAAATGCTGATTTACCTGTTGATAAGATGTTAGAATCTATCGGCGAGAAAGTAGCTGTAGTTAAGAATAAGAAAGAAGCATCACTAGCTGAATTAGAGAAAAAATATAATGAAAGAATTCAACTATTTATTGATAAGATAAATGAATTTAGTTTTAGGTGATGACTATGAAAAAATTAAAAGAACTTAAAGAAAAGATTGCTAATAATAAACCATTAAGAATAATTTTAGGTATATTAAAATTTGTTATATATGCGTTTTTAGTTACATTACTATTAACAATTGTAGTACAAAAAATATCTCAAAATAAAAAAACTATAGGTGGATTTATGTTATTCACAGTAGCTTCAGAATCAATGAAAGGTGAGTATGAAGTAGGAGATATTATAATATCTAAATCTGTTCCTGAAAATGAATTAAAAGTAGGAGATAATATAACTTATCTTGGTAAAGAAGGAGCAGTTAATGGACTTGTTATTACACATAAATTAGTAGAAATAGAAGAGTCAGAAAATGGTAAAATATTTACTACTAAAGGTTTAACTAATATAATACCAGATCCTTCTATTACATATGATCAAATATATGGAAAGGTTATATATAAAACTACTATTTTAAGCTATGTAAGTGGCTTAATAAGAAATAGAATAGTTTATTATGTATCTTTTATAGTAATAGGGCTATTAGTATCAATAGAACTAGTATCTGCTATATTTGAAGGAAAAAGAGAGGATGATGATGCTGATGAGTGAGAAAAAGCATAAAGAATCAACTTTTCTTAGAGTATTAAAAAAGATAAAAATTAGTCATTTAGTTATACTAGCATTATTATTGATAGGTAATACATATGCATGGTTTATATATATAGATACAGTTAGTAATAGTATTGATGTACATATTAAAGCATGGAATATAGATTTACAAGATGATCAAGGTACAGTTACAGATACGGTTACAGTATTTGTAGATGCTGTATATCCAGGAATGACTACATTTGAAAAAGATATTAATATGACTAACTATAGTGATGTAGATGCTACTGTTAGTTATCAAGTATTATCTGTAGATATTATGGGTGAAAGAACATATTCTATAGAAGGAAAAAGAGAATTTGGTTTAGGTGTAGGTCAAGAAGATTTGACCAGTGATGAACTAATAGAACAACTAGAAACAGCTTATCCATTTGTGTTTGATTTTCAACTTGATAATCCACATTTACAAGCTGTTACAGGTAGTGCTACTTATACAATAGCATTAAGTTGGGCTTATGAATCAGGAAATGATACATTAGATACAGAATGGGGAGAAAGAGCTTATACATTTATTAATGAAAATCCTGGCGAGCCATGTATTAGTTTAAATGTCAAAATAAAAATACAACAAGATGCTTAATATTGTTATATATAAGGTATTGTTGTATTTTTGTTTGCAATAATTTATCTCTTTTGAATTACGTTTATATTAACTCTAAATGCTGCGTTGCCATCAATAGTAGTTAAAGTATCATTAGCATTATTCATTGTTTGAGTTTCTTCATCATCATTCCATTTAACAAAGAATCTAATAGAAGTCGTTTTATCTTCTGCATTAACTAGTACATCATCTGTTATTGGGTCTCCCATAGTGTATACGTAGTTTATATCATCGATAGTATATTTTGTGATAATTAAATCATTCACTGAGTTACTATTATCATAATCAATAGTTAATGTATATGTGTAAGATACATCTGTTCCATTACCATCAATTACAATATCAAAGTATCCTTCAGCAGTAGGAGCAACAACGCCTTCTTTAATGTTTTCTGTACCATTAAATTCAGGAACGATTAGATTAGTAAAGTTTGAATTTTCTTTAATGTCTTGATCGTTAATTAAAATGTTCCATCTTGCTATTGTGAAGTCAGTGTTTGTATCAGCAGTTGTAACATATTTAGCATATGTAGCTTGCATAAGAGATACACAATAGAATAGGCACATTAAAGCTACGAAAAACATTATTTTCTTTTTAATCTTCATAAGCTACACTCCTCCCATTCTATCTTTGATTTAATTATATGGCTAAAATAGGGCATCTTTCAATAAGAGTAATTTTATTTTACTATCATGTTTACACTTTTAATGTATATTTATAAGTGATATAATATTTATAATAGGTGTGATTATGAATAAGATAAAGCAAGTATTTAAAGAAAAAAATATAGAGGCAGGTTATTTATATTTCTATATTCATTTTATAACAGAGGTAGTTTGCTTCTTTTTATTAAATAGAATTTATGGAGATTTATATTTATTATGGATTATTCCTTTTGTTTATGATGCTTTTGCTTTTGTACCACAATCTATATTTGGTTATTTTAGTGATAAATATCCTAAAGTAAATCTAAGTATACTAGGAATGATACTTTTAACCATATCATTACCAATATATTTTATTTTAAATACACCATATTTAGGAATAATAATACTATGTATTGGAAATGCTTTATTACATGTTAATGGAGCAGAAACAACACTTAGAAGTTCTAATGGAAAACTAGCTAGTCCTGCTATATTTGTAGGAGGAGGATCTTTTGGAGTAGTAACTGGTAAATTACTTGCTTCAACAAAAGTATCATATTTATTAATAGTATTCTTTTCATTAACAATGATACCTTTTATATTATTAGCAGAATATTATAAAAAAGATACTTTAAAAGATAAGAATCCATGTAAAGATTTTAATTATCATAATAAAAAAATGAATACTAAATTAGTTATTCTATTTGCAGTATTAATTGTAATAGTAAGAGCATATATGGGATATGGTATACCAACATCATGGAATAAAACTACTTTAGAAACTATTTTATTATTTAGTTTTATGGGAATAGGTAAATGTTTAGGTGGAATAATGTGTGATGCGATAGGCATGAGAAAAACAGCTATATTAAGTATAGTATTTGCATTACCGTTCTTATTATTTGGAGATAAAATAATGTTTATATCATTATTTGGAATAATGTTATTTAGTATGACTATGGCTATTACTTTAGGATTATTAGTTTCAACTTTGAAAAAAACACCTGGTTTAGCATTTGGTCTTACTACTATAGGTTTATTTTTAGGAACAATACCAATCTTTTTTATAAGATTTAAGACACTTTTAAGTAATTGTGTATTAATTAGTGTATTAACTGTTATTTGTTTAATAATGGCTCTTAAAATTATTCCTAAGGAGGTTAAATAATGATAGATATTAAAATGAATTATGAATTATTTAATGCAATTAAAATGCCGTTTATAATTACATGTTTAATAGTATTATTAATAATAATTATAACAATATATTTTGTTTCAAAGGAGGTTAAAAAATGATATTAGATTTAATGCCAGCTTATCCTAATCCTTTTGGAGATCTTAATTCAATTGTTGTATATGTAGTAGCTTCAATAATTATAGCTCTATCAATAATAATAACAATAAAATTTATTAATAAAAAGAAAGAGGAAAAATAATGAAAAGGATATTTAAATATTTATTAGGAATTATATTATTAATTCCAATGTTTGTTTTAGCAGATGGAGGAGGTCCAATATTTGCACAATATGATGCTCGTGTAAGTGATAAAAATGGTGCATATTTATACAAATATAATGATGAGAATGATAGACTAGAAAAATCAGATATTTTATTAACATATAATTATCAAGTAAAAATCACTTATGAAAGTGAAATGAGTGAAAATGAATTCTATGGTAGAATATATTATCCTGAAAAACCTAAATCAAGTGATGAAGACAATTCTGAATATGAATACTATATTAATTTAAGTAAGATATCATTAATAAAAGAAGAATTAACTTTTGAAGACTTAAAAAAAGAAATCTTTACTGGAGTTGATTCTCAAGATTTAAATTATAAAGAATCAGAAGACTATTTTTCATCTAACCGTGATATTATTGCTGTAAAAGATAATATTAAGTTATATAAAGGACCTGCTTTAAAATATAAAGAAAAAGATGAAAAAATTAGTAAAAACCAAGTATTAACTGTAAAAGCCGATATTAATGGATGGCTTTATGTACAGTGTAATAAGTATTCGGGATGGGTAAATTATGAAAATGAAGATGGTAATTTTGCATATAGTGTTTCAGAAAGATGGTTTTTAGAAGAAACATCTTTATATGATTCATATGATTTAAAGAATAAAGTAGAGGATGTTATTCCTAAAGATGAAGTAATTAAAGATAATGTTTATTCATATTCATATGAAGATAAAGAGACAAATAGTTATAAGAATGTATTGCTAGTTAATTATAATAATAAATTCTTATGGGTAGATCTTTCTACTTCTTTAGTAGCTGAAGGATATTTTGATGAAGATGATATGTTAGCAGTAAAAGATATTACATCATATTCTTTACCAAATGATGATTCAGCAGTTGGAACTATTAAAAAAGGAACTCTTGTTAATAATGAATATTATTTTTCAGATCCAAAAGATGTAAGAAATACTACATGGCATTATATAATTGATAAAAATGAAAATATAAAATATTGGATTAAAGAATATAATAGTCTTGCTTATAAAAGTGAAAGTGATTCATTTATTACATTTGAAGATATTAAATTATATGATGATATAGGTGGTAAATTAGTTGGAACATTACCTTCAAATACTATAATAGAAGACTTCTTTAAATATGATAAAGAAGATGCAAATAATGTTACTCATACATATTATTATTTTAAATATAATAACAAAAATTATTGGATAGAAGATGAAAATGAAAAATATATTTTATCTACAGAGAATGAGGTAAAGTATAGCACAGAAAAACTAGAAAATAACAAAATTCTTTATGATAAACCTAATGGTACAGCTAGTGAT
>Ga0247610_10005701_pt1 | contig 13073 bp, 19 predicted proteins | sample 174DNAGHGhighgp2_FD_193483 | JGI IMG/M metagenome (GOLD analysis project Ga0247610, IMG submission 193483) | Sheep rumen microbial communities from Palmerston North, Manawatu-Wanganui, New Zealand - 1742 DNA GHGhigh gp2 | ecosystem: Host-associated > Mammals > Digestive system > Stomach > Rumen...
AAAGTAGCAAGGGGGGAAGGGGGGTGTTATCCCTGTTTTGGTTTCTGCCGGTTTATACCCATGTGCATCCGCGCCGGTCTATACCTTCCCATACCAAAAGCACCCGGTGTCAAAGCTATGCCATCGGGTGCCATTGATATGCTATATCTGATTATGCTATTTTCGTGTACACGATGCTGATCTTGGTTAAGGTAACACCAGCCATACCGGGCGTATATACCTGAATATATCCACTGTCTTTCTTGGTGTTTAATGCTATCTGATATGTTCCATCATCCCAACCGGATGCGCTTATGCATTCATTAACACCCATCTGTGATATATCGATAGTATTAACCCAATCATCAAGCAATCTGATGGAAAGTGAAGTGAATGTTTTTTCATACAGATTCGAACCATCAATCCATTTTCCAATAACGTGTTCAGTAGTGGAATAGCTGGATGATCCACCACCCCCACCACCTTCGGAATTTTCAGCCAGATCGGAACATCCGCGCTTCAGCACATCAACAATACTTCTGCTGTTTTCCTGACAATGACCAAGTGAAGATGCAAGATTAAGAAAAGCTTCTTTCAAAGAATTAGACATAATTAATTCCCCCTTTTAAACGTGAACACCTTCAAGACACATCTGCCTGATTCGGTTCATTTCATTTTCTGTTGCACCCGATATGGATGACAGATCTATACTTTCACATACGCACAAATCGGTGCATTCACCTAATTTCGTGTCGATATATGATGTATATCCAACAACTTCCTGATAGGAATCAGGTTCAGCGCTTATCGGTCTGGTGATCCTGATGTAAGGCTGAAGGATTGAACAATATCCTGCATTGGCGCTGATGGTTCCTTTAGTGGTCACAGAAGGTTTAAAACCACCACCGGCAATATCGGATGCAAGTGATATACCAACACCGGCGATTCCACTTTTAAGACCGGCTGTGCCGGCATTTATAAGCGATCCGATCATATTACCATACTGAATCTGTGACAGTGGTATATTGATCGCACAGTTTCCTTGATATGAATGCTGGCTATACTGTAAATATGTTCTTCCGTCAGGTGTTTCAACCGTCTTATTGCAATTCACATTTGCAACACACATTCCGGTGAAGAAGTCTATTGTATAATCCACAGTTATTGTACCATTCATCACCTCGGCTGTGTCAATATCAACGCATCCAATAAAGGGAAGATACAGTTCAATCTGGCTGTGTGAATAATCCAGGAACGATCCCCAGTTTTCATACACATTGATTGTTCCGAACGACAATGTTTTGAATTGCTTGGTAAGTGGCAAGCCGGATGCATCCGCACCAAGAACCGCCTGTGTACAAGCCCATTTACCAAGTTTTATGGTAGTGGATGAACCGATAACCGGCTGTGTCGGGAACACATTCAAGCTTACGATAAAGTCCATAGGATTAATCAGCAAGTCGGTTAAAAATGTCAGAAGCTGTGTACCCCATAAACAGGATGCAACACCCTGAAGATTTTCAGGTGTGATATCATAAGCCTTTATCATTCCCGATCCGATAGCCGAAGCGGATGATTCATCAGGTGCATCGGGATTATTAAGTACATCGGTGGTATATGCAGGATTCTTGCTGTGTTCGGTAGCATTATGCCCTTGTCCGCCGATACCCGATCCAGGACGGTATTTTGTGCCTGTGGGTCTGTAACCTGCTTTACCGGGAATGTGAAGGTGTTCAATGAGCCAATCGGAATAAGCCCAGTTTACAATGAACATCGGCTTATGATAATAATAATCGTTGGGATTGCTATTCCATCCAAGGAAACCGATATATTCATCATCGCCAACAGTAGCGTGCGCAAGATAGCATTCGGAATAATATCCACCGCCGTTATTATTACATATAGCTGTGGCATCAACAAACATTCCATCGAACATCATAAAATCGAATTTGGTGAATCCGATTCCTGTGATCCGTTCGGATAATCTTATCCCACGCGGTTTAGTAGGATCGCAACGAAGATTCACAGAATCCACATTTGTGGTGATGATGGTGCGCATACTGGTAGCATCATCAATGCTGATCCCAAGTTCATCATATCTGTGGGTATCATCAGACCAGGAAGCATTCCATGTGCCTGACTGGGTGAATGCCTGTGTATTGAAAGCATTCCACTGACGTTCACCAAGTTCAATCAGCGTACACCATACGCTATTTCCGTTAAAGGAAAATTCAACTTCTTTCAAATTATCAGCCATTTATCATCCCCCCAGTACAGTCAGGATATAACAGTTATTGTTTCCCCTGAAGTGATTTTCAGGAAACTTCTTCACGGCGCTGATGGTACGCGCTTCCACAGGTATCTTCGGATCGGGAAGATACAGATCCCAATGCCATGGATTCCTACTGATGACGGCAGGACATGAAAGGATCTGATCCCTGAAGGACATAAGCGGATCGGAAACACATTCGAATGTGATGGTGTTGCCAGTTCCCCCGACAGGCTTCGCAAAATAATATCTTCCGAATTCCGGGATGTGCATATAATTGAAGCCATCCAGGGAAGCACCGCCAGACACATACACCACGGGATTCTCAACATCAACAGGTGCCTTGAATTCACAAGAAAGCGTGGTTCCGGCTGACAGATTCTTGTTCAGATAGTCAGCGCCGGATGAATTTACATATAATGTACACGAATATGCCATATCAATCACCTATTAAAAGAAGCTGTTTGCAGATATCTTCGAAGATCATCGACATAAACTTATAGTGATTATTCCAGAAGTCCGTGAATACCCTTGCGATATCACCGGCGGTCTGAACACCGATGTTTCCCTTTCTGGTAAGTGTCCACGCGTCATTTTCGGAAATATCAACGCGCTGACCTTCGGTATCGTTATGACCGCCAACAGTATCAGATCGCTGACCAACAACATCCTGTGATTCAAGCTGTGGGCTGTTCGAATTGAATGGTGCCACATTATGCGAATCCGTATGTGATCCGATGGTGTCCGTTCTGGAACCTATCTGATCGACCTGTTCGCCCTTGGTGAATGTGTTCTTCTGCTTGCCGGTAGTTTCCGTCATATCATAGTTATAATCAAAGGGCATTTGCTCATCCGTAGCTACGAAGATGCGGTACATTTCAGCATATTTCTTCTGATTGAATGTAAGGATAGCAAGAACATCGGCTTTGAAGTTTGCAAGGCTATTTTCCTGAAGGAAGTCGAAGTATTCAAAATCAGCATACTTCCTTGCAAATTCGCGGTCATATTCTGATATTGCAACTTCATATGAATTTGTCCACCAGGTGAAGCCTGTGTCAGTCGGAAGCAGACTTGTCTGATCCGGAAGTGCTTTGTAAAAGTCTACTATCTTCATTATCAGAATCCCCCTTTATAAATTCATTGATATAATCAAGGTTTTCATTGAGTTCAACAGACCAGGATGTTCCGAAGCGCTTGTTCACACGTTCAAAGCCTTCTTTCCTTGCATTCAGCATATCATCAAGGTTTATCAGCATTGAAGGAGTTCCGGCATTGATCTCATCGGTGACGGTGTTGGATTTCTTATCCAGCCCGGTCTTAACACCGATATCCGACAGGAAGGATGCAAGGATTCTTTCACGAACATTCCATATTTCATCCGATGAAAGTGCGGTGTTCATATGCGCGCCGGCATACTGGATTCCCATATTACCGATATCGGTCACCACATCATACTGACCATTGAACACCTTTCCGATGTAGTCCTTGATGGATTTCTTCTGTTTGGTGGTACTTGCGATTGGTACACCGTTCGAGGATCTTGCATTCACATTTGTGTGAATATAGGTAACTTCGGTGTGCGCCAGGATGATCGCATAGTGGTGGATCAGATCGAAAAGCGGATTCCGAAGTGTATTATTATCTACGACAATGACATCCTTCCCGACCTTCAGATTTCCTGACCACACAGGGCATCTGCAAGAATAAAAGGGAAGTTCATCACGGTATTTCCCGATGCCGTTAGGAAGCCCCCAGAATGCAGTTAGTTCCGTTTCCCCATTATAGCGAAGCGGTGCGATGCCAACGTGTCCCTGGATCATCAGCCTTATTTCCACTTCCTTGGGTGGAATAGGATCTGTCTTTTCCTTGAATAAGCGCATAACCCTTGAAAAGAGTTCATCGCGCCAATAAAAATAAAAGGCTGAATATGTGCTGTTTTCTCTTGCATATTGGCTGATATCAATGCCTGTCCAGTCCAGCCAAGTATTTAAATACATATCGATTCCCCCTTATAAACCGTTCAAGTGGTGCGCCCTGATTATGGATGCATAATCATTCTTTGAATAATCAATGTCGACGTGTCCGGCAATGCCCGGAACATTACCCCCCGATGTGGCTTGCCACATCCCCCAGGATTTAACGAATTTCGGTTCGCTTCCGTACCTGGCAACCCATTTATCATATCGATTCAACTGATCGATATATAATCTGTCTTTGAATCCGCTGATGTCCGAAGCGTAGATTCCTGCATAATATCCGCATGATTCAATGTAAGCGCAGAAGGAATTGACCGCATCGGTGTTTCCCTGCTTATTGGATGAATCAGGCGCTTCGAAGTCCATATAAAGCGGATAGTCAAGAACACAATCTTTGATGATGGAAACAAAACGCATAGCATCTGCAAGCCCATCGGCGGAAGATTTACAGTTCTTTCCGACAAAATAATAAGCGCCTATGTGAAGCCCGGATTGTGTCGCTTTGACGTAGTTATCAAAGAAGCGCTTATCAGTATAAAATCCGGCATCCGAACCACCTGCCTTCAATATGACATATTGGATTCCCGATGCCTTAACCTTCTGAAAGTCAATATTCCCTTGCCAGCTTGATACATCTATTCCGCGAATCATATTTATCCTTCATCCATCTTATCAACAAGCTTCTGTATCACAAGCGTGTTATTGTTGATCGCTTCGGTCATACCGGCGATTTCTTCTTTGTGGTTTGCCTGGATTTCCTTGATGTCGTTTCGGTAATTATCATTAACCTTTGCGAAGAAGTATGCCATTCCGCAACAAGCCACAATAGGGAATCCAAGTGTTCCGATAAGCGTTGCGATTGTCTGAATGTCCATATTATATCCCCCACTTTAAGATGACGCCATCTTTTAATGAATTCATTGTCAGCCCTGAATATGACAGGATCGCATATATCATATATCCTTTGCCGGTCAAAAGCTTCGATATCTTTTCAAGATCATCCCCGGTGTGGTAGATATAAACGGCTTCAGGAACTTCAACAACCTTCTTTTTTCTTGCCATAATGTTCACCTTCAAAAAAGGGCTGGACATCCGAAAAGAACATCCAGCCCAAGCTTCAAATTAATCAGCGATGTAGAACACCCAGCCATTAGCGTGGGGATCAACAGCATATCCAACATCAGCCTGTTCACCGTGTGAAACAGATCTGTTTCTGGGATTAGGAAGTTCCCAGGTGTCGCGCTCACCGAAGTAAGCCTTGACATTCTCTTCATCACGGATGAAAGCGATGATGCCGGTGCCGGTGACGGTCACAGGCTTGGGATCGGTAGGATCAGCGTCGTTCTTGACATCGAAATTATCGATCTTAATGGAAGAGCAATCAGCAAAAGCAAAAGTCTTGCCGGGGGTCTGCCAATAAGGAACTTCGTTGTACTTATCCAGAGATACAAGCTCTTCATGGAAAGCATTTGATCTCAGGTAGAACTTGGAAGCATTCGCGAAGTCGGTAAGGATCTCAGTGACACACTTGCTGTCGGGTGTGAAAGTGGTATATCCGGCAACATTGAAAGTCTTGGAAGGCTTACGCATATAGCTTCTGATCTCACTGATCTTCTTATTACAGAATGCAAGGAAGTCAACATTCTTGAGCGCGGTGCTGACGGTAAGTGAAACACCGGTGCTTTCCTGGTTGTAAACCTGAAGAAGGTTGGTGGACTTTCCGTTCTCAATCGCTTCAGCGATAGCGGTGGAAACAGCAAGGTTCTCAACAGCTTCAACTTCGATATTGTAGCTGTTTTCGATGGTCATATAGATCGCATCGATGAATGCCATCATTGAAGTTTCATTCAGGAATGCTTCCTTGATCTGCTTGGTGGGTCTGACGATCTCAATCGCCCAGGTTCCACGCTTTCCGAAGATCTTGGTGGTGATGTTTACAGTGGTGGTGATTCCGTAAGGATCAGCCTGGGTGATGGTAGGCGGATTCTGTCCATTGGAAAGTGACCACACAGGATTGGAAACAGCATCAGGGATTTCAGCATATACCTTCTGGACATATGCGCCGAATTCCTGAAGATCTGCAAGGACGCGTCTTTCATTTCTTTCGTACAGACGTACAAATTCCACCGTCTTTGCAATCCTGCAAGCCAGTGCGCCGAAAAAAGAATCAAGCTTCTGTGCTTCTGCAAGGCTTCTTCCCAGATCCACAAAAGAAGTGGTATCCCTTGCGGTAAGGTTGTTGCTTCCAAGTACATCGGCAACAGCGCCGTTTACTATGGAATAAATCTGTGTAACATTACTCATTGTTTCCCCCTTCCGGCTGTCCTTCAGCCGAATCGTTTGGCGGTACTTCCGGCACCGATGTCTTTACATCTTCACCCGGCACTGATGCCATCACATCTTCACCCGGCTTTTTATCCATAGCCTTTGCTTCGGCTTCTGTCGGTTTGAAAGTATCGACAGCGGATTCAACGGATGCCATTGGTGTGGACTGTGCAGGAAATACCTTGTCATAAGCATCAAAATCGAATCTCATATATTCCCCTTTCTGTGGAAAATAAATTAAGGTGCATTAAGTAGTTTCCACTTAACACACCTTAAATATATAAACTTAATATCTTTTTGTCAATATCACAGATCCATCTGTTCCAGGATGCCATTGAAGTCTGTCGCGGTAAGATTATCAGAATAACATACACGTTCTGTCGCAAGACATTCTTGGATATATCCTTCCGGGATATTGTCCTTGAAATATCTGGAAGTGAATATGTCCGTACTGAATTTATCCGTGATCTTCCTGTCGATCTTGTGTCCGTTTGCCTTCCTGGGATAAACATATACCAGCCTTGTGCCATCTTCATCATCGAAAAGAAGTTCCACCACAAAGCCAAAATTTTGATATTCGATGACAAGATCATAAAGAAGTTCATAATCAATATGATCCTTGGGGAGCCTTGGATAATTCTTTACATCCCATTCACCGCTGACAATGGTCTTTGCATTCTGCCCGAAGAATCCTTGCCCGGTGCCTTTGATGTGACCACCGAATTCCACCGCGATCAGAACATCTTTGCCTTTGTTTTCCATATCCTTCATATGATACAGATCAATGGTTCCCTGTTTCATTTTCGGGATATTATTAAGTGACCATTCAACGTGATACGGCACTATTCTGCTGACGGAATTGCCAAGCATAAGAACCCTTCCGGGATGATCCCTGAATATGGTCGTTCGAAGTCTGAAAAGAAGAAGCGGTTCATCATCCAGGTACACACCATCAGTGATATATTCTTCATAAAGAATGAATGTGCAATTAAGGAATACCCTTGATTTATATCTTTGCCACTCATTCAGATCGCCATAATATCCGATGACATCGGACTTTTCAATTTCACCGGCTTCATTTGTTCTGGTGAAATAATAGCTTCCTGATCTTGCAACAATATCTTCCCATTCGCCATTAGTAAGTTCGGATATCGGCATATCATCAAAATATTCTGTCGCGATGTTCTGATTGATATCCGATTGCCATCGGCGAAGGAAGAAGAATCTTTCCCCTGCTTTCCAGCGCTCAATACATTCAAGCTTTCCCTGGTAAGATTTTCCGGCACAGTTCTGACCGAATACCAGCATATAATCGGCGCCGGTTTCAAATATCGCTTTGCGGTTCCAATAATCACGTTTCTTCGGCATTTATTATTTCCCCTTTCCCATTATCAATCAATGCTTTTCTTCCCTGTTCCCAACCGTAGGCTTCTCCGTAAAAGTAGGCTTGTACTTCTGCTCGTTCTGAATCCTTATCAAGCGGTATTCCTTGTGCTACCGCACCTTCAAGGGTTTCAGCGTCATAAGACCATAATTTGTATTCTTTGCACCTTTCATATATTTCTTTGGGTATCTCAATGATGAGTTTTACTGTGTCATTCATTCGGCTTTACCTCACTTCCTTCCCATAGCATAATCAACAAGTTCTTCAATATCATCATACCATACACCGCGAAGATGGTTTTCATATGTTTCGCTGATGCTCTGGTTTGATATTCTTCCCAGGATATCATCATAGGATGAATCCATTGATATCTTATATCCGTTCGGTCTTAAATTAACACCACGGCGCTGGTGTGATACATATCCATCCGGGAAAGTGATGTCAGGCTGGTTGTCAAAATATGTATGCATCAGCTTATGAACATCGGGTTCATCCTTATCAAATATGAATCCATCCCGGAAGTTATCAAGGTTATCATTAAGGCAGGTAACAGCATCCTTATTCACACCGCTGATGGTAAGATGCAACCTGCCATCGGATTTCCATCTTTCACAGTAGCACTTCGCATGAAGTGTCTTGAACTGTGTCCATTCTTCTTCTGTTGTCAGGTGTCCAAGGAATGATTGCTTTCCCTTCTTATTCTTCGGTCTGGTCTTTTCAAAATCAAGACCACGTTCAGCACATACCTTCCGAAGCCTATCATCAAGTGAATTATTATAATCTGTAAAATCGATATTTATATTTGTGAATATAGAATCCGTATCGGCATAAATAACGTGCTTATCATAAGGGATAATAAGATCATTCCACAACCTGGTTCGGCTTCCGTTTGATATCCAAACACCCCAGTCATAATTAAGGAAATATCTTTTATCCTTGAATCGCCGAAGCTTTGCCAGATGTTCAATCACCTGTTCTTCGGTTATGCGTTTAATATGCCAATCATTATCTTCTTCAGACCATACGATTTCAGATTGAAGAAGGGCTGTCACGCACATACCATACAGACCATTGACATATGTTTTTGCCAGCGCTTTCTTCTTATCATCGATCCCGGCGAACAAGGTTTTATTCGCAAATAGTTCAAGAACATATTCCACGAATTTCTTCGGAAGATAGTCCTTCTTTGCTTCCCACATTTCAAGCACTTCAAGATCTTTCCAGGAATAAGCCTGTTTTATTATCTGCCAATCCTGTTCCGTACACCATATATCACACACATCCGCTTTCATCACCCTTCCATTGTCCAGCGTAGGATTTACGCATTCACAATGTGAATATGGAATATAAGTGTTCTGAAGTTCTGACCGAAGCCCACGGAAAACAAGATGCATCTTGAATGCGTGATCTTCGAACATTGAATCGTCAGGCATTACCTTATCCCAACAAGCCCACGTTGTGCAAGGCGCTTTACAAACTACCATTTCAAAGGGATAACTTGATGTATAATCATAATGTCCGCCGTGTTTCCCATCATCGTTGTAAATGATCCTGTTCACAAATACCCTGTTCGGATGACAATATCCCCCTGCATAGACATACATCGATGTCTTATACATATATGGATTTTCGGGAACAAGTCCGTGAATCTCATTCACATATGCTTTATCGTTCAAAAGCATATCTTTAACCACAAGCCTGATCTTGCCGGTACTGGTCATCGGAAGCTTCCAAACAGATTCATATGTTGCAAGTTCTTCCTTTAATCCGTGATACATAACTTCCAGATCGCGCTGACCATAGGCAAGTTCTTCATCCGTAAGTGGTGTTAAAGGTGTACGCATCTGATTATAATCAAGGAATCCGACAAGCTTGGGGATGCCAAGATTATTCCCCCAATCTTCAAGGCTCATATTTTCAAGTGCCAGCGTACAACAAAATTCAATGTTCGGATATTCTTCACAGGATGCCCGGATCGGCTTGTGCGTATTCTTTGCGAATACTTTGTTCCAGGTAAGCCCATCCATAAAGTGCCATTCGAAAGCTTCATTATGAATGAATATCCGCACTTTCATATTCGGGGGAAAGTCATCCAAAAGATCATAAAAATCATCGATATCGCGCCCATAATAATATGTATCATTTATGCCGAATTGCCACAGGTAACATATTGCACCTGCATTGATTCCGCACCAATAATCGGGATCTTCGCCGGGCTTATAAAGGAATGGTTTTTTGTCTATGTCATAAAAGAATGATGTGGTTTCGATATCGAATGTGAAAATATCTTCACAAAAAATCCGCTTATTATCTGCTTCCCCTTTCTTGTGTGATACCTGGGTGCGGATAGTAAACGGATAATTTTGTAATTCATTCGTGTACAGTTCCATGCGTGCGCATCTTTCTGGTTGTCTTAACCTTTATGTTCGAAGAAGATTTCTGCTTCTTCCGTTTGGTACTTGGGATGTGCTTTGTCTGTGTCTGTTTCTTAACCCCTGCTGATTGCTGTTCCTGATAATCTTCCCACGCTTGATTGAATTTATTTACAAGCTGATCTGTGGTTAATCCTTTGCCTTTGCTATCAGCATATACTTTATTGAGAATGTCGGACATCGCTTTAAGTCTTGTTTTTGAATCACCGCCCTGCCGGATCTGTGAAGTTCCCTTTTCCAGAAGCGTTCGGTAAGTATATTGCAATTTCACATCTTCAACAGACTTAACGAAGTTTATGAATTTCTTGTATTCTTCATATCCCTTCTTACTGACATTACCTTTTTCGGTGATGAACTGTGACCAATACGGATCATCCTTCCGATTCCTGATGAATGTCTGATATCGGGATTTATTTTCTTTCCAGTCAATGCTTTGAGCATAGCCGGATTCAGTATCAAGGGATGCAAAATCACGAAGCTGATATGCATATTCACGCATTTCTTCCTTGGTCATATTTGAAGTGGATCTTCGAACCCTTCCACCCCTTCCGATGATCCCTTCAGCCGATTCCCTGAATGCCCTGGAAGTATCTTCAAGATCTACGGTATCAAGCCTTTCCTGTGCTTCCCTTGACATATCAAATATATAACCGCGAAGTTCACGCGTTGTCATATCGTGAATATTCCGCGCATTTGCATAATCTTGTCTAGCCATAATGAACCCCCGATAAGTTTGGGCTGGTTTTTAAGCCAGCCCATGGAAAGGATAAGAAAATGTAAGCAACCGAATCAGATGGAAGCAAAGTCCACCAGATAGGTGTTGTTGCCTGCCTTGGTTTCATAAGGACGGATGTTGGTAAGCTTCAGCTTGCCTGCAAGAACCTGGTCAAGTGCTTCCTGGTTGTCGCGGATCGTCTTAAACTGATCCGTGTACTGGGAAGGCATTGAAATCTTCTTTCCGTCAGCGATGACAACAACCCATTCACCCTTTTTCCCCTTGTTGATGAAGAATCCATCAACGATGATGTCCTTGCCGACATAATCGGCAAGCTTAACATCGGGAAGATCCTTGGTGCTGATGCCTTCACGGACGGTTTTCTTGGATGTGGAATTAAGTGATGAAAAATCAAACATAAATGATCCTTTCCCCGCAACTAAATGCGGATAAACATTGTTAAATGCATCTTATGATGCGAATGTGCGGAAGGGATTCGAACCCTTTTCCGGGTCTTGGGTGTTCCCCGGAAGTTCCAACACGCACACCTTCATATTAGTCAACAATGGCATTTTCGTCAATGCTGAAATATGTATTATCAATGGACATATACGGTATACCAAGATCCCGATGATAATGCCCGGCGCGGAAGTAATATGTCTGATAAGGGATGCACATCATATCAGTGTTGTAAAATGTGATCGCATTCTTGACCGCTACGGCGATGCCAACATCATATTCAATCCCTTCATCAATCGCAAACTGGTCTTTCTCATAGATAACACCGGCGATTGTGTCCGGGTACTTTTCAGGATTCATCCACCTGTTCAGGATGACTGTCGCGATTGCTTCCTGGCATTCATTTGATTCCCCACGTCCTTCTGTGGCTACGCACTTACAGATAAGTTCAAATTCGGATTCGGTGATGTTCCTGAACTCATTATCACGATCCATAATCAAGCAAGCTTCTTTAATCATAGTATCCCTTTCGTAAATGATCGGATTCATTGACAGCAACACGGAAAGCGCCAGCGCGCCCATTATCTTATTCATAGATCATCCTTCCTTGAAACAGCTATTAATGAAATAATAAGTGCCATTACTGAAGATACAAGTGCAAGTATTGATAAAGCCATAGTCATATCATTCACCTTCCTGCTGATCCACATCGTACAGATCAGCCAGCATATTCATAATATAATTGGAATATACCTTTATCGCGCACCTGGTATCTGCTTCGGAATTCAATTCCATTCCACGATCAACAATCCATTCTTCGAACATCCTGGAATATATTTCATCATCGTGAAAACCTACAATCATATCATTTCCTTTCCGACATCCGGGATTCCCATCTGTCAATCACATCAGAAACACGATCATCCTTGAAGTCCTTCCTTGTCTTATAAAACGGACAGGGCTTTCCTTCGATCTTGGATGTCAGGACGTGACACTTTCCGAAACAATTACCGAAGCATTCCTTCGCCTGACAACTAAAATATTTATCTGCCATCAGAACACCTTCCCTTCATACTTCTTCTGGAATTCCAGCGCCTTTTTTACGCGTTCTTCATACTGAAGAAATGGATTCACATCAATTAACTGATTCTTGCCATCTGCTTTGTAATAGGCTTTGCCTTCTTTATTGAAGTAAATCCTTCTGAAGCTTCCGGCGATGTTCCCGGTGTACTCATCCTGGACACGCACATATGCGAATAGGTTTCCGTCACACCTGACTACTTCGTTCGACCAGATCATATATTCTCCTTTCTGCCTTTCGGCATTCTTATAATATCAAATATTCACATAATGTGGTAATAGGTATTACCTATAACTAGTTATAGCTTCAGCCTATAACGAATTGGCAGATCCTGGCACATATGACACCGGGTGCTTTTGGTATGGGAAGGTATAGACCGGCGCGGATGCACATGGGTATAAACCGGCAGAAACCAAAACAGGGATAACACCCCCCTTCCCCCCTTGCTACTTT
>Ga0247610_10005703_pt1 | contig 13071 bp, 7 predicted proteins | sample 174DNAGHGhighgp2_FD_193483 | JGI IMG/M metagenome (GOLD analysis project Ga0247610, IMG submission 193483) | Sheep rumen microbial communities from Palmerston North, Manawatu-Wanganui, New Zealand - 1742 DNA GHGhigh gp2 | ecosystem: Host-associated > Mammals > Digestive system > Stomach > Rumen ...
GCTCACCACTTTGCGGACGCAATTTCGAATACTACAGCGAAGATCCTGTTGTGACTGGCAAGACCGCTGCAGCATACGTGCGCGGCATACAGAGTCAAGGTGTGGGCACCAGCATCAAGCACTTTGCCGGCAACAGCCAGGAGAACAACCGCACCGAAGTTGATGAAATCATTGACCAACGTGCCCTCCGCGAAATATACCTCAAGGGCTTCGAAATTGCCGTCAAAGAGTCTGACCCTTGGACTGTTATGTCTTCATACAACCGTCTGAATGGTATCTGGACCCAAGCCGATCGCGAACTGCTTACCACCATTCTGCGCGATGAATGGGGCTTCCGTGGCATCGTCGTAACCGACTGGACCGGCCAACGCAATACTGCCGACCAGATTCATGCAGGCAACGACCTGATGGCTCCTGGTATGGTAGAGCAGACCCAAGAGATCATCGACAAGGTAAAGAGCGGCGAACTTAAGATCGAGGATGTCGATGCCTGCGTGCGTCGTATCCTGCAGCACATCGTTCGTTGTCCACGCTTCCGTGGCTACAACTTCAGCAACAAGCCCGACCTGAAGGCTCATGCTGCCGTCACCCGTCAAAGCGCAACTGAGGGCATGGTACTCTTGAAGAACAACAATGGCACCCTCCCCTTGAAGGATGTGAAGAAGGTTTCGGTATTCGGTGTCACCAGTTATAACTTCATTGCAGGAGGAACAGGTTCGGGCGACGTGAACAAGGCTTACACCGTCAGCCTTATGGAAGGACTCAACAATGCCGGCTTTGAGGTAAACAAGGACCTTGCCAACATCTATACCAACTACATCGCATTCCAGCATGCCAAGGCCGATGCCACCGCACCTGCTGGCTTCCCAGAGATGTTCAAGAGTTACCTTTATGCTCGCTACAACGTCGAGACACCCATCGAGCGTGCCGTCATCGACAACCAGGCTAATGCTTCCGACATCGCGTTCATCACTATCGGACGTCAAGCGGGCGAAGGCCAAGACCGCAAGGAGGCTGACGACTTCAACATGACCGAAATTGAACGTCAACTGCTTCAGGACGTTTGCGATGCCTTCCACAAGGTCGGCAAACGCGTCGTAGTTATCCTCAATATGGGCAACGTTATGGAGACGGCATCTTGGAAAGGTATGCCCGACGCCATTCTTCTTGCTTGGCAACCAGGTCAGGAAGGCGGCAACTCGGTGGCCGACGTTTTGACGGGCAAGGCTAACCCAAGCGGCAAGCTCACCATGACATGGCCCGTCAGCCTCATGGACATTCCTTCGACCAAAAACTTCCCAGGTGCAGAATCTTCTTCAAGCGGCATGATGTCATTCTTCCGTGGCAATGCTCCTAAGAAGTTCTGGGACTATACGCCTCATGCCGAGGGCATCAACGTAGGTTATCGCTATTTCAACACCTACGGCGTAGAGGTCAGCTATCCCTTCGGATATGGCCTAAGTTACACGACTTTCGCTTATAGTCGTCCAGTTGTGAAAGTCACCAAGGAGGGATTCGAGGCCAGCATTACTGTGACCAACATAGGTGCCGTCGAAGGTAAGGAAGCCGTCGAACTTTACGTTGCAGCACCAGCCGGAGGCCTTCAGAAGCCTGCTCAGGAGCTCAAGGCGTACGCCAAGACACGCAGTCTGATGCCAGGCGAGAGCCAGACACTCACCATGAAGGTCTCTACCTACGAACTTGCTTCGTTCAACGAGGCTGAAAGCCAGTGGGAAGCTGCAGCAGGCCAGTACATCGTGAAGTTTGGTGCAAGCGTGGAGGACATCCGTGCCTCTGCCATCTATAAGCTCGCCAAGCCCTACTTCCTCAAAGTGAATGACGTACTGAAACCAAGTCGCAGCCAATTTGCAGGCAAATAAATCGACTTATAACCAATCTTGGCCAGGATTGGTCATGCTCCGAAACGACCATGACCTTTCTTGGCCAAGATTGGTTATGCTACGTTCGGAGCAAGCACTATCTCGGCCGTCAGAGTGCTATTTCACATTGAACTATAACCAATCTTGGCTAGGATTGGTCATACGACGACAGAACCATAACCAATGTTGGCACAAAAAGGGTATGCTCCGAGAGGAGAATAACCATTCCTGGCCAAGATTGGTTATGCTGCGTTCGGAGCAAGCACTATCCCGGCCGTCGGAGTGTTTTTTCCTATTTGACTATGACCAATCTTGGCCAAGATTGGTCATACCGCGATTGGACCATAACCAATCCTGGCGCAAATTGGTTATGCTGAGTCGGGACCATAACCATTCTTGGCCAAAAAAGGTCATGCGCCAATCGAAACTTCATCAACAGTCATTCAATGTGATGAATATTTCAAAGAAAGGACGAAGATTATGTTCAAAAGGATAAAAAAATTTTGCAGAAAACTGTGAAATCACTATCTTTGCAACAGTAATCATAATCAATAAATATCTGAATATATGAGAAAAACCATCACCCTATTATCGACTCTTTGTCTTGTTGCCCTGAATGTACAGGCGCAAGAGTTGAAACTCTCGGCCGACAATGTGGAGGAAGTACTCCAAGCCATGACCATCGAAGAGAAGGCGCAACTGCTCATCGGTGTGGATGGAGGAATGTTCAAAGCGCTCGAGCGCATGCTGGGAGGCGAAACATCCGACCAGCAGGTCAACATGGTTGGCCAAAGCCAGACATCGGTGCCCGGAGCTGCCGGTGCAACTCGTGCCATCCCACGTCTGGGCATACCAGCTACTGTGTTGACCGACGGCCCCGCAGGTGTACGCATCAACCCAACCCGTGAAGGCGACACACAGACCTATTACTGCACAGGGTTCCCCGTCGGCACCGTGCTCGCTTCGACCTGGAACACCGAACTTGTGGAGCAGGTAGGTGCTGCCATCGGTAATGAAGTGTTGGAATATGGTTGCGACGTACTGCTCGCTCCGGGTATGAACATCATGCGCCATCCGCTCTGTGGCCGCAACTTCGAATATTACAGCGAAGACCCCCTGCTTACCGGCAAGATTGCAGCAGCCTACGTAAACGGTGTGCAGAGCCAAGGTGTGGGTACAAGCGCTAAGCATTATGCAGCCAACAGCCAGGAGATCAACCGACTGGGTGTGGATGCGCGTGTTTCGCAACGTGCCTTGCGTGAGATTTACTTGAAAAACTTCGAGATCGTGGTCAAGGAATCTCAGCCCTGGACCATCATGTCGAGCTACAACCGCTTGAATGGAGAATTCACCCAAGAATCGAAGGGACTACTTACCGACGTGCTGCGCACCGACTGGGGTTTCAAAGGCATCGTGATGACCGACTGGACTCCCATCCGCAACACAGCAGCACAAGTGGCAGCCGGCAACGACCTTATGGAACCAGGTATGGATATGCAGGTCAATGCATTGGTGAGCAGCATCAAGTCGGGTAAAGTAAGCATCGAGGACGTGGACGCATGTTGCCGTCGTATGCTGGAGTATATCGTCAGGACTCCTTCGTTCAAGGGCTATCGGTTCAGCAACAAACCCGATTTGAAAGCACATGCCGAGATCACCCGTCAGTCGGCTACCGAAGGCATCGTGCTTCTCAAGAATCAGGACAATACCTTGCCAATCAATAACGATGTCAAGATTGCCGTATTCGGTGTGAGCAGCTACGACTTCATGGCTGGCGGCACCGGTTCAGGCGACGTAAACAAGGCTTACACCGTGGATATGATGGAAGGTTTGCGCAATGCAGGATTCGCTTGTGAGAAGGAGATTGAGGAACTTTATCGTTCCTATGTTGACTATCAGAGCAAGTATTTGCGTACCCTTCGCGACTATCAATGGTACGAAGGTGCTCCTCGTCCCGATGAAATGGTCATCAACAAGTCGTATGCCAAGAAATGGGCTGGCAAGACCGATGTTGCCATCCTCACCTTGGGACGTCAGGCCGGCGAAGGAGACGACCGCACCGTCGAGTCTTTCTCGCTGACCGACAACGAGCGACAGACACTCGACAACCTTTGTGAGGCATATCATCTGGCTGGAAAGAAGGTGATTGTGATACTGAATGTTGGTTCTAGCATCGAGACCGCTTCGTGGAAGAGCCAGCCCGACGCCATACTCTGTGCTTGGCAAACCGGACAGGAAGGTGGCAATTCGGTGGCCGATATCCTGACAGGCAAGGCCAATCCAAGCGGCAAACTCACACAGACGTTTCCAGTCAGCATCTTCGACGTTCCTGCCAGTCGTGACTTCCCCCTCTACGACCGCGATTTCAACCAGGTCGATACCTATATGGGCAAACCCTCAAACAAGAAGGACGTAGGCTATTGCAACTACGAGGACGGCATCTATGTAGGCTACCGCTACTTCGAGACGGCACAAGCCGAAGTCTCCTACCCCTTCGGATTCGGTCTCTCCTACACCACTTTTGCCTACAGCAAGCCTACCATTCGTGCCACCAAAGAAGGATTTGAGGCAAGTATCACCGTGAGCAACACGGGCAATGTGGCCGGCAAGGAAGTCGTTCAACTCTACGTCACAGCTCCCAATGGTCAGGTTGCCAAACCTGCCCTCGAACTGAAAGCATTTGGCAAGACACGCGAACTGAAACCCGGCGAATCGCAAACCATCCAAATGAAGGTCAGCAACTACGATCTTGCTTCGTTCATCGAATCGGAAAGCGCATGGATTGCTGATGCAGGTCGCTATCAGATCAAGTTTGCAGCAGCAGTCAACGATGTTCGTGCTACCTCGACCTATACCCTTTCGAAACCCTTGAAGGTCACCGTCACCAATGCCTTGGCACCAAAGAATCCAATCAACGAGATGACTGTGAAGTAATTCAATATACCTTAATAATAACAATAGGCAATTACACAAAATGAAACGACTTCTTTCAATCCTCCTCTGCTGCATGACGATGAATGTCGGCCATGCACAGAGTTCGGACAATGGCGACGGCACATTCACCAATCCTGTCCTATGGGCCGATATGCCCGATCCCGATGTAATTCAAGTGGGTGACACCTTCTACTTCGTATCCACTTCGATGCATATGTTGCCAGGTGTCACCATCCTCAAGAGCAAAGACCTGGTGAACTGGGAATTTGGCACCAACGTGGTACCACAGTTCGACAACGATCCCTACTTCGACTTGGAAGGCGGCAACCGCTACGGCAAGGGACAATGGGCCACCGCCCTCCGTCATTGGGGAGGCGAGTTCCACGTGCTTTTCACCAGCAACTCCAATGGTTGCTTCATCTATTCGTCGGCCGACATGAAGGGCCCTTGGCGCAAGACCACAGTAGCAGGGTTCCCCTATCATCCTCTGTTCGACCGTTACGATTCCCTCAAAGAGGAGGTTGATGCCGATGGCACCAACCATCACATTCTCTATGATCCCGGCTTCCTGGTCGATAATGATGGTCGTGTTTATGTCATCCATGGCAACACCATCAACTACATTACTGAGATTGACCCGGTGACCTGTCAGCCCAAGGGTCCTGCCCGCCTTTTCTACAATGCTCATCGAGCAGGCCTCGAAGGCAACCGCCTTTACCACATCGGTGAATACTATTATGCAATATGCACCTATGGAGGCAGTCATTCAGGCAACGTGACCTGTCTGCGAGCCCGCAGCCTGGAAGGCCCCTGGGAGGAGCGCGAGGTGATGTGTGTGGGTGCAAGGCAACCCGAGTCACACATTCTGCAAGCCTGTATGCTGCAACTGGAGAGTGGAGAGACTTGGGCCATGGCGTTCCTCGATATGGGCGTATTGGGCCGCATCCCACATCTGGTTCCCGTGCATTGGGTGGACGGATGGCCGATGTTCGGCATCGGTCTTGATGGCAATCTGACGCTGCCCAAACCACACGTCACAAAGGATTCAAAACCTATCGCAAAGCCTTTAACTCAAACGCTCGCCACCAGCGACGACTTTGCGAAACCAGCTCTCGGTTTGCAGTGGCAGTTCAACCACAATCCCATCAAAGGTTCCTACTCGCTCTCAGCCCGCCCAGGCTGGCTGCGTATGCATTCGCTCAAGGCCAACCTTCCATTGTCGGCCAAACGCGCCAACAATCCTTTGGTGAACAATGGCCTTCCCATCTCTGAAACTTCGGTCAAGGTCTCAGCCGGGGCTCCGTTCCTGATGGCACGCGGAGTGCTCACCCAGCGTCTGTTCGGTCCAAGCAGCAGCGGCATAGCGCATGTCGACATGAGTCATTTGAAGGCAGGTGATTGCGCGGGATTGGGTCTGCTCAACATCCCGTCGGCCATGCTTTCGGTAAGTCGCAAGGGAAATAAGTTCATACTTTGCCAGAAAGAGACCGACAACGAGAAAGAAACATCGTTTGGTGAAGTCAGCCTCACTGCCGAGCAGGCACGTTCGTTGTGGCTGCGCGTCGAGGCCAACGGAATAACGGAGATTGCCAACTTCTCATATAGCCTGGACGGCACCGTGTTCCAGCCTATCGGAAGGGAATTCCATATGGTCTATTCCGGTGTCTATTTCGTGGGTAACCGCTTCGCCCTCTTCTGCTACAACACGAAGAGTGCAAAAGGCGGATGGATGGATGTCGATGACTTCAAGGTTGACATTGCTCCGCTTTTCGACCGGCATATCGTCAAAGGCAGCGTACTGGAGGCAGAATGGACCGACAAGCTGTGGCGCACAGAATGTCGTTGGAACACTTCGTCATCGCAGCCCTCCAATATGGACATAGCATGGGTGCAGGATGGTGGTATTATCGCTTTCAAGAATCTGTTGTTCGACGAAGCTGTCAGCCGTCTTTCCTTCACACTACGCAATGTGAGCGGCAACAACGTCTTTATTGAACTACGCGATACCGAGAAACAACAAATGCTTGGCACCGCCGACATTCCCGAAGCATCGAACGAATACACCGTTGTCAACCTTCCGTTGAAGTCGCCTCTCCGTGATAAATGCAGCCTGGAGATTCGAGTCTGGAACCACGACTGGGACCAGCCTCGCATGGGCGAAGTGCTGATAGACAAGATACTTTTTGAATAAATCTGAAAAAAGTTCTTTGAAAATTTGGATTATTTGCAGATAATGGCTATTTTTGCAGCGTGTTTCTCAATAAGAAGTAGCATTTATCAAACCAAATATCGAAGAAAAATGAAAAAATTGTTGTTTGCAGTGTTGCCACTGCTTCTTTGGAGTTGCAAAGAGACTCCCAAACTTCCTGCCAATCAAGCACAAACAGAATCTGGCATTGTTGAAGGCGTATATTCCGAAGATAGCGCCATCGTAGTGTTCAAGGGCGTTCCGTTCGCTGCTGCTCCTGTTGGCGAACTGCGTTGGAAAGAGCCTCAGCCCGTACAACCATGGGATACCATCCGGCCATGCTACGAGTTTGGTGACGATCCCGCTCAGCCCAGCCTTTTCGGCGACATGAACTTCAAAGGCCCGAAGAAGTCGGAGGACTGCCTCTACCTGAACATCTGGAAACCCGTCGATGCACAAGGCTGCCCCGTGCTGATCTACTTCAACGGCGGAGGACTGATGGCAGGCTCTGGCTCGGAGCCTCGCTATGCAGGCGACTCGCTGGCACATCATGGCATCGTGAGCATCACGGCCAACTACCGCGAGGGCATCATCGGCTTCCTGGCACATCCCGACCTGACTGCCGAATCGCCCAACCATACTTCGGGCAACTACGGCATCCTCGACCAGGCTGCTGCCATCAAATGGGTGTTTGACAACATTGCAGGCTTCGGTGGCGACCCCAACCGCATCACCATCGTAGGCGAATCAGCCGGATCGTTCTCTGTATCGGTACTGATGGCTTCTCCCCTTTCGCGCGGCTATCTGGCCGGTGCAATCGGATCGAGCGGTGCTGAATTCAAGCCCAGTTCGGCTAAGCCCCTTGCCGATGGAGAAGCAATCTGGAGCAAGACCCTGGCAGAAAAGGGTCTCACCATCGATTCCCTGCGCCAACTGCCAGCCGACAGCGTGATGAAACTGGTGCCCCTTCGTGGCATGCCGAACCTGCTTGTCGATGGCTACCTGCTTCCTGCGACCGTCGATGAGATCTTTGCTAATGGCGAGCAAGCCCAAGTGCCGCTACTTGCAGGCTGGAACTCACTGGAGGGTAGTCCTCTTTCGAACTTCAGAGGCCAGAAGCCAACCCTTAAGGGCTATCGTACCATACTCCAGTCCACCTTCGGCGACCGCACCGACGAGTTGCTGAACGCTTATGGTCTGAAGAAGGACGAGGACCTTTTTGGTCCGACTGCTACCGAACTTGCCGGCGCCCTCTTCACCGCATTCCCCACCTGGAAATGGTGTGATGAACATGCCAAGACCGACCATCCTGTTTATCGCTACTTCTACACACATCCGCGTCCCGAGATGACGGCCAAATACTCAGGTATGGAGGCTGCCTTGGCAGGTGGCGTGAAGAAGAAGGATGACAAGGGTGCTGCTGCCCCAAGAGCGATAATCAAGGGCGCTGTACACTCGGCCGACATCGAATATGCCATGGGTAACCTTGCCACCAACGATGTCTTTGCCTGGACGGCTGATGACTACAAGGTGCAGGAGAACTTCATGAACGTCTATATCAACTTCATAAAGACGGGCAATCCGAATGGTCCTGGCGTACCCGAATGGAAGCCCATCAACGGCGAAGAGGTGGCTCCGGTTCTCCAGATTGATGTGGACTGCAAGGTTGTAGCCGACGGCGAACTGGAAGCGCGTTACAAACTGCTCGACAGTATCTTTGAATAATTATCAGGCCTTTCATAAGGCTGATGGTTTTTCATAAAAATATGTGGCGGGAACCCTATTTCGGTTTCCGCCACATTATTTATTATTATAGAAATGTCTTTTCTAAGAAAAAACCTATTCGAACAATCGACGATAAAAATCGGCTTTTTTGCCGAGTGCCAAAGGATAGGCACGCGAAGTTGAAGGCATACGGAACCATTCCAAATCACGTTCATAGGCATGAACCTTGGTAAACGATCCGATAGTCGGCATCTCGACAGGATGTCCTTCTGCGGATCCGGAAGCCACGGTCAACTGCTGCTGAAGCAACTCGCTTGCCTTGGACCCGGTCGTAACCAAACGACAACAATCGGGCATCTGCCCAAGCAAAGCACCTATATCGGTAGGCTCCACAATCTCCAGGAAATTATCACTTGCATTGTCCTTGAGGCGGTTCACCTTCGAAGCAGTGTCATAAAAGGCGAAACCCTGCTGCTCTGCAAAAGCGGCAATACGTTCCTTGTCGAATCGCTTTTCTCCCTTGACCTCGAAATAGGCCTTATCGTCGAAAAAAATCAATCCCATCACTCGCCAGAAGTCATTGATCCAATTGGGATAGAAGAAATCCATAGACCAACGCGCCCTTGGCGGCGGGAAGCTGCCCAGGAAGAGCACCGTAGCGTGCCTGGGAAGAAAAGGAGTGAGTGGATGAGTCTCGATGGTCATAGAGGGAGGGGGTGAGGGTTAAGAGGGGTTGTCGAGGGGGAGGATGCTTGAGAAGTCACGCCAATAAGGGGCTTTGCGATAGAGGTCGATACTCTGACTGGGCACATACAACGTACGTTTCAAGCCAATGGTGTCCCTAAAGACATTCGTGATAGGTTGTGGCGTGTCGCTGTAATTACGGACTTCGGTCAGTGAGTCACAATGATGGAAACAGAAGTCTCCGATGCGCTCCAATGAAGCTGGGAGTGTGACGTTGCGAAGACTGCGGCAACTATAGAACGCCCCTAACTCCAACGAACGAAGCGAATCGGGCAGATGGGCCTCAGTAAGCCCCGAATAAGCGAAGCAATCTCTGCCGATGTTTTCAAGTCCCTCTGGAAAGTGAATGTTTTTCAGCGAACTACATTCCCGGAACATACTTAGAGGCAGTCGGTCGATATAGGGCGGCAAAATAATATGCTGCAAGCTGTGACAACCTCGGAATGCGCTTTCTCCTATCGACCTGAGACTCAGCGGCAACGAGACATTTCGTAGATTCTCGCATCCGTCACATGCGTGGAATGACAAACGTTCCACTCCTTCCGAAATACTCAGTACCTCGACGATGGAATCAGCAAAGAAGGCACTGTCACCTACCATTACCACACGATATCTCACGTCTTCAAACACCATAAATGGCCTTACTGAAACAGAGATTGCAGACTTATCGGCCTTCGAACTGCCTCGACCTGTCACAATGCAGGTAAAAGTATCGGGCGAGGCAATGCTATACGACAAACCATTCGATTCATGAACCGTCGGGTCTTCTTCCCAATCATTGGCAACAGCTATAAGATGCCAGACCAATGCTCCACCCAGAAATAGGGCTAGGCTCACAACGAACCTGATGAAGTGTCGTGTGGTCCTATTCATCTTGCCATTCTTCATGTCATAGGGTAGCGCCTGTTTGAGTGCAGCCGCCATCTCTTCGGCCGACGAGAAGCGACGGGAAATATCAGTATGTGTACTACGTGCTATCAGATTGGAAATGGCATCAGTGTCATAGATTTTAGGGTGCAGAAGACAAACGTCGTGCAACAGCAATCCTACGGCATAAAGATCCGTGCCGACATTGATGTCCTGAATACGGTCCTCATTCTGTTCTGGTGCAGAATAGACGCCATTGCGTCCCATCGACGAGTCGTAACTGTCACAATAGCAAAATCCCAAATCGATGAGTTTGACGTCGTTCGAGATGCGGGTAAGCATAATGTTGTCGGGCTTCAAGTCAAGATAAAGCACCTGATGATGATGCAGATAACCCAAGCATTCCAGCAGCTGAGAGAAAAGACGCCTAACGTGCTTCGGATTGGAGAAGTACGAGGGATTCTTTATCATTCGATCCCCAAGTGTTTCCCCATCGATGTATTCCATGACGATGTAGCATCCATCCACATCCTCTCCCATCGAAACATACTTCACCAGATGTTCATGCGTCAAGCGTTGACCTGTCTCAAACTCCTTGCGAAAAAGTTCCAGATAGCGAGGATTGTCGGCATACTCGCGACGCAGACGTTTCATGAAGTATCGTTTGCCCTGATACCTCACCAAATGGCATAAGCAAGTAGAGCCGCTCCTCTCTGAAAGCGGCTCTATGTCTTCTGCCGAGATAAGATCGTTGTTAATCTGGATAAACCCAGAGACAATCAGGTTCTTGTCCATGGGATGGGACAATGATTCACTTTAGGATTTTGACAGTGGTGATTCCACCGGCACGAGCTGCGGAATAACTGCCAAGTGCGGTGTTACGACGCACTACATTACGGATGATAAGAGGATAACGTACGATAAAAGAAGAAATTGTACAGACATCACCCTTCTGGAGGTTGGAATTCTCTTTTGCCACAATCTCAAATTTTTCGTCTCCCAAATAAGCAAATCGAATCTTACGATTAGGGAGATAAGAGATTTCCACAACTTGTCCAACCTCGAGATCAGAAGAGCGCAATTCTCCATCAACATGGGTGAACGAGCTGCTTCCATTGCTTAATGAGAGGAGCAATGCAGGCCAGTTGGGGCTTCCAAGGTATTGGGCAATCACGTTGAGTGTGCCGGGACGGGACTGATGTGTATCATCAGATATACGTCCTAGAAGGCGCTTCAACGTATTAACTCCGAGACGGCTCTTGGTTACTTCTTCTATGCCTTTTGAAAGAATTTGAATGTCTCGGTCTGAAGGGTTGCCAAGGCTGATACCCGTGCGTTCTTCAAGCTTTGCTATAACGATAGGAGGTAAATTCATACACTTCAATAAATCTACTCTTCAATAATAGATGACGTTGCAAATATATGAATTATTTAAATAATCTCCAAATCCATTATATCCAAATAACTTTCAACTAAATATTTTGCTTTTTCAATGCAAAAAACACCACCGCAACTTACAATGAACCCTTCCTGCGCTTGATTTCCGTAAGAAATTCTTCGGCTCGCTGGAGGTCTTCGGGAGTATCGATTCCGACGGTTTCGATATCCACCTGGCGCACTACGATGCGGATACCGTTCTCAAGCCAGCGCAGTTGTTCCAGGCTCTCGGCAAGTTCGAGGGGTGTCTGAGCCATCGAAGTGATGCGTGCCAACGCCTTGGGTGTGTAAGCATAAAGACCGATGTGTTTGAAGAACGTGTGACGGGAGAGCCAATCTTCCTGAGGGATACCTCTCAGGTAAGGAATTACTGAGCGACTGAAGTAAAGCGCCTGCCCGCCCTTCCCCACGACGACCTTGGGAGAATTGGGATTGAGCAACGCTTCGAGTCCGTCCTCGGCATGGAATGGCTTGACGAGTGTGGCTATTTCGGTGGCAGCATCCATGAAGCAATCCTTGACGGCCTGAATCTGCCTGGGGTCGATGAACGGTTCATCGCCCTGCACATTAATGACAACATCATAGTCCATACCCAAGGCCTCGACGACCTTGTCGTAGGCTTCCTTGACACGATCGGTGCCGCTCTTGTGATTGGCTGACGTCATGACGACACGTCCATTGAAACCGGCAACTGCGTCGTAGATACGGTTATCGTCGGTTGCAACAACTGCCATATCTACATGAGGAGCCACCTTCTCATAAACGCGCTGAATGACCGGTTTGCCACCAAGCAATGCGAGTGGTTTGCCCGGGAAACGAGTGCTGGCATATCGCGCCGGAATAATAGCAATGGTTTTCATTCTTATTTAAGGATTATCTCTTAATTTTATATTATCACCAATTAACCGATAATTGTTAATTGTTAATTATTAATTGTTAATTCTTTAATGTTAATTGAATCTGGGCTTTACCCAACGGTCGAGCGTCTCAGTGAAGTGCAGACCCGGCAAGTAAGGATTCGACCGATAGGGAGCAATGAAGGTCTTGAGCAACGAGTGATCAAGGGCCGAAACTGCATAGAACTCCTCTGCCTCCTCCGTAGTGATGCGAATGGTCCAATCGAGCATATTGCCCATGATCATCATGTTGCTTTGCGTCGGGTCGTAATGGATACCTCCACCGAGGGGCTTCACCTCGTAGTTGGGCGTAATGACATAAAGCACATTGTTCTCATCGGTCATCAAGCCACGCAGGCAGCGGGAACGGAATTCGGTCACAAAGATGAACTTTGGCACA